>OGGI01001449.1_pt1 | contig 16882 bp, 10 predicted proteins | sample 1571051 | NCBI WGS metagenome assembly OGGI01 (sample SAMEA2582075, study PRJEB24529) | metagenome | biome: Human gut stool | place: China | collected 2011 | reverse complement strand
CTTAACGAATAAAGAGATTCTAGACAAGATTTTGAGCTATTCAGAAGACTTGAAACACCACTATAATCTCTATCAGCTCTTGCTTTTTCACTTTCAGAATAAGGAGTCTGACAAATTTTTCGGACTCATTGAGGACAATCTAAAGCAGATTCATCCTCTCTTTCAGACTGTCTTTAAAACATTTCTTAAGGATAAAGAGAAAATCGCCAACGCCCTTCAATTGCCCTATTCCAACGGAAAATTGGAAGCAACGAATAATCTCATTAAACTCATCAAGCGAAATGCATTTGGTTTTAGGAACTTTGACAACTTTAAGAAACGAATTTTTATCGCTCTGAATATAAAAATGGAGAGGACAACGATTGTCCTCTCCAGATGTTAGTTTTTCTTCAACCCACTACAGTTGACAATGAGCCTTTCTTTCTTTACTACCTATTCTGTATTTTTAAAAGTAAGTTAATTTCCCAACATTTTCTTATAGTTTGATACGAATGTGTAATATTAGATCTTAAAAAAAAACGAATTAGAATGACATTTTTAATAAAATATCCCGTCTCATCTCTGATGGATCTACTCCCGAATCACTTTGATTTTTCCTCTATTTGTAATGAAATTACTCAAGAAACTGATGATGGTAATCAGCCCAATGACGAGAGGGAAAATAAAAGTGAAATACATTTCAAAGCTTATCTTATTTTCTTGTAGTAATCCTGTTCTCCAAAGTCCAATAGCTACAAAAATAGCTAGTCCCATCACAATCAAGGTTTGAAGGAAAGTTCTTTTTAGCATTTTTTTCTTTGCCTCTCCAACTTCATCTTCTGAAACCTCATAGATATCGAGTTCCAAACGATGAATCACCTGCTCTTGTTGGTACAGGGAGTAGCAAAATACTAAAAACGTGATCACACAGACACAATCTGTAGTGAACATGAAACTGAGCAAATGTATAAAGATAGTGTCGATTTTGTATTCTTTAAAACAACTCTTATATTTCCTCTATTCCAGTACTCTTCAAATATTGAAATGTTTTATCATAATAATCCCTGTTTCTTGATGGATCTTCTTCTGAACCTTCAGAAACATATATAACCAATCCCTGTCTTGCTCTGGTTAACAAAACTCGATAAGCATTTTTCATGTATCTCCGTCTTTGTTCCTGATTAACATGATTCCACTTCGTGCCTCTAAACTTAAAATAATCAAAAGCTTCAGTTGTATATCTAAAATCAGCATCCCATGCTAGTATTGCATAATCGAGCTCTAAACCTTGTACTTTAAATTCAGACGCCGCCACCTCTAAATAATATGAGGAGTCAACATTCTCTTTTCCATTCAAAAACCAACCTACATGATTTATATCTGATGGAACCCATATACCTTCAGCTCGCAATCTTTTTCCTTCTGAGCTTGCTAAAAGTCCAAATCTTTCTGTTCCACGAGCCTTATCTTTTACCCATTTTTTCGCCAATTCAAAATTACGAGTGAGAAAAATCGGATATGATTGTTTAAGTTCACAATAAACACTTCGAGCTTCTTCCGCCTTTTCATCTAACAACAATTTCACAAAAAGCGCTAATTTGTCGTTTCTAAATGAGCGTAACGAAACCCCTAAATGTAAATCGGAAATGCTATGATAATCTCGTCCATGCAATAATGTCAGGATATCTGAATTTCCAACGTATTCTGTATCTGTAATCTTATCCGACAGATATATCTTCCAGTCTGGATAATTATCTGTAAAAGTTTCAAACCAATCTTTAATTCCTGCTTCTCCGTTATATATTTCTTGTCCACCACCTACAAGACAAACTATAACAGCCCAATCTGTATGCCGATCCATAATGCTAATCAAAAAATCAGGCTCTGACTGATTAAAATCTGGGATTCCTTTTTTCCGCTTCATAAAATCAGTGAGTGACTCTTTGTTCCATGCCCTTTGAGCCTCATCAAAAATTGCTACCTTCTCTACTGGTGCCATATTCGTAGTCAAAGCCTCATCTCTGAATTTATGAATTATTTGAATAAAAGCTTTCGTTTCTCGAAGAGCATTTTTCTTAGTTATACCTTCTCTCTCTGCGCGATCTATTGCGAGAGCATTTTGCAAAACATCAACCAGTGGACCATTTCCTGAAAGAAAAACAGCATGTTCATCTTCATTAAAATGATGGCGTTCGTTTGCTATATTTAAACCAGCGAGTGTTTTACCAGCACCAGGGACTCCTGTAACAAAACATATAGCTTTTTCATTGTTCTTCTTACATCGATCGATTACATTAGAAATTGCCTCTGTTGTTGTAGATAAATTCTTTGCACCAGCATCATTCCTTGAGATTGCTTCAACACCATGTTTTCTATATAATGACTGCGCAGCTTCAATTATGGTTGGTGTTGGGGCATATCTAGAATTCATCCACTCCATTGCAGATAACGGTGTGTCATTAACTCTCGAGATGGTTTCTCGAATAGTACTTCCAATATTTTCTTCATTACAGAAAAGCGTGTTAAAAATATTATCTTCCATATAATAATACTCATTCTGCTGTTCTGTCGCCTTCGTAGAAACGTTAATCGGGACAAGATACCTAGTCCTACTTTTATCATGAAAATATTTCAAATCCAACGCATAATCAATAACCTGATCTGTGGTAGATTTCTTGTACTCTTTATCTCCTACTTTAAACTCAAGCAAAAAAATAATTCCCTTAATTATACATATCACATCTACTCTATGTCCCATTCTTGGTATAGTGTATTCGAAAATAATGTCACCTTGAGAAAATTTGACTAATTGTTCCTTCAAGATCTGAATTTCAGATCTCCAAGCCATCTTTTGGAGGTCTGTAGTCTCAAACTCATCATTAATCAATAAATGGCCGAGAACAGACTCTTCATCCTCTAATATAAAGTTGGTTATAGAATTAAAATAGTATGCTCTTCGACTCATAAGTATCTCCTTAGTCCTTTGATAACGCTTTATTAAGCTGGTAGGCTAATTCCTCTGCTATTGCTTTTGCCATTATAGGCGGCACAGCATTTCCTACCTGCTGATATTGCTTATCTTTTGATCCACAAAAAACGAAACTATCCGGAAAGGTCTGTAAACGAGCTGCTTCTCTAATACTCACTGCTCTGTCTTTTGTAGGATGCACCCACATTGATTTACGTACATTAACAACAGTACCGGACGGCTCATCATATTTTAAACGAAGATAGATCGTGTTCTGTGTTCTCGTAACATCCGTATAGGTGTTTGTTTTCATTTCTTCAGATAAAGAATGAAAATTTTGTCCTTGTTCTAACGCTTTAAAACGCTCCATAGCTGTTGGTGTTGTTTTTGTTATAATATGATTATGCAATATATTAGAATCACGAAGAGTCTGAGCCAAATCACTTAAATCCGTTTTAGCTTGTAGCTTTATGCCATTATTATCATCGGATACATTATAGATTGGTTCAACATCTTCTATATCTTGGATCGCATCCGCAACTGTCCTAAATGGACCGTCTTTGTATTTTCCCTCCGGAAGTTTAACCTCATCTGTAATTTCTTTACGGATACCCATTACTACAAAACGCATTCTTTTTTGTGGAGCTCCAAATTGAGTTGCAGATAGAACATCTTCCGAAATAACATATCCGTCGTCATCATCGCCCCTCTGCAACTTTGCTTTTAAATAATCAAAAATAGCAAATGAACGTATATTTGCAATTAGTCCTTTATTGTCAGTATAGTTATCAACCACAATATCGTTTTCATATATCTCCTGTGCCTTACTTATCATTCTTTGGTACATAATTGCTGGCTCTATTAATCCCTTAATCTGAGATTCTTCTATTTTCCCGGCGTAATAATCTAGTATTGCATTAAACGCAATCATATCAGCGTTGATAATGAAATCATCTTCATTTCGTTTGTTGTGCTTCTCTGATATTTTTATCAAACGATGTTTATGCTTATCCAATACACCTTTAAATTTGGTTACATTCTTAGATGCTTTATAAATAATGTTCAATTCGAGGTAATCAAAATCATCCCATTTATATTGAGCAATTTCTTGTTCAGACTTCACAATGTTAATCGCTCCATTAAACATAAACTCAGCATCTAGTAAGGCCAATTCCGTATTAGCAGTTTCAATCACATTGCTTTCTACTAATTCTATGTCATCCTCACATAGGTAAAATCTATGAACATCTGACCTAAGCATACTCACATTTTCCATTACAAATGCCTTAGGTTTTAGTTCTAAGATTGCTCTAATATACTGTTTCACCAGGGAATTATTCTGGCTAATTGCATGATTTTTTTGCCTATTTGCATTAGAAAACCCCTGACAAGGTGGTCCTCCGATCACAACATCAATATCGCCATATTTTTCTTTTATTTCTTTATAATTAGCATCTCTAACATCGCCAAATACAGCTACTCCCGGATGATTTTTCTTATATGTTTCCTGCATGGCAGGATTAAATTCATATGCAACTTTTATATCAAATTTCTTTGTTTGCATAAATCCCAAGCTCAATCCACCGGCACCCGCAAACAAATCTATTGTTTTAAACATCGTTCCTCCTTCTTACGCTTCAATATTAAAGCCTTCTTCGGAGGCTTTGCGTAGCAATTCAAGTAATCGCTTGCTTTGATATGTATTTGGTATTTTTACAGGCATTTTACATGCCATAGCTAATGCAGATACATCTGTCGGTGTGACCATATGATTTCTAACAACAAACTCTGATAGTCGCATCCACATTTCTACAGGATAATTAACCACCTCTGACTGTGCTTGGATTTCATTTACAAACTTCTGCTCCTTCTTAGCAGATTTCTGTGCCGCTTTCTGTTCATCGATAGTAATTAAACAATTCTCAATTTCTGCAGGAATATCTATATGTATCTTCTTCACATCTTCCCAACAATCATTTCTCTTACACCACTGAGTAACGTTTGCAACTTTTCTTGACGGGTCAGTAATTCGGAGGAGAACCAGCTCAGCCAATGCGGTTAAAGCTGTCCCCACTTGTTCAGGTACACTTTGTCTATTCCAAATCAGCATCAAATCAAGGTCCTGTCCTTGATATTGATTATGCAACAAACTTCTAAATTGTGCCAATGTGTAATATATGATATTTGCACGATATCCGCCTTCATACCAAGGCTGTTTTGGTATTGTCTTCTCAAGATATTGAAACAAGAGAATCAACGCTGCCGTAGTTTGGAAATATCTTTCATTAAACTGCTCATCATTTGTATTCCACTGCTCATCTATATACTCTGCAAACGAATTAAAATTTGTCTGCGCACCTTTACTAACAATCTGAGGAAATCCTCTCCATGTATTTTGGACCTTCGCAAGATCTGTTTTCTTAATCACCTTATTTTTAGGGTGTTGAAACTCAAATTGTTTTTTCTTTGCAGGTGTCAATCGCATCTGTTCTTGCAGATATTGTCCTCTTGCTCTTTCATAAAACCATTTTGTTTCATACTGTTTGCCTTCAGATGCCGGAGCAAATAAGTGTCTTGATATTTGCTCCATGCGACGATGAAATGGATGAGATGCAAAAAAGTCTGCATCACTAACCTTATTCTGACTGTTCGAAGATCTAGAAATATTCTTGATCAACTCGTCTGATTCTTCTGGTGTTGATTCATCAATTGAAGTCAATTTCATTTGCACGAAAATAGATGACAAATCTGCTTTATCTTTATATCTTGCATTTGAAATCGAAGCCGTTGTCTGTCCACCATTAATAATCTGAAAGTCTTTAACAAAGGTGATAAATCTACCGTGGTTAGTATCTTCTATCTCAACGTTCATTGCAGTTACTGAAATTCCATTATTAAATGCAAAAAACATCTTTGGATTATTCAGGATAGTTCCTCTTATTTTCTTATTGACTGCTACTTTAGTAGATAAGAATGACCTGACATTTCCCTCTAAAAGTTTACTACCATACTTATCGTATATATCAGCCAAAACAGTTCCAGGAATTACTCCCAAATAACTACTATACTGTTCTGTAGACGCAGAACTAGCCTCTATACATGGAATACCTTCTCCACAATACTCCTTAAAGTCAATCTCAATAATTTGACGACTTTGTTCTGAACAGCAGACTCTGAATAAACGATCGATATCCCAAATCTGACCTTCTACAGGAATTGAGTTATAGTCATCAATTTTTACTTCTTTTATTGCAGTACTCATATCTGCATCAGTAAATACAATAAAACGATATTTACGAATTACCTCTTTGTTACATCTTAATAAATCAACTAAATCTGCACATGGCGTACTCATCTCTATTTCTCGGTATAGATTAGTCGTCAAAGCTACATCAAGAAATTTCATGAGTAGGCCAAAATCCTTATCTGCAGCTGATCCGGAAAGTCGACGTTCCAATTCATTACCATCAAAATTCGCGATAATTAGATTCATTGTACTATCGAACTCGTCATATACATATCCATCTACCCTATAATTACTACGACCGCTTTTTCCTTTAAAAAAAGAAGGTGTAAAATCGGATAATACCTCTGCATCAATTAAATACTGTGCCATGTTATCTACAAAGGATGCACATGACCCTTCTCCAGTAACAGATGCTGCGGTTTTTACACTTTCTAAAAACTCTTTTTTAAATTCCGTAGAATCCATCCTAATAACCTTCTATTTTTGTTACTTTTTCCAGCTAGCTATGCTAGGTATAGCTATTTGATAGATAGTATTTGTTATTTCTATTGGAATATCAACTCTTCGTATCCTCGGAAATGATTCATTTATAGTATATGTTTGTGTTGAAGACATACTAAAATGCTGTTTATCATATTCTTTCATATCAATATAACCACCGGCGCCGAGTTTCAAGATAAGCTCATCAGGATTTTCACCATGTCGTGAAATAAACTCTATCAATTCCTGAACCAATCCATACAAGGTGAATGATCCTGACTGATCCGGTGCACATTTATCAATACGGTAAATAACTAATTCCCCTTTGTCATCTCTGTCTAATTGTTCAACCGAAGAAATCGATATTTCAGAAGATGAAGCTCCGGTAGCTTTAATCTCATACCAACAATCCGCATAAACAAAATCTTGATCTGCTCCTTCTGGACCACCCCATCCTGCTAAAGCAACCGATGGTAACATCCCATTCTCTATTTTTTCTTTTAAGAAAAGTAACTCTCCAATGAGACCTTTTTGTCTGTTACTGCCTAGAATCGCGTTACTTTTATGATCCAATAACCTTAACCACGCATTATATCTACTCAATACTTTAAGCAAAGCTACATCGTCATTCTCCACATTGGAATATTCTATAATATCTCCTGCCATTGTTATAAAAACATCTTCCTGTTTTTTATCCATCAGCGTAAAGGAAATCGCATATTTGCCGTCCTTTCTCTGATTGCATGTAGCATCGATACATTTTGACGAATCTATTTTTTTAATAGCTTTTTTGCTCACTATTACAACAGACTTATGCTCTGGCGTTGCATATCGAACATACCATTCAAGAGGATGCTCTACAGACAATTTCAATGCTCCACCAGAATAGTAATTAATAGTATTCCATTTTTCTCTTAATTCGTTTTCTTTACCACTCATTCCATATCCTCCTCGTCATCATAATTGTCATAAACGTCCACCCAATTTCTCAACTCAATTTTGTTAACTTTATAATTTGCAGTTTCAGTGGAACCATTAGTTTTAGGGAAACCAACTCCTAACGCAAATAAAAATTCAGGTAAATCTTTATTCTCGGATTTTGAATAATCAGCTTGTATTATATGTAGCATTAAAATTGGATTTCTATTGGCGATCAGATATGCTTTGTCCGGAATATTTTTCTTATTCTCATTTCCAGGTATAGATCTATATGCTTTTTCAGCATCTTGAATTTCATCTTTGGATAATCCAATTCGTGTACACCCACCAGCTCCAACACGCAACTTAGTGCCACTTACACTAATCATTTTTTTATCAGCTAAAATTTTTCTTTTTTCTGTCCCTTCAATCTCTAGCATTTCATCACCACACTGCAACGGTTCATTGAACGGAATACCTGATCCTGTTTTTATTAAAACTACATCCCATCCATTGCACCAATAATGGCTCTCTATAAATTCCGCAAGTGCTCTACCATTAAAACTCAAATGCCATGGATTTGTCTCGAATTCCAGTAACAATTGAGCTACATTATCACCAGGAACATTTTTCCAATAATAATGGCCCTTCGTACGTTCTTCATCAAAAAATCTGTCTCCAATACTATTCAACGAATTCACAAAATTCTTGAATGCAATCTCATTTGAATCCAATATATTTTTTGATGCTTTTAATCTAGGTGTTTCAAGTAAATTACCAGACATTGTAACAGGAAATGGCAAATCAATTGCTTCACGCATCTTGTTTCGCGCAGTTACAATTAATGCACCAGGATCTTGTCGCACTTTCAGACCAAAATCTCTAGGAGTTTGATTTGCATTTCTCATTTTTGAAATTTCTTCCTTAAGTTCAGCTGTAGCTCTAGTAATTTGTCCATACCAATCGATAGCCTCTGGTGTCATCCATACCTTTGCAACATCTTCATAATTTGGTCTATATCCAAACCAACGTCCCATCTGTAACAAAGTATCGTACATCTTTGTATTGCGATGAAAATATGTTACGCCAAGGCCCTCTAAGGTCAAACCTCTTGACAAACTATTTCCACCTACTGCAATTACACGCAAACCATCATTCTTATGATTAAAATAATCTAAACTAGCTGCACCTGTTTTCATATTTACTGCACGAACTTCAATAGGAGAAATCGCCTTGTGCAAATAATTTTTTAGCAAGTCTTCCCATTCTATTCCAACTTTCTCACTCAAATGATATTTGTCCCAAACAACATGCATCGCTTTTATATTTTTTATTTTCTCACTTTGAGAAAGTGATAATTTAGCGTAATTTCGAACATCCGATTTCACCTGATCTAACCAAACATTCAGCAATTCTTGTATCTGATTTTGAACAGTTGTATAAAGGCTTATATGTACCATCATAGACCTATGTTCTGTAAGGTCACCTCTATAGTCACGAATTGCATTTAATAACAAGAAATAATATGTAGCTTCGTATAAATCATCAGGTAAACCTTCTACCACAAAGTCTTTTTTATGTTTTGAAGGAAAGTACTCTTCTAACTCCTCTATATCAATCTCCTGAATCATGTGATCACTATCAGAATTCTCTCCAAATATTCTATCAGACCCAATATAATTAGTTGGAGCGGATAGTGCATAGATAAAATCAGCTGGAAAAAGATCAGCGTCTTTTTCCGGATCAATAAATATATTTGCAAAAGGAGTCGCAGTAATACCTAGATAAGTAGTTTTACTGAATAGAGTCAATAAACGTCTAATACAGTCATTAATTGCTGCAGGCTGAGAATCTTCATCTTTTGTATTAACTGATGCGTTATCAGCCTCATCATCAATTAGCATGAGAGGAAGATCAATCTTTCCAGCGGCATTTTGGGTGTTATTATCTGATAGCCACTTGATCAAATTATTTAAAATTCTTTTATTCTTCTTCACCACTAAAATAACTGGACAATTAACGTTTTCGATGCCCAAATTATTATTTCTAAGAATACCGCTATCAAAATCTTTGGTCACGGAAGTAAATGCAACGATTTTTTTATCATTTTTAATTGTACCTACACCGACTTCCTGATTCTTTATACCCTGTTCGGCTTTAGGATCCAGAAAATATTCGCTCATTCTTCCAGTACATTCGGCATCCAATCTTTCTTGTGTTTGCTTACGCAAATTCTCCTGCATACCAGCTAAAACAATAATAATTCGATAACCCGTATCTGCTGCTTTATTACAAATAGCCGTGTAGTTAGCAGTTTTGCCCGACTGCACATCTCCTATCACCAGACCTTTTATTGCAAAATGATCTTCTGACGGATCACCACATAAATCTAATATTTCATCAGAAACTTTTCCTAGATTTGTTGTAAGTCTCGGATTCCAATGTTTAAATATTTCCAGATATTCCTTATACCTATTCCAAAAGAAGAAGTCGAAGTCAGCTCTCTTTGAAGGTAACCATGATTGATGCCCATTGTTACGATCGTTAATATATACACCAATATCCATCTGGATTACTAATTTTTGCTTGAGTCTAGAAATTATCTCTACAAATTCATCATCAGAAACCTGTTGCATAGGTGCCATACAATTTCTTAACGAAGTGGCTACCTCTAAAAATTTTTCTTCAGTAGGTGGCTCTTTCTTATAATTAGTGATAACATATGTGAAAATTATATTTTCTAATGTTTTAACATTTGGATTAATCATTCTTCAAAATATCCTCCTTGATTTTTTCTACTATATCATGATGTGCTGAATACGGTTCAATACAAGCAATAGTATCCAGTAGATTACATTTTTCTTGTTTGTCAACACACATCGTAATTATTTCCTGTAGTGATTTTACTATTTCTACATCTGACTGTTCATTATCATTGGTTATTTGCTCATCATTATTCAGATCCACATATAATTGATTAAGTGGCAAACCCATCTCAATTTGTTGTAACAAGGCATTTAGAGACACCTCTATATTAGGATTCACTTTTATCATTTGTTGCACAATCGGATGTTTACGATTAACTTCATAATAAAATCCGCCATGTCTATTTTTCATGCGATTCCACACATGAGTTTCGGTATCACTTACCTCTTTTTTTCCTCTAAAGGTCCAAGTTCTTTTACTCCTCTCAGCAATTTTATTAACAATTACCTCCAAGTTCTTTTTAACTTCTGCTGGAGGTGATGCGGATGATTTCTTTATATCTAAAGTCCACAGATGATCTAACGTGTTTGGAATATCAACACGAATTCTGGCAAGTTTTGATAAATCTCCTTGCCGCATCATTCTAAACCAAGTCCCCCAAACTAACAATCTTTTGTTTCTATATATATAAAAACCTTGTTGTTTTCGTAGTCCATCTTTACCACCAACTAATTTTATTTCTCCAGATGACAGATTAGATATGTGAGGAAGCACATAAGGTCGAACTAATATCTTATTTCCATGAATAACTAATGTTTCATCATCCATAACTTGAACACTTTTCTCGGATAAAAACGGGTCTATTCCTTTGATATTTTCGCCATTAATTGAAATTTTAAGTTTTGTGATACCTGATTCACCTGCTAAGTAACGGTGGTATACAAGAGAAAGATGATCTCTGACACGATCAATATTTCGACCTAATGATAGTTCAAAATTTAAATCTCCAGCCTTCATACGATCTAATTTTTGCCATACCACCAATGTACCAGATTCATTTTTTTCCAATTTGTCAATTTGAGGTATACACCAAATATCTTCTTCTTCCAAAACATTTAAAGACCAATCACCGACTTCGGAAACATGATCTATATCCCATTGACGCCCAACTATATGCCTCCCTTGCTTAGAGATAACAGTAAGACATCTACATTGTGATAAAGATGCTGTTTTTAACCCTAAACCAAAACGGCCTAAATCCCTTTCACCTCTCTCTTCTATTGGATTCTTACTCCCATATTGCATAGCAACATCAATTTCTTCCTCTGTCATTCCCTTACCATTATCAAGAATTGTAATATATGCATCGTCTATTGGAAAAAAATTAATAATAACATCTTTTGCATTTGCTGCAATACTGTTATCAATAATATCAGCCACTGCTGTCTCAAGTGAATATCCAATTGCTCTAGTTGACTCTATTAAAGTAGGGGCATAGGGTGGTAAATTTTTTGTTCTCATTTTTAATTCCTTTATCAATCATTCTTATAGATAACTTTTTATCGATTATCTGCGTTGTCGTCTAATAAAACTTCTTGAATAACCAATGATATTTAGTTATCTAAAACCCAAAAACAAAAATCATTCATAATTACATCTATAATAAAATTTCTATTTATATTCTTATTTTCTAAATAAAACACACTTGCAATAGCTAGTTCAAGCGCACCTACTATATGTTAAATTCTCTCTATAAACGTTTTTAATCCCAAAACATAAGATTGTGTAAAGCCCATAAGCTAGATAAGTGATTCCAAATGTAATACAATGAAAATTTTAAAGTTCTATTTGTTAATTTCTGCAATTTGATATTTCTTATCTTGTTTTTTTATGTAAAACAATTTTTAGTGCTTCCTAGTTGATCTGGATTTATAGCTACCTGTATTCTATCACAAAAACATAAAAAAAGCCTTACATTCAAGGCTTTTCATTATCCTTTTCGTTACAAATTTTCTACGCTTTCATCAGCAAAGCTACACACTCAGCTTGTCGTGATAGCAAACTTCTATTCTATAGAACAAAAGTGTCTATTAGTTATAGAAAATCACATATCAAGAAGAGTTTTATTTGTTTGATTAAATTCATTGTAAAGTTTAATCATAATTTTATCTATAACTATCAAAATATAAAACCAGGTAAAATAGTTAGAATCCCCAAATTCCTTATTTTCTAATTCATGTAATGTAGGTAAATTACGTTGATATGAAAGCGTATTATGAGCCAATCGATTTCTATGTCGATATAACATGTCATATACTTTCTGCCCTTCACTTTCTAGTAAATTGTAACCATCTCCCTTTCTTGCAATACCTTTATATCCAATTTTATTCTTTATATTACCCTTGAATTCTATGTAAGTATTACCGTTCCAGTATTGGAAGTTACTTTCATTGAAAATTTTACATATGGTATCTTTGGCTTCATTGACTATCAACTTTCTGTCAGATTCAGAAAGTTCACCCCTATCAAGTAGAATCATTAGGTTTTGATAAATTGACTTTTTAGAGTCATAAGTAGAAAAACCTTGTGAGGCAAAATCTTTCAAAAAAACTCTTCGAAACTCAAAATCTTCAGTAGCCATTTCCCAAGAAATACATTTAAATTTTTGTTCTTGAAAACCTGTCATTTGTAAAAAAATTGTCTTAAGCAAGTAATCATTTAAAGGATAAGTTTCAATTCCTGTATTGATAGAAGAAATCGCCGAAATCCCTTCCAACATGACGGATTCAATAGGACTATTAATAAATTCTTCATGTTTACTCATATCTCAAACTCCCTATAAATAGCTATTGATTTTTCAACTCTCTCACGTAAATATTTTAAGGCAGATGGATTTTTTTGGTGATAGCTGATTGATACAGCTTTTGAAAACTCATATGTTGGAACACCCTGTTCATCAAGATATGGAGCTTTATATTCTTCTATTTGTTTCTCAAGTGTTTTAGTTATAGCCGACCATTTTTCCAAATCAATATTCTTATTTTCAAATATTATTAAATAAATTAAACCAAAGTAATACAAGTCACAATCAATTATAGAATCAAATGTTTTTTCGCATAAATCTGAATTACTAATAATATTCTTCATCTTGTTATAGCGTTCTGAATGAGGTTTTTCATCAGAGTGTAGTTGTTCATTAGTATCAAATAATTCTTCATAGCTGATATAATCTACATCTGAATCACTATTTTTATCACCAATTATAAAATTGATATAATTTTCATAGTACTCCTCTAATTTTTCTTTTTTTCCACCAAAACCACTGCATAAATTTTGGGTACTGCAGTCTTTTTTATATTGCGATAAAATTGATAGATATCTAATAAAATCAATAGATAACTCACCCTCAATAAGGTTAATAAATTCAGGCTTAAAGAAATCGGTTTTACTATCATCTAAATAGTAAAGTGCTTCTCTACTTTCTTGACCAGTAAGAACCATCCCTTGTCTATTAATATTTCTAAAAACAGATGAATAGTATCTTTGTTGATCCCCTCTTTGACTATTACTAGGTACCAGATACGAAAATCCTAGAAAAGTATTCTTCAAAAAATTACTATCTATTTCATTATCGTTATTCAACGCTTTGAAATATTCATCCTTTTCTAAAGTTGCTTTTATTTTTGAAATTGTTAAATTATCTTCTATGAGTAAATCATTAAATGTCCAATTAATAACATCAGTGAATGAATCTGTTTCACCTGCAAAATCATCATTTTCATCAATATATTTTATAACTTTATCTTTTGAATGCTTTTTATAGGTTTCACGATCTGGAAAAAAACCTAAAACAGACAACAAAACACTAGTTAGCCTTTGCTGCCCATCAATTAAAATATTTTCCTTCAATCCATTTTTAGTAAATGAACCAATAATTACAGGTGGAACAAATTCCTTATTTTTAAGAGAGGTAATCAATTTTTTTCTTCTAGTTTCATCCCATGAAAAATTTCTTTGATAATCGGGTAGTATAATATTTTTTGACAGAATCAATTCAATCCAATAGTCCAATGAATATTCTCCGTAGTATACTTTGTTCTCCATAACCTCATATTCCTCGCTATTTATAAATCATAAAAAGTGTATTCATGTATATTATACCATAAAATAACTGAAATCTTGCAGTCACAATCTCTACAATTCTATCTCACTCAAACTAAAAAATTAATTGCAACATCCCCATTCTTATGCAATAGCTATTTTGTCCAATATCAAGCAGATAATTAGTCCATAAAAAAACATTATATTCTCAAAACTAAGAATTTTAATCGTTTGATGAAGTAATATTGTAAAAAGTTACTAACTCCTGTAATCTAGTGAAAGTTTCTATAAATTTTCTAGATTTTTTTAAATAGTATAAACTACTTTTCTGCTCCTACTTCGCTGATGCCTCAGCTCGTACAAGCAGTGATACCGCCTCAACATGATGCGTCTGCGGAAATAAATCCACTGGCTGGACTTTCTTCAGTTCATAGCCTAGCTCTTGATAGAGTTTGATATCACGCGCCATGGTGGCGACGTTACAGGAGATATAGGCGATGCGGTCAGCGCCTGTTTGGACGCTTGCTTTGATAAAGCTTTCGGTCAAGCCCTTGCGTGGGGGATCGACTAGGATAGCAGTTGGTTGGATGCCTTCCTTAAGCCAATTCTTCATAGCATTTTCTGCTGTGTCACAGACATAGTGGGCATTGGTAATACCATTTATGCTAGCATTCTTCTTGCTATTCTCCACTGCTTCGGGGATGACTTCTACCCCATAGACTTCCTTGACATGCTTGGCAACTGACAAGCCAATGGTCCCAATTCCTGAGTAGGCATCAATCACGACATCGTCTTCTCTTAGCTCTGCAAAGTCAATGGCTGTCTGATAGAGCTTCTCTGCCATTTCTGTATTGACCTGGTAAAAGGCTGGTCCAGAGATTTGGAAGCTATTTCCAAACATTTGGTCAGTAATGTAATCCTGACCATAGAGAGTACGCCATTCTTTTCCAAAAATGGCATTGGTATTCTGGTCATTGATATTTTGCATAACGGATTTGATGGCTGGGAATTGCTTGATCAACTGCTCGATCAACTGGTCCACACGGAAAACCTTGGGACGAGTTGTCACCAAAATGACCATAATTTCTCCTGAATGGTGACCTCGGCGGACCACCAGATTGCGAATCAAGCCTGATTGTTCCTTTTCATCATAAGGCTTGAGGTCAAACCGACGAATCAAATCTCGAAGCGCCAAGACCACTTGGTCAATGACTGGATTTTGGATATAAAAGTCTTCAATCGGCATCAAATCATGAGAGTTCTTCCGAAAGAAGCCTGTCTCCACCTGACCATTGACACGACGGACAGGGACCTGAGCCTTGTTGCGATACTGGACAGGATGGTCAATCCCCAAAGTCAGAGGCACTTCGATATCAGAGATCCCGGCCATCTTGTAAAGGCTATCCTTGACCTGCTTGGCCTTGAATTTCAGTTGCTCTGGATAAGCCAGGTGGCCCAAGTCAGCAATGCCGCTTCTCAAGTAAGCCAGGTCTAGCTCTTCATTTCGGTGCGGGGATTTTTCCAGATACTCCTCTACTTTTCCATAGCCGATCTTTTTATTGACCTTGAGCACGCGCATGCGGATGACTTCTCCTGGCAGGGCATTCTCCACAAAAAAGACCAGGCCATCGACCTTAGCCACTCCTGCTCCTTCGTGTGTCAAATCGACAATCTCAACGGTTACAATTTCATTTTTCTTTAACATGGTGTTCTATCTTTCTACAAATTAAAAGGGGTGGAGTCCAAAACTCCCATCCCCTTATTATATCATCTCAGTCCCATTTGGTACAATTTCTTTTTATAAGCATCGAAATCGACCAGCAAGCCTTGGCCACCGTACATATCGTAGGCATCGACCCAATCCCCATTTTCTGGGATGGTCACTCGTTCAATTCCTTTTCCAGCACTTCCGACTAGTCCAAGTCCATTGGTCAATAGGAAAGAGAAAGGAACATTGGTAGACGTCATGGCAAAGACTTTCCCAAGGGCTTCAGATCCCGTAAAGAGTTTGGTTGGATCCTTGATCTGATGCATGATAGCGGACATGACCTCTTGTTGGCGACGGGTCCGACCAAAGTCTCCTTCATCGTCCTTACGGAAACGCGAGTAATTGAGAAGGGTCCGGCCATCCATCCGTTGTTTTCCAACCTTGATGGTTTGTTGCGGAACGACACCGTCTTTCATGTTCAAATCATCTGGCACTTCTACTTCACTGACTTTTTCGCCATCAACCGTTGAAAACTGCGCATTCATCTCGACCCCATTTGGGAAGAGGGTATCGATCGCTGTCGCAAAGGTCTTGAAATCGACCATGGCGTAATATTGGATGTCAATGTCAAAGTTATCTTTGAGCATCTGACGCACCAATTCAGCCCCTTGATTGTTATTTTGCTCCCCGATAGTGAAGGCAGTATTGAGCTTCTGGTCGTAGTAGCCATCATATTCAGGAATATTTTGCTGGCTGACACCATCGATATGGACCA
>OGGI01001446.1_pt1 | contig 16888 bp, 13 predicted proteins | sample 1571051 | NCBI WGS metagenome assembly OGGI01 (sample SAMEA2582075, study PRJEB24529) | metagenome | biome: Human gut stool | place: China | collected 2011 | reverse complement strand
CTTTCAACTATGTAGTCTACGAATATTTTTGATATATCTAAATGTTCAGGACTTAATGAACCAGCTGGTACAATTTCTAAAGCTTCAACTATAACAACATCAGCAGCTGTTGCCATTAATGGATTAAAGTTTTTTGTAGTTTTTTCACAGATAACATTTCCTTGTTCATCAACTTTTGAACCAAATAATACTGCTACATCAGCTTTTATAGGTTTTTCTAATAAATAGTCTTTTCCATCAACATTAATAATTGATTTTCCTTCTTGAACTACAGTTCCAAGACCTGTTGGAGTTAATACTCCCCCTAGCCCATAACCTGCTGCTCTCACTCTTTCTGCTAGAGTTCCTTGTGGAACTAATTCAACTTCCATTGTTCCATCATGCATTTTTTTACCAGTTTCTGGGTTTGTTCCTATATGACTTGCTATTACTTTTTTTACTTGGTTATTAACTACTAGTCTTCCAACTCCTCTATCAACAAATCCAGTATCATTGCAAACTATTGTTAAATCTTTTACTCCTTTTTCTATAAGAGCTGTAACTATATTTTCTGCAGTCCCACAAGCTAAAAATCCTCCAAAATGAACAGTCATTCCATCTTTAATGTGAGATATTGCTTCTTCCATTGAAACTATTTTTTTTCTCATAAATTTTCCTCCTTAATCTTAAATATTTAATTCTAAATTACTTATAACTATATATTAACATTCTAAACCTTATGTAAGTCTTATTTTGTAATTAGAATAATAAGAAACCTGTACAAATAAATAGACCTGAAACTATTGTTACTATCAAACAGTAACCCATTATATCTTTTGCTCCAAGACCTGCTATTCCTAATGCTGGTAAAGCCCAGAACGGTTGTATCATATTAGTCCAAGCATCTCCCCAAGCTATAGCCATAGCTGATTTTGCAGCAGATACTCCTATTGCTTGTCCTGCAGGCATTACAATTGGAGCTTGAACCGCCCATTGTCCTCCACCTGATGGTACGAAGAAGTTTACTAGTCCAGCACTTATAAATGAGAATACTGGGAATGTTTTTTCTGTTGATATATTAACAAAGAAATTAGACATAAGTTTTGCAAGAGACATTCCATCTGCATCTGCTCCTACCATTATTCCCATAATTCCTGCATAGAATGGGAATTGTAATAATATTCCCCCTGCACCTTTTATTGCTTCTGCTAGTGCATTTAAATATCTTCTTGGAGTTCCATGTAATAAAATTCCTAAGAATAAGAATATAAAGTTTACTAAGTTAAGATTTAATGCAAAACCTTTAGTATATAAATATTGCCCTATATAAGCAAATCCCATAATTGAAAGTAAAATAGATACTACTCTACTGTTTTCTATTTTTTCAGCTGGAGTCATTTTAGTTCTATCTAAAACCTCTTCTTCCGGTTCTACTAATAATTTTTGATCAACTTCAACGACTTCATCTTTACTTGGAAACATAGCAACGTTTAATAAAGGCACTATTATTAATAAACCTACAACTATATATATGTTCATTGGTGAAAACATTGTTTGACTAGTTGGAATTGCAGCAGTAACTGCTCCAGCTGTTTGTTGAGCTAAACTTTCTGGACTTCCACTTGCAAGTTGTAATGGAATAGAACCTGAAAGCCCTCCATGCCATACTAAGAATCCTGTATATGCTGAAGCTATAAGAAGTCTATAATCTACACCTTTAACTTTTTTTGCAATTTCTTTTGCAAATAAAGCCCCTATAACTAAACCAAATCCCCAGTTTAAAACACAGGCTATACCTGATACCAATGATATGATAAGTATTGCTTGTTTTGGGCCTTTTATTCCTGAAGCAAATGTTTCTAGCATCTTTTTAAATAATCTTGAACTTGCTAGAGCATGTCCTGTTACTAGAACTAATGCCATTTGCATTGAAAATGCTAGTAAAGACCAAAATCCATCTACCCAATATCCAATTACTCCCATAAAAGAAGCCTTAGTAAAAATTAATGCTCCTCCAAAAACTAAAAATGTTAATAATGCACAGAAGATAAATGGATCTGGTAGCCATCTTTCCATAACACGTACACACATTGAAGTAAATCTTTTAAAGATTCCTTTTTTTTCTTTTACACTTTCCATAAATTTCCCCTTTTTTATAAAAATTGAGTTTCAAATTCTCTTTATATATTTTAACTTGTTTATTACTTTATGTCAACTATAAAGCTTACTTTTTTGGTACAATATTTTAATAAATGAAATATATGTTTTAAAATATAACTTAATTTTTTATTTAAAAAATATATACACAAAAAAACCGTGAGATAACTCACGGTTTTCAAATTATTATTTTTTTGGATTTTAACCTTAGCCTAAACTAGATTAGAAAGAAACTTTCATACCAGCCCAAGCAGTTGGTTGCCATCTCCAGTTTTTAGCAGTTGAATTAGCTTCAACAGCCCAGTTTCTATATTCAGCACCAGCTGCTGCATATAATTTTACGAATTCAGTTGGTTTATAAGCAACTTGGAATGTTGGTAACATATATACGCTATAAGAAGCTCTTTCACCTTTTCCTGAACCATTATCTACAACTTTATGTTGATGCCATGCATATGGATCATATCCACCTTCAAAATCAAATGATAATTCTACATTGTTTGTTTTGTATAATGGAGTATGTTGATAGATATAAGCTTCTAATTCTCCATTATATTCGTGTTTTTTATCAGCATAAGCTAATTTATCATGATGCCAATCATAATAGTTGTAAACATTTAATTCTGCACTAAATCCTAAAGGTAAAGTATATTCAGATTCAAAGTTTACTAAAGCTCTTTCTACAGTATTGTCATTGTCATGTCCAGCCCATTTATGAGCATATCCAGTTCTTAAACCAAATTTTTCAACTTTGAAGAAGTTGTTTGAATAGATGTAATCAGCAAAATCAAAGAATACTGATGCTTCAGCGTTCTTTCCACCATCTCTACCGTTTTGTTTGTATTCTAATCTAGAAGTTGCATTAACTTTAGAAGAACCTAATTTTCCAAAGTTATAGAAATGTCTTAATCTTATTTGATCGTCAGAAGAATCTCCTTTAGTTCCTCTTAAAGCTTGATAATTTCTTGTTCTTACTTCTAAAGATTGTTTTTCAGTAAAGTTTACTTTTGTTAAAGTTTGTAATCTTCCAGCATTGTTTCTTCCAGCTGCCCAATCTCCGTCAGTATCTTCTTTTTTAGTTTTGTTTTCAGTTTCTCCGTACCATCTGTATTGTACATCTACTGATCCGTTTGGTCTCCAAGCTGGAGTAACTTCTCTGTCTCTGTAAACGATTACAGGTTTTTCAACATATTCAATTACTTTTTCTGGAGCTGGAGCAGGTGCAGGCATAACTTCTTTAGCTGATGCTACTGATCCAACTACTAATAATGAACCTAATACTAATGCTAATTTTTTCATGGTTTTTTCCCCCTTAAATTTAATTTTTTTTGTTTTATTTTAACTTTAATTTGTCTATAATCCCATATAGACATCTCCCATTAAAGTTAGTATACTACATTTTTTAAAATTTGTAAACTTTTTTTTTATTTTTTTAAACTTAAATGGTTTTTTTATAGTCTAATATCGCCTATTTAATGCTATATATTTTTTTTCAATCTTACAGCTGGTTCTGATGGTAATTTAAATAGTGGTATAAATCTATCTAAACCAGTTAAAGTTAAAATTAAGATACTTGCTACTGCTATCATAGCTATAAAGTTATATTTAATAATGTCTATTGCTACGAATTCATGTAGAGGATAAACTACTGTAGCTATACCCATATAGAATGCTATATAAACGTGCCAAGGGATAAGTTGAGATCCAAATACACCCATAGCGTCACTGAATGTAGCATTTCTTAATCTCAATGTATACATATCTTCTTCTGAACCTTCAACGTTTTCTTCAACCATTTCTCTGATTATTGGTCCTATAGTAACTATTTGAGCCATTTCATCTGCAAGAGTTGCGTTTCCAAATACGCATAGAAGTCCATTGTAGAACATTAATTGTCTTACGCTTCCAGAAATCTTAGATAATAATTTTGAAACAGGTTCAAAAGCATTCATACTCTTCATGATACCACCAAAGGCAGCAACCCACATCATCATTACTATAACCCAGCTACCAGCTGAAGCAAATCCACCCATCATCATATTTAGGTAATCCATAGTGCTTGTAACTGTTCCTGCCATCATTCCAAATACATAAGCAAAGAATAATCCAGCAAATAGACAAATAAATGTTTGTGTTCCCATAAATGCTAGAACTAAAACTATTACCAATGGAACAGCCATATATAAAGGAACTCCATTTTTAACTTGTTCTAGTAATTTAACAGCAGCTTCTCTCTTTTCAGCAAGTGCTGTCCATACATCTGCAGGTATACTATTGATAGCTTCTGTAGGATTTCCAACTGTTGAAGGTAATCCCATTGTGAAACCTGCTATAGCAAATAAGATTATTCCTGATAATAAAACTAATGCTGACCATACACCTTGGTGTCTAATTCTTCTAATAACTTCAACTCTTTGGATACCAGAACTTACTATTGTAGTATCTGAAATAAGTCCTATATTATCTCCAAAACAAGCCCCTCCTGCTATAGCTGCAGTTGTCAATAATAAATTTCCACCAACTATGTGGTTTAACCACAAGAAGATAGGTGCACAAGCTGCGAATGTTCCCCAACTTGTTCCAGTTGCTATTGATAATATAGATGTTACTATAGCTCCAACAACTGCAACTGTCTTAGCTGTGATTCCAACTTTTAATGCAATTAATATAAGAGACGCTCCAACACCTGTTGACATAAATGCTTCTGCCATCGCATAAGCTGCCATTAGGATAAATAATGCAACTTGAATTTCTTTTACGTTGTCTATTGCATGATCAATAACTGTTGAAAATTTTTGTTTAGAACAAATCATAGCAATAATACAAGCATAGATAGTTGCAATTGGTGCAGCAAGAAGTGCATCAAAACCCTTCATCATAAGTGCCGCCAATACAATTACTGGACTTAACTTTAAAAATGCTTTCATACCAAAACCTCCATAATATAAATTTTTTATGTTTTAAAATGAAAAATTAAAAACTTTACTACTTTATATTTATTTTTTGATAGTATACTTAACATCTAAAAATCTTAAGTGTTTTTATTTTTGTTTTATGATATGTTAAATATACCATTTTTATTAAAATTTGTCTATAAAAATTACATATATTTCTATATATATAATCAATATTCAACTTATATAATTTTAATGATTATTTTTTAGTATTCATTCCTCTTTGAACCATTTCTTTTAAAACAAATGTTGCAACATCATCTGCATATTTTCCTGGTCCAAATCCAGCATCATAACCTAATTCTTTAGCAAGATCGTTAGTGATTCTAGCTCCTCCTGCTATTAGGATTATTTTGTCTCTTAGTCCTTCTGCTTCTAATAATTCAACTAGGTTAGTTAAGTTTTCTATATGAACATCTTTTTGAGTTACAGTTTGAGAAACTAATAAGGCATCAGCTTTTAATTCTATAGCCTTTTTAATAAATTCTTCATTAGGAACTTGGCTTCCAAGGTTGTAAGCTCTTACACCTTTATATCTTTCAAGTCCATAGTGTCCTGCATATCCTTTCATGTTCATGATAGCATCTATTCCAACTGTATGAGCATCTGTTCCTGTACTTGCTCCTACCATTACAACTTCTCTACCAAAATTTTCTTCTATATATTTTTCACATTCATGCATATCCATAGTATCTATTTCTAATGCTTGAACTTTTATAGCAGTATAATCTACATTGTAAGAAGTTGCTCCATATACTATATAGAATGAAAATTCTTTATCTAGTGCTTCTGAAAACGCTACTGCTGGATTAACAAATCCCATTTTTCTTGCAAGTTCCAATGCAGCTTCTACCCCTTTTTCATTACAAGGAACTGGTAAAGTAAAGCTCATTTGAACCTTACCATCATTCATTGTATCTCCATAAGGTCTTAGTTTTGTTAAATCCAATGTTGTATCAAAATCTCTTTTTTCTGTTGAATATAATCCTGAACTCATTATCTATCCCCTCCTAACATTAAAGGAATGAAAGGATTGAAATATGTACTATCCTTTTCAAAAACTCCTGCAAGACCTTTTCCACCATCTATAGGTCTTCTAACTCCACCAAATACACCTTTTTCTATTGTCTTAAAGATACCCATTGTTTCTATTGTTTTTAACAATTCAGCAGCTTTAGCAAGAACTTCTTGGGCTCTTGTATTCATTATTCCACCTTTTTTGAATTCTATGTCATTTCCAAAATCTTTTAAGTTATTGAAAATGTATCTTGCATTTTCTATTGATAACGCTCTGTCAGACATAAAAGGTGTATGGATAGCTTCTGTAAGCATTCCTAATAAGTGAACTTTTTGTCCTGTTGTTATAGTTACAATGTTAAATAGTGCATCTTGTACATGTCCTTTAAATATATTTCCTGTCATAAATTTTGTAGGTGGCATATATTTTAAAGGAGCTTTAGGGAAGATTTCTCTAGCCATTTGAGCTTGAGCAAGTTCTAATAAGAATCCATTTTCTGTTCCTGGTTCCATTTCAAAAGCATGTCCAAGTCCCATTTGTTCTTCAGGTAAACCTGCAACTAGAGCAAATTGTTCATTGATAAATTGAGAAGCTAAAACTGTATGAGCTTCTTCTATAGCATCAGCTGTTGTTAAGTAGTTATCTTCACCAGTGTTTATTATAACTCCAGCAAAACCATTTATAATTCTTGAGAAGAATTGGTCAACCAATGTTCTCTTCATGTTTATATCTCTGAATAGTATTCCATATAGAGCGTCATTAAGCATCATATCTAGTCTTTCTAATGCTCCCATTGCTGCTATTTCTGGCATACAAAGTCCTGAACAATAGTTACATAATCTGATATATCTACCTAATTCAACTCCAACATCATCAAGAGCCTTTCTCATTATTCTGAAGTTTTCTTGAGTAGCCATTGTTCCTCCGAAACCTTCTGTTGTTGCTCCATAAGGTACGAAGTCAAGTAGAGATTGTCCTGTTGTTCTGATAACTGCAACAACGTCTGCTCCTTGTCTTGCTGCTGCAACTGCTTGAGTAACGTCTTCATAGATATTTCCTGTTGCAACTATAACATAAAGGTAAGGTCCTTTTTTGTCTCCACCAAATTGTTCTAAGTAGTTTTCTCTTGCTTGTCTATTAGCTTTTATTCTTTCAACTGTTGTATGAGTTATATCTTTTAAAGCTAATTTTATATCAAAGTCATCATGCCATTGCATTTTTGTAATATCTAGTTCTTTTTTAGCAATTTTTTCTGCTATTTCTTGAGGTTGAAGCTTAGTTTCTATCATTGCATTTCCTATATATTTTGCAACTCCTAAACTTATATTTCCATTATCTTTTATATAGTCTACAACTACGTTTGGTAATGGAACTCCAAATTCATCAACACCATCTATTCCTAACAATCTACAGATTGTTCTTTCAACTGTAACTGTACTGTGAGCATCTATGAAAACTTGTGCATCAGCTGCTATTTTCTTTGCAGATTCACGAGCTTCTTTAACAAGCCCCCAATCTAGATCCAATTTTCCCATTTTATTCCTCCATTTCATATTCTTTATATATCATTTCAGAAATTTCATCATCTAAGCCTATTAGCTTTGCTATATTCAAAGCATCTTTTGGCACTTCTGTATCTGTGCTTTCCTCCAAAGTAAAATCCATATTATCTTGAATAGTTTCCAAAGAATTATTAACCTGTAATTTAGTTTTTAATTTCTCAAAATCTAAATTCTTTAAACCTACAACTTGATAATGTTTCATATTGTTTTCAACAACAGAATCAAAGTGTGTAGTTATTATTGATATACTTGATTTATCATTTAGATACTTCGCTAAAGCTTTTACGAACTTTTGCCCCTCTTTTGGATTTGTTCCTCTTGCGAACTCATCAAAAACTATAAGTCCTGTACCATTTTTCACATAAGAATTTATTTCTTTTAATTTTATTATTTCTGCTCCAAATGTACTAAGCCCTTTTGAAATATCTTGCATATCATCAGAGACAAAGAATATGAAGTCTAAAAGAGGTATACTTGCATATTTAGCAAATACGAAGAAGCCCATTTGGAAAAGTAATACATTTTCTGCTATTGTCTTCAGAGCTACACTTTTTCCTCCCATATTAGCTCCTGTTATCATAGTAGTTCCTACATTTAAGTTTATACTGATAGGAGTGTATTTCTTATTTTTAGCTTCTAATAACTCTTTTACTTCTAAATTTATAGCATCTTCTAAGATTATTTCTTTCTTTTTAGATACTTCTGGTCTTATACCATTATATTCTTTAGCAAATTTTACTTTTGCTATTATGAAATCAAGATTTGATATTTTTTTAACATTAGTTAGAAAATCTTCTGCATAAGATTTTATAGCCTTAGTTAAATTTCTTCTGATCTTAAATTCTTCTTTTTCTTCATCAACTAATATAGATAGTCTTTCGTCTTTTAATCTTTTTACTATTTCATAATCTGTTTCATTGAACAGTCTATTTTCAACTTCTTTTTTCTGTCTACGTATTTCTTTTAAAATTACAGAATAAGCTTCATAAATATAAAAAGTAGCTATTTTCTCATCATTGGGATCTAATATTTTAAATAGCTCATTCATATCTTTTAGTACAAAATTAGAAAAGACTTCTTTGTTCTTTAACAAATAAGAATTCAAATCAACCATAGCCATAAGTTGAGCCTTTATCTCAAATATATCTACTGTGTCTAAAATTATTCCTGTATCTGCATTCTCAACGAGCTTTTTAATGTCTTTAAATCTATGCAAAACTATTTCTATTTCCATTTCTTCTTTTTTATTTTCTGAAATGAAATCATAAATCTTTTGCATTCTTTCAAATTCTTCTTCTAATTTTTCTTCTTCACCTACTAAAAAATTTTCTAGATTATTCAATTTATTTTTACCATAAGCTGAAAAAACATCAACTCTTGCTAATAAATCTTTAAAATTTAATCTATTTAAACTATTCTCATCAATAAATTTCATATCAATCAATCTCCTAGAACATTAATCACTGGTACAGAAACTTCATTCTGTAGTCTATTTTTAAATTCTTCTTTATTAAAATCAACCCCCAATGGTGAGTGTGGATTTATAGTTACAAAGAGTAAATTTATTTTATTTAAGACTTGAAACTCCATACCACTTAACTTAGCTTTATCTAACAAGGAACTACTTAAGAAAAACTTTGTTCCATCTTCAGCAAGAAGAGTTATTTTCTCATAACTTCCTCTATTATTTATAAATGCTTCTATTATCTTGGGAGTTATTGCTCCTCTTATATAGAAGTACTCTAAGTCTTTTTTCAAATATTCCTTCAAGATATTTGATAAATCTATTGAGTTATCCACTTCTAAAATTGCTACTTCTCCATTTTTATAAAATAGAACAGCTTTCTTATCTCTAAGCTCTTCTACTCTATCCTTTATATTTTTTTCTACTTCATCTAATTTTAAAAAATAAACAGTTTTCTTTGTTTCTTCAACCACTTTTAGCATATCCAAAGATAATGCTGCTCCAGTTGATAAAATTGTTGCCTCACTCACATCACTTATAGCTGTGCTCTTTCTTCCTAAAGCTCCATCTACGATAGAAATTTCACTACCAAATTTCTCCATAAGTTCAACTACAATTTTCACTTGTTTATTATATGAAGGTCCCGCTATGTCAACATAGCCATCTGATAGGGCTCTAACTATAACTATACTCCCCATAGGAGTGGTGAAGTCAGTTACATAAAGGATTTCTTTTGTAATATCACATTTTGCTAAACAGTTCCTTCCTGTTGCAATAATACTACCTCTTCTAACATATATTCTAGGTTTATCAGTATTAGTTACAACATCTATGTCTTCACCATCTCTCCCTATGGAAGTTAAGCCTAATTTTTTATTTGTTCCAATGTCAGCTATAAGTTTATTTAAAAGCGTAGTTTTCCCTACATTCTTTTCCATACCTATTATAGATATTCTTTTGTACTTTTCTATAAACTTATATGTGTCTAACATTTCTTATTTTTTCCCTTCAGCTTCTGCTCTCTTTCTATTTCTTTCATGTCTTGCTAAGTGGCTAGGTTCTAGAGACATTTTTAATCCTTCATCTAGCATATATACTCCACTGATTTCATACATTTTTTCGAATTTTTCTTCATCATAGCAAAGTTCGTGTGTATAATTTTCAGGTTCAGTATAAGTAGTTATAACTCCTTCGAAGTTTCTTAATACTACTCTATGAGGAGATTGAGAAATTACATATTGAGGCATTACTGGAGTTTTTCCTCCTCCACCAGGTGCATCAACAACGAATGTTGGTACTGCATATCCTGATGTATGTCCTCTTAATCCTTCTATGATTTCTATACCTTTAGAAACTGGAGTTCTGAAGTGTTCAAGTCCCATAGATAAGTCACATTGATAGATGTAGTAAGGTCTTACTCTCATCATTACTAGATCATGAACTAGTCTCTTCATTACAGGTACACTGTCATTGATTCCTCTTAATAATACTGTTTGGTTTCCTAAAGGAACTCCTGCATTTGCTAACATTTCACAAGCTTTTTTAGCTTCTGGAGTTACTTCTTGAGGGTGGTTAAAGTGAGTATTTAACCAGATTGGGTGATATTTCTTTAACATATCACATAATTCAGGAGTAATTCTTTGAGGTAAAACAACTGGTGTTCTACTTCCTATTCTGATTATTTCAACATGAGGTATTTCTCTTAATTTTTTGATGATGCTTTCTAATTTTTTATCTGAAACTAGAAGAGCGTCTCCTCCAGATAGTAATACGTCTCTTACTTGTGGAGTTTTTGCAATGTATTCTATTGCTTTGTCAATTCTATCCATAGGCATAGCATCATCACTAGAACCAGCAAATCTTCTACGAGTACAGTGTCTACAATACATAGAGCACATGTCTGTGATTAAAAGTAAAACTCTGTCAGGATATCTGTGAGTTAATCCTGGTACTGGAGAGTCTTCATCTTCATGTAATGGGTCTAACAAGTCAGCATCAGATTGATGTATTTCTTGTATAGTAGGAATAGCTTGTTTTCTTATTGGACATCTGTCACTGTTCATATCTATTAATGAGAAATAATATGGAGTGATTGCCATTCTTAAAGTTTCAAGAGTTCTTATAACCCCTTCTTCTTCTTCTGCACTTAATTCAACATATTTCTTTAAGTCATCAATTTTTTCTATTCTATTTTTTACTTGCCATGTCCAATCGTTCCATTCTTCATCTGTTACATTTGGGAAAAATTTCTTTCTAGTGTTAACTGTATTCATAATATCATCTCCTTATAACCTTATAATAATCTTTACTTAATTACATTTATTTTTCTACTTTACCACTAATACTTTAATGAAATATATTGGATAATCTAACTTTATCAATGTTAGTAAAAAATAAGTGAACTTGCATCTAAATTTTAGGATAAAAATTAAATAGAATGAGCCGAGTAATTGTCGGCGTGTCTGAAGCCAACTTGTTGGCAAGTTTTGCCGAAATTACAGCGAATTCTTAATTTTTATTCGTTAAGAAATTTAGCTAGCAATGAACTATTTTTTACTACATTTATTAATTTATCTTTTTCTTATAGATATAATTCATTAAATATTTCTCTTAATGCTGCACTTTCTCTTAATTCTTCTAAAGTTATTGCAGCATGGTCAACTGTGTATCCATTTCCAACTATCATAGTTATGTCTTTTCCTACTCCTTCTGCTCCTAATGCAGCTTTTGTAAATGCAGTTGCCATTGAGAAGAAGTAAGCTATACCAAATTCTTTTACAGGTAAAATTGTTGACATTTCTGTATTAGCTACGTTTACACAGTTTATTGCAACATCTACTTCATTTCCATCATTTGCTGCAAGTACAGCATTTAGAACTTCCATAGGTTTAGTAGCATCTGCTATAACTATTCTTACTTTGTCACTAACTCTTTTTAATAATTCTTTTTCTTTTTCATTTCTTACAACACCTATAACTCTTCCAGTAGGTCCTACTCTTTTTACTGCTTCATAAGCACAAAGCATTCCAGATTTTCCTGCTGAACCTAAGATAGCAACTGATTGACAAGGTTTAACAAGTTTTGCTACTTGTGCAGGTGCTCCTGCTACGTCAAGTGCTGCTAGAGCTAGAGTTTCTGACATATCTGTTGGTAATATTGCATAGATTCCACTTTCAAATAGAACTGCTTTACCTTTTATTTCAACTCTGTCTATGTCAGGTTTGATATCTATTATTTCATCTATTCTTAATGGAGTTAATGAAAGTGAAACAAGAGTAGCTATTTTATCTCCAACTTTTAAATCAGTTTTTCCAACTAAGTCATCACCGATTTTTTCAACTGTTCCTATTAACATACCTCCAGAACCAGTTACAGGATTTTGCATTTTACCTTTTTCTGCAACTATTTCTTTAATTTTAGCTTTTATTTTTTCTACATCATGTCCTGCTTCTTCTTCTATTTGAGTGAAAGATGCAGAGTCTATGTTAAGTGCTATAACATCTATTAAAATTTCATTTGAGAATATTTCCATATCATTTGATATTTTTTTCGCTGGTTGAGGTAAAACTCCTGCTGGTTCTATAACTCTGTGTGTTCCATATTTACAACCTTTTTTCATATTGATCATCCTCCATTATTTTTTTAAACTTAATATTTGTCTTGCTTCATCAGGTGTTGCAATTTCTCTACCTAGCTCCTTTGCTAGTCTTACAACTCTTTCAACAAGCTCTCCATTTGATTTTGCTAAGACACCTTTGTCTATATATACGTTATCTTCAAATCCAACTCTTACGTGTCCACCCATAACTATTGCTAGAGCTGCCATTTGGAATTGATGTCTTCCCACTCCTGCAACTGTCCAAGTAGAACCTTCAGGAATACTTTCAACCATGAACACTAAATCTCTTGCTGAAGCTGCCATTTGTACTCCTAATACAAAGTCAAAGTGCATAGGTTTTTGTATAAATCCTTGTTTTTGAAATCTTATAGCATAGTCAACCATACCTTTATCGAAAACTTCTATTTCTGGTTTTACTCCTCTTTCTATAAGAATTTTTCCAAAGTTTTTAATTGTATTTTCTGTATTTACAAATACTTCATCTCCACCGAAGTTACAAGTTCCACAATCAAGTGTTGCCATTTCTGGATGTAACTCAGTAGGTTGTAATCTTTCTAAGTCAGACATTCCAACTGCTCCACCAGTAGATGGTTGAATGATTACATCTGGGCATTTTTCTCTTATAGCTTCCATACATTTTCTGAATCTTTCTTTATCTTGTGTTGGAGTTCCATCATCTTCTCTAACATGTAAATGTATTATACTTGCCCCTGCTTTATATGCTGATTCAGCTTCTCTTGCAATTTCTTCTACTGTATAAGGAATTGCTGGATTATTTTCTTTTGTTACCTCAGCTCCACAAATAGCTGCAGTTATAATTAACTTTTCCATCTCTTAGCCTCCTCAACTAAAATTTATTTTTTTCCACGTTGTTTATCTTTTGGTGTTACACAAGTTCCAGTTGCTCTACATACGACTATTGGCTCTGCTAAAACATCAGCTGCTGAATCAGAAAGATCTGGTCTAGGAACTATTACTTTTCTAGCTTCAAATTTCATTTTTCTTGAGCTATTTCCTACGTTTATAATTTCACCTTCAGCTTCGATATAATCTCCTGCAAAAACTGGAGCCATGAATTCAACGCTATCATAAGCTTTGAATAAACCTTCATCTCCATCTAATTGGATTAAAAGTTCAGTTGCCACATCTCCAAATAATTGTAGCATTCTAGCACCGTCAACTAAGTTTCCTCCGTAATGAGCATCATGAGAACTCATTCTTAATCTGATTAAAGATTTCATACCTATTCTCCTCCTTATAACTGTTTTCTATCAACCTTAATAAAAAAATAGAGAGATATACTGCTTGCCTAGTCTTATTCAATATGAATTTAAAGAAAAACTATAAATAGCTCTCCATATCCAAAAGAATATGACAGTCAATGCTTGTTGACATTGACCAAGAAACCTAGTCATAAGCTACTAAATTTCTTTCGGCAACTATGCTCATTGTATGAAGCATCGGCGGCTTATACCTTCACATCTTCATACTACCTCTCATATATGCACCTCTATTTTTTATCATTTATTCAATTTTAATTATTTTTTGTATCTAGGCATTCAAAATCTATACCTTATCTATGCTTTTATTATAACCAAAAAAAAGAGTTTGTCAACAATATTTTTTTTATAATTCGTATTATCTTTTAAAAATATGTTTTTATTGTTCATATATAAAACGGTGAAATTTTATTTTTATTTTTATTATTTAGTTTTTTAGTAAGGAATTATAAAGTCTCATTTTCTTGGATTTATCTAAGAAAACAATATAATAATATTCTCTTATATATCTAATAAATGAAAATTTTTATAAAAAAAGTGCAAGTTCCTTGTCAGAAAATTGCACTATAAAATTTTTAAAATAATTTTGCTATTCTATTTGTATTGATCCGAACAGTATTTAAATCTTTATATTCTCTGTATGATTTTTCTCTAGCATAATTGTATACAAGCTGTATTATAACAGCTTTTATTATAGATATAAGTAAAAGTATTAACAACATAATTTCTGATCTTGCTGAAATAAAAATTAAAAGTTTAGTTATTAATTTTATTGAAATATAGACTAAAAGATTAGTTACTATATTTGCTAAAATACAGATAACAAAATATTCCTTTTTAAAGTACTTATCACCTAAAAAAACTAGAATAACTATTAATAGAATTCCCGTATCTAAAAGTTTCTCAATCGATGTAAGTCGACTAATTTCCATTTCTCCTGCAAGATAATAACGATTAACCAATACCCATTTAACTATACTACTTATTACCATTAGGCAAACAATAAAAGTTTTATTTAGAAAATTTATAAAATTTATTTTTCCACTTGGATTTTTTATATCTAGAAAAAATTTATAACTGTTATTTTGTAAATCATTTTTTGTTTCTGCCATTGAAATTAATTTTTCTATTTTAATATTTTCAAAACTAGTATCTTCACCTTCTTCAATCAATTCCTCTTTATAGTTCTCATAAACTTCATTTAATTTTTTCTCACTTGAATATATACGAGCATTATTATAACTAATTTCTTCTTCCCTAAGTATTTTTTCAATCTCCTCTATACTCAAATCCTTCTCCCTCAGTCCATCTTTTGTTATTAAATGATAATACACTTTCTTTCTCCCCCTTAAAAATTAAAAATCTTTATACTTATTGTACGATAATCTTCTAAAAAGATTATAGAATAATTGTGTCAAAATTAATCCTATAAATACTGCTAATAATCCTCCAAAATTAACAACAAGTTTATCTATTGTATCACCTAATACATAATCTACAACCTGATTTATAATTACCATTAGAACTATAAACATAAGTAAATAATTTTTTTTATAATATTTATCTCTATACCAAATGAGTAATATGCAACTTAAAGGAATTAAAATATAGATTAAACTTACATACCATATTGGTTTTATATTGAAACCTAAAAGTAATTTATATGTTGAAAATTTATAGTAGTACTTGTATAGAAAGTAAAATAGATATCTATTCAAAACAGTACTAAGCAACATTATCCATATAATAAAAGTCTTATTAAAAAAAACTTTCAATCTTGGTTGTGAACTAGAATTAAAAATTTTCATAAAAAAATTGTAGCTACAATTATGTAGATACTTATCTTTATTCTTACAAGGAATAATATCTGTTATTCTTATCTCATTTCTATCCACTACTTCTTCTAAAGAATTTTCATTTTGTTTAAATCTTTCTACAGTATGTTCTAAAGCTTCTACACTTGAATAAATACGACTGTTATTGAAATTAAGTTTTTCTTTTTTTATTACTTCTTCTACTTCTTTTAAATCTAAATTTTTATATTTCAATCCTTCTTGTTTTACTATATGATAGTACATTTTCTCCCTCACTTTCAGAATTTTTTTCAAATTTCTTCTTATTTGAATTTTACCAAAACTATCATCAATATTCAAGAAAAAAAGGAGACTAAAATTTTAGTCTCCTTTTAAGCTTTATAGGTTTTATTAGAATATTACTCTAAGTCCTACTCCACCTCTTACATTTTCACCTTTAGTGTCGTAACCTACATTAGCTGTTACTCCTACTCTTTGGTTATCCCATCCGATATTAAGGTCTGCCTTAACATTTCCTCTTCTATCTTCTTTTTCTCCTCTGATATTGAAATAATCAGCATCTGTTCCTGCAACTTTAGCTTTGTTTTTACCATTTGCTACTCTTTCAAGTTCATTTTCATAAGCTACTGTTACTCCTACTCTAACTGTATTTCTGTCGAAGTAATGTTTAAATCCTAGTTCAGCACCAATTTCTGGTCTTACTGAGAAGTAATCATTTGATTTTACATCTAACTTAATCTCTCCTGATTTTTCTTTTATCTTTGATACTCTTCCGTATTCTAAACCTAGAGCTGCATAAGGTTTAAATGTAAATGATTCACTTAATCTAAATTCTTTAGATACTTCATTCTTTAGACCTAGACCATAAGTATGATATCTTCCTTTTGCACTGAATACTTCATCTACTACTAAGAATCTTCTATTTATCTTGTTGTATCCTGCAAAGATATCTCCAGATATTGTCCAATTTAAACTGTTATTATAGTCAAATGGTACTGACTTAAATAATCCAAGTTTTCCTTGTAACATTTCTTCCTTAG
>OGGI01001428.1_pt1 | contig 17080 bp, 8 predicted proteins | sample 1571051 | NCBI WGS metagenome assembly OGGI01 (sample SAMEA2582075, study PRJEB24529) | metagenome | biome: Human gut stool | place: China | collected 2011 | reverse complement strand
GAAATACAGAAACGAGCTAGTTAATTTACAAAAATATAAAAAAGGCGGAAAAACCGCCTTCTGTTAAAATTATTTTTCTGTAAGAGCAGCCAATCCTGGCAATACTTTACCTTCAAGAAGCTCCATGCTTGCGCCTCCGCCTGTAGAAATCCATGAGAATTTGTCTGCACGACCAAGGTTGATAGCTGCCGCTGCTGAGTCACCACCACCGATAATAGATTTCACGCCTGGTTGTTTCACGATAGCATCCATGACACCGATTGTACCAGCTTGGAAGTCAGGATTTTCAAAGACACCCATTGGACCATTCCAAACAACTGTTTTCGCACCAGTCAATTCTTGGTCAAACTTAGCGATTGATTTAGGACCGATATCAAGTCCAAGGAAACCAGGGTCTACCGCTTCACCGTCAGTATCTTGCACTTCAGTGTAGTCCGCAAAAGCATTTGCTTCTTTAGAGTCAATTGGCAAAATGAGTTTACCGTTTGACTTTTCAAGGAGAGCTTTTGCAATGTCTAATTTATCTTCTTCTACAAGTGAGTTACCGATTTCGATACCTTGTGCTTTGTAGAAAGTATAAGTCATACCACCACCGATAAGCACTTTATCAGCTTTTTCAAGAAGATTTTCGATAACACCAATCTTATCTGATACTTTAGAACCACCTAGGATTGCTACGAATGGACGAACTGGATTTTCAACAGCTTCTTTGATATAAGCAATTTCGTTTTCAAGAAGAAAACCTGCAACTGCTTTCTCAACGTTTGCTGAGATACCTACGTTAGATGCATGAGCACGGTGAGCTGTACCAAATGCATCATTTACAAAGATACCGTCTCCAAGGCTTGCCCAATATTTACCAAGTTCTGGATCGTTTTTAGATTCTTTCTTGCCGTCAACATCTTCAAAACGAGTGTTTTCAACAAGAAGAACTTCACCGTCTTTAAGGGCATTGATAGCTGCTTCAAGCTCTGCTCCACGAGTTACTCCTGGAAGGAAAGCAACATCTTGACCTAATTTTTTAGCTAAATCAGCCGCAACTGGTGCAAGAGATTTGCCTTCTTTATCAGCTTCTTCTTTCACACGTCCAAGGTGAGAGAAAAGAATAGCACGTCCACCATGTTCAAGGATATACTTGATTGTTGGAAGAGCAGCTGAGATACGGTTGTCGTTTGTGATAACTCCGTCTTTAAGCGGCACATTGAAATCAACGCGAACAAGGACTTTTTTGCCTTTCAATTCAACGTCTTTAACAGTAAGTTTTGCCATGTTACAAAAACTCCTTTTTCTATTTTATACGAAACTATTATATCATATTTTCTAAAAGTTTTCTTGATATAAAGAAAGTTTTCACAAAATAATTTGACTAAAATATGAAATCTAAATACGAAAGAGCCGAGAAGGCTCGACTCTTTATTATTCTACTGGAGTAGTTTCTTCCACAGGTTCTGTTACGGTTGTATCTTCGATAATTTCGACTTCATTGACAGCTTGCGGTTCAAGGTTACGGTAACGAGCCATACCTGTACCAGCTGGGATGATTTTACCAATGATAACATTTTCCTTGAGACCAAGCAAGTGGTCTTTCTTACCACGGATAGCCGCGTCTGTGAGGACACGAGTGGTTTCTTGGAAGGAAGCAGCTGACAAGAAACTATTTGTTTCAAGAGATGCTTTAGTAATTCCCATGAGGACTGGGCGAGCAGTCGCAGGAACACCGCCTGAGATAACTACATCTCGGTTAGCATCGGTAAAGTCTGTAATATCCATGAGTGTGCCCATAAGAAGATCAGTATCTCCCGGATCCATGATGCGCACCTTACGAATCATTTGGCGAACCATTACTTCAATATGCTTGTCACCGATTTCTACCCCTTGACTGCGGTAAACTTTTTGCACTTCAGCTAGCAGGTAAGTCTCAACAGACAAGACATCACGAACAGCCAATAAATGTTTCGGTTGGATAGAACCTTCTGTTAATGCTGCCCCGCGAGAAACTTGGTCACCTACAGCCACTTTCATACGAGCTGTAAATGGTACAACGTATTCTCCTTCACCGGTTGCACCCTTGACAAAGACTTTCTTAGTCCGAGTAGAAGCGTCTTCTTCAATTGCAGTCACTTCGCCTTTAACTTCAGTAATAACTGCTTCCCCTTTCGGATTGCGGGCTTCAAAGATTTCTTGGACACGAGGAAGACCTTGTGTGATATCGGTATTAGACGCAACACCACCCGTGTGGAAAGTACGCATTGTAAGCTGTGTACCAGGTTCACCGATAGATTGGGCAGCAATCGTTCCGACTGCCTCACCGACTTCAACCGCATCGCCCGTTGCCAAGTTGATACCGTAACAACGACGGCAAACCCCATGACGTGTATTACATGTAAAGACAGAGCGAATAGTGACTTCTTCGACACCAGCGCTAACAATCTCATGCGCCATATCCTCAGTAATCAATACATCTGGACCAACGATGATTTCGCCTGTTTTAGGATGTTTAACAGATTTCTTCGTATAACGGCCAATCAAGCGTTCTTCTAATGGCTCAATCATTTCCTTACCGTCAGTAATTGAGCGGATAACAAGACCACGATCGGTTCCACAGTCGTCTTCACGGATAATCACATCTTGTGCCACATCAACTAAACGACGAGTCAGATAACCTGAGTCAGCCGTCTTAAGGGCTGTATCAGTCATCCCTTTACGAGCACCGTGAGTAGAGAAGAACATTTCCAAAACAGACAAACCTTCACGGAAGTTAGACAAAATCGGCAATTCCATGATACGTCCGTTCGGAGCCGCCATCAAACCACGCATACCAGCAAGTTGCGAGAAGTTTGAGATGTTACCACGGGCTCCAGAGTCCATCATCATAACGATTGGGTTCTTAGAATCTTGGTTGGCAACCAAACGTTTTTCCAATTTTTCACGAGCTGCACGCCATTCAGCAGTAACTGCATTGTAGCGTTCATCGTCTGTAATCATACCACGGCGGAATTGTTTGGTGATTTGTTCCACACGTTTGTGAGACTCTTCGATAATTTCTGCCTTATCTTCAACGACCGGAATATCAGCAATCCCTACTGTCAAGCCTGCTAACGTTGAATGATGATAGCCGAGATCTTTCAGACGGTCAAGGAAAGCAGATGTTTCAGTTGTACGGAAACGTTTGAAGATTTCAGCAATGATATTTCCAAGATTTTTCTTCTTGAATGGTACATTTAATTCTAGCTTACTGATAGCTTCTTTGACATCTTGACCAGATTCTAAGAAATACTTAGCTGGCACACCTTCTGCCATGTTTGAAGCATTTGGCTCTTGCAAATATGGCAATTCATCTGGCATGATATCATTGAAAAGAATCTTACCCACTGTTGTCAAGAGGATCTTGTGTTTTTGATTTTCTGTCCATGGTTTGTTTAAACTATCCGTCGCAATCCCAACACGCGTATGTAAGTGAACATAGCCATTACGGAGAGCCATTACAGCTTCATCACGGTCTTTAAAGACCATTCCTTCTCCTTCACGACCAGCTTCTTCCATAGTCAGGTAGTAGTTCCCCAAGACCATATCCTGTGAAGGGGTTACTACTGGCTTCCCGTCTTTTGGATTGAGGATGTGTTCGGCTGCCAGCATGAGAATCCGTGCTTCTGCTTGAGCTTCTTCTGACAAGGGCACGTGGATAGCCATTTGGTCTCCGTCAAAGTCGGCATTATAAGCCTCACACACAAGTGGGTGCAAACGAAGAGCCTTCCCGTCAATCAAGACTGGCTCAAATGCTTGAATTCCTAATCTGTGAAGCGTCGGTGCGCGGTTAAGGAGCACTGGGTGTTCTTTAATCACATCTTCTAAAATATCCCAGATGCGTTCATCATTCCGTTCTACCAAGCGCTTAGCAGCTTTGACATTTTGCACAATATCACGCGCGACAATTTCACGCATGACAAATGGTTTGAAGAGTTCAATAGCCATTTCGCGCGGCACACCACATTGATACATCTTGAGTGTCGGACCAACTGCAATAACCGAACGTCCTGAGAAGTCAACCCGTTTACCGAGCAAGTTTTGACGGAAACGTCCTTGTTTCCCTTTGAGCATGTGGCTCAATGATTTGAGCGGACGGCTTCCTGGTCCAGTAATAGGACGACCACGACGACCATTGTCAATCAAAGCATCAACCGCTTCTTGCAACATCCGCTTTTCATTTTGCACGATGATTCCAGGAGCATTTAGTTCCAAAAGACGTGCCAAACGATTATTCCGATTGATAACACGACGGTAAAGGTCATTCAAGTCAGAAGAGGCAAAGCGTCCACCATCCAACTGAAGCATTGGACGTAAATCTGGCGGAATAACTGGCAGGATGTTTAAGACCATCCATTCTGGTTTGTTACCAGATTTTTGGAAAGCATCTAAAACATCCAAACGACGAATAGCTTTTACGCGCTTTTGCCCAGTTGCCGTTTTTAATTCATCTTTGAGCTCTGCAATTTCTTTTTCCAAATCTACTTGTTTCAAGAGATCTTGAATTGCTTCAGCACCCATTTTTGCAACAAAGGAGCCTTGGCCATATTCACGTAAGCGTTCACGATATTCCCGCTCTGTCATAATGGATTTGTGCTCAAGTGGTGTATCTTTAGGATCAATCACCACATAAGCTGCAAAATAGATGACTTCTTCAAGAGCACGAGGGCTCATGTCCAAGGTCAAGCCCATGCGACTTGGAATTCCTTTAAAATACCAAATATGAGAGACTGGGGCTTTCAACTCAATATGTCCCATACGTTCACGACGAACTTTGGTACGAGTTACTTCAACACCACAACGATCACAAATGATTCCTTTATAGCGAATCCGTTTATATTTTCCACATGCACATTCCCAGTCTTTCGTAGGACCAAAGATGACTTCATCAAAAAGTCCTTCGCGTTCTGGTTTTAGTGTGCGGTAGTTAATTGTTTCAGGTTTCTTCACTTCTCCATAAGACCAAGAGCGGACTTTACTAGGAGAAGCTAGGGTGATTTGCATACTTTGAAAACGATTTACATCAACCACTATTTCTTACCTTTCTTTATTATCTATTGAATCAGTTCTTATTCTTTCCCTTCAGCATCAAAAGCGGCTTTTGCTTCTTGTGCTGCTTTTTCACGTGCTTTTTCAAGATCGTCTACATGAATCACATCATCATCCATGCCTTCATCCAAGTCACGAAGTTCGACTTCATTGTCGTCTTCATCAAGGACACGCATGTCAAGACCAAGTGATTGCAATTCTTTTACAAGGACACGGAAGGATTCTGGAACACCTGGTTTTGGAATTGGCTTACCTTTGGTAATGGCTTCATAAGCTCTCAAACGACCATTGATGTCATCTGACTTGTAAGTCAAGATTTCTTGAAGGACGTTAGAAGCACCGTAGGCTTCAAGAGCCCAAACTTCCATTTCTCCAAAACGTTGTCCACCAAACTGCGCTTTACCACCAAGAGGTTGTTGCGTAACGGTTGAATAAGGACCAACGGAACGGGCATGGAGCTTATCATCAACCATGTGGTGGAGTTTGATCATGTACATGACACCAACGGACACACGGTTATCAAACGGTTCGCCAGTACGTCCATCATACAGGATTGTCTTAGCATCGCTATCCATACCTGCTTCACGAACTGTTTCCCAAAGATCATCTGAGCTAGCCCCGTCAAAGACTGGCGTTGCAATGTGGATACCAAGGTTACGAGCAGCCATACCGAGGTGCAGTTCCATAACTTGTCCGATATTCATACGTGACGGCACCCCAAGTGGGTTCAACATGATGTCTACTGGTGTTCCGTCTGGAAGATACGGCATATCCTCAACTGGAACGATACGGGAAACAACCCCTTTATTTCCGTGGCGTCCGGCCATCTTATCCCCAACGCGGATCTTTCGTTTTTGAGCGATGTAAACACGTACCAACATGTTGACACCGGATTGTAATTCATCACCGTTCGCACGAGTAAAGATTTTCACATCACGGACAACCCCAGCACCACCGTGTGGTACCCGAAGGGAGGTATCACGCACTTCACGAGACTTATCACCAAAAATTGCATGAAGTAGGCGTTCTTCAGCAGATAAATCTTTTTCACCTTTCGGCGTTACTTTACCGACAAGAATGTCGCCTTCTTTTACCTCAGCACCAATGCGGATAATTCCCATTTCGTCAAGGTCTCTCAAAGCATCTTCACCGACGTTTGGAATTTCGCGCGTGATTTCTTCAGGTCCAAGTTTTGTATCACGTGTTTCTGATTCAAATTCTTCCAAGTGAACAGATGTGTAAACATCGTCTTTCACTAAACGTTCACTCATGATAACGGCATCTTCAAAGTTGTAACCTTCCCATGTCATATAAGCAACGATTGGATTTTGTCCAAGCGCCATTTCACCTTTTTCCATAGAAGGTCCATCTGCGATAAAGTCACCTTTTTCAACTGTATCGCCAACTTTTACCAGCGTGCGTTGGTTGTAAGAAGTACCTGAGTTAGAACGGCGGAATTTCGTAATATGATAGACATCAAGCGAACCGTCTTCACGACGAACTTCAACTTTGGCTGCATCAGAATACACAACTTTACCGTCGTGTTGGGCAATAATCGCCGCACCAGAGTCATGAGCTGCTTGGTATTCCATACCAGTACCAACATATGGTGCATGCGGATCAATCAACGGTACCGCCTGACGTTGCATGTTGGCACCCATGAGAGCACGGTTTGAGTCGTCATTTTCAAGGAAAGGAATACATGCTGTCGCAACCGCAACTACCTGCTTAGGCGATACATCCATGAAGTCTACTTGATCTGAGGGAAATTCTTGGTTGTTCCCTTGGTGACGCCCCATGACAATCGCTTCTGCAAAACGACCATCTTCTGTTAATTTAGAATTTGCTTGCGCTACGATAAATTCATCTTCTTCGTCCGCTGTCAGCCAAACGATTTCATTGGTGACCAGACCTGTTTCACGATCCACTTTACGATACGGCGTTTGGATAAAGCCATATTTATTCAAGTGCCCATAAGAAGACAAGTTATTGATCAAACCAATGTTTGGTCCTTCAGGTGTTTCAATTGGACACATACGTCCATAGTGGGTGTAGTGCACGTCACGCACTTCATATCCTGCACGGTCACGAGTTAAACCACCAGGTCCCAAGGCTGACAAACGACGTTTGTGAGACAATTCAGACAGTGGATTATGTTGGTCCATAAATTGAGACAATTGAGATGAACCAAAGAATTCTTTGATAGCTGCTGTGACTGGGCGGATGTTAATGATTTGTTGCGGTGTCAACACTTCATTATCTTGCACACTCATGCGCTCGCGGACATTTCGCTCCATACGAGACAAACCAAGACGTACTTGGTTAGCAAGCAATTCACCAACGGCACGAATCCGACGATTTCCCAAGTGGTCAATATCATCCACACGACCAAGTCCTTCAGCGAGGTTCAAGAAGTAATTCATCTCAGCCAAAATATCTGCTGGCGTAATCGTATGAACTCGATCTCCTGGGTTAGCATTACCAATAATAGTCACCACGCGATCTGGATCAGTTGGCGCCACCACTTTGAATTTTTGAAGAACGACTGGATCCGTTAATACAGCTGCATCATTTGGAATATAAGTAATTTTATTCAAATCACCGTCCAAGTATTCTGCAATGCTATCAATGACACTACGTGTCATAACAGTTCCAGCTTCAACCAAGATTTCACCTGTTTCTGGATCTACCAAAGGCTCCGCAATCGTTTGATTTAACAAACGTGTTTTAATGTTTAATTTTTTATTGATTTTATAACGACCAACTGCCGCCAAGTCGTAACGATGTGGATCAAAGAAACGAGCGACCAATAGACTACGTGAGCTATCAGCTGTTTTAGGCTCACCTGGACGAAGACGTTCATAAATTTCTTTAAGCGCTTCATCGGTACGTGAATCCATTGGATTTTTATGAATATCCTTTTCAATCGTGTTGCGAACGAGATCGCTGTCGCCGAAAATGTCAAAGATTTCATCATCGCCAGAAAAACCAAGCGCACGAACAAGTGTCGTAAACGGAATCTTACGGGTACGGTCAATCCGAGTATAAGCAATATCTTTTGAGTCTGTTTCCAGCTCTAACCAAGCTCCACGGTTAGGAATGACAGTTGAACCATAACCAACTTTACCATTTTTGTCTACTTTATCGTTGAAGTAAACACCTGGAGAACGAACGAGCTGAGATACGATAATCCGCTCACCACCATTGATAATGAAAGTTCCCATTTCTGTCATGATTGGGAAATCGCCAAAGAACACTTCTTGGGTTTTGATTTCACCAGTTTCTTTATTAATCAAACGGAAAGTCACAAAAATAGGTGCAGAATAGCTGGCATCATGGATACGTGCTTCTTCTAAAGTGTATTTAGATTCTTTAATTTCATAACCAACAAACTCTAGCTCCATTGTATCTGTAAAGTTTGAGATAGGAAGTACATCTTCAAATACTTCTTTCAAACCATGGTCAAGAAAATCTTTGAATGAATCTGTCTGGATTTCAATCAAATTTGGTAAATCAAGAACTTCCTTGATTCTTGAAAAACTACGACGAGTACGGTGTTTCCCGTATTGAACTTCATGTCCTGCCAAGTTTTTTACTCCTTCTTCTTTCTACATTCTCTATTACATGATAGAGTAGCAATTTTCATTTGTCCTTTGTAAGTAATTTTCAGAATCTTTAAGTTTTGATAACAAACCACAAAAATCCCAAAAACAGACACAAAAAGAGCAGCTAAATCTGACTTTAAAAGTATGATTTAACTGCTGTAAGCTTTATATGGACAATATTTCAAATAAAGCAGACGACAAATTATTAGTAATATTATACCTTATTTAACTCTGCTTTTCAAGTTTTTTACTTACTGAAAGTGTTTTTATTTAGCGTCCACCTAAAAGTGCTGCCCAAGCTTTTTGATAATCACTATCTGTACCACCGATTCCAAATTTATAGGTGGTCATCGGAGCACCGTTTTTCGCCCAGTAACTAGTAACTGTCTGTCCGGTCAGGTTCATACTGCGACCATTGACTGTTACTGTGCCAGCTCGTTCACCCGTCGCTTTAAGAACATTAGACTTAATGACACTAGAGTCTAGGTTGAACTTATCACCAACTCCCCAAATATTTGGGTCGGCTTGATAAATTGCATTTACTAGTTGAGCCATATACTGCGCATTATTATTGTAACCCGTCAAAGCTGCCATTGAAGCATTATTGTCATGACCGATCCAACCACCTAACGTTAATTTAGGAGTGGATACCATGAGCCACATGTCACCATTGCTGTTGGTCGTACCCGTTTTTCCAATCCAATCAGCACTAGCTAAACCGCTATTGATCTGCGTTAAACGAGATTTGAAGGTCGTCGTAGCACCCGAACTCAATACCCCACGCATAAGACTTTGCATAATCGTCGCCGTTGCCTTAGAGTAAACCTGAACAGGTTTTGCTTTGTGTTCATAGACAACTTTCCCGTTTTTTGTCGTAATCTTTTCAATCATATAGCGCTCTTGGTATGCCCCATTATTGGCTAAAGTTTGGAAACCATTGGTGTGTTGGGCGACAGATACTTCAATACCTCCTCCCATTGGCAGACTTTCAATATCATAATTTTCAATTTGATAGCCCATTTTCTCCATGTACCCTTGGACATTAACTCCTTTGTCACGAAGCAATTTATAGGTCCAATAAGCTGGAATGTTCCAAGAAGTATTCAAAGCTTCCTGCAAGTCCATCATGGCTGTACCACGGCTATCTACGTGCATAATCGGCTCACCGCTAGAGAAATTTGCAGGGTAGTTAGACAGCATGCTGGCACTTCCCATAAGCCCTTGGTCTATGGCAATACCATAGGCTAAAATCGGCTTAATGGTTGAGCCTGGTGAGCGCTCTGTATCAAATGCATGGTTGTTCTGATTAGAAGCATAATCACGTCCTCCCACAAACCCCAAAATAGCTCCTGTACGATTATCCATGAGGACATTTCCAGCTTCGACTGCACCTGTTCCATCATCTAAGACACTACCAAAATTAGCTACTGCATTTTGCATTGCATTATGCACATTCTTATTAATAGTTGTGGTGACAGTGTAGCCGCCTTCACTCAACTCTTTCGCAGCTAGTTCTCTGTAAGCTTTCACTGTTGCATCATTTTTCAACTCTTGCTGTGAAACATTGTCACGTTTGATTAAGTAATCATACATTGCTTTTTGAGCTTCTTTCATAGCAACGTAATATAGATAGTCATGTGTTCTTGCCGAAGTCGTATCACTTGGTAAAAAGTCTCGTTTTAAATCATAATCTTTATATAACTGATATTCATCTTTACTAATCGCCCCTGTCCGGTACATATTATAAATAACATTTTTCGCACGATTGAGACCAAAAGTCATATCTTTCGCACTTTTCAGACTACCGTCAGCTGCATAAGGAGAGTAAACAATCGGACTTTGTGGTAAACCAGCAATAAAAGCTGCTTGAGGAATTGACAATTTGCTGGCAGGAACTCCAAAAATTCCTTGTGCCGCTTCTTCCACACCAGCAACATTTTGCCCTTTGTTATTTCTCCCAAACGGTGCCACATTCAAATAAGTCGTTAAAATATCGTCTTTGCTCATGTAGCGTTCTAAAGCCAGCGCATCAATGATTTCTGATGCTTTACGACTAAAGGTTGGAGCATCGCCGACAACTTGTTGCTTGATTAACTGTTGAGTTAAGGTAGAACCTCCACTTGAGGAACCAATCCCTGCAACAGAGCCTAGCGTCGCCCGCAAAACAGCTTTTGTGACAACCCCATTGTGCTTCCGAAAATTCTCATCTTCTGTCGCAATGACCGCTTTTTTCACATTGTCAGAAATATCTTTACTCTTAATTGGCACTCGCAACAAATCACTATCAATGGCTGAAATGGAGCTGCCATCAGCATATTTTAATTCAGAAATAGTTGAAATATCTTGAATTTTTTTGATGAGCTCTTCTTTTTTAGGAGTTTCAACCTTGTCAAAGATTCGTGCACCATATCCTAATGCAATGCCTCCACCAAACAAGCAACCTAAAAAAACAAATACAAAAAAGACATTTGATAATAATTTCAGAGTACGAAGGACAGTCTCGCCAACACTCCAAAGTGTCCAGCTTTCTTTTTCATTTTTGCTAGGACGATCTGTTTGAAAAAAATTCTCAAACAATCGTTTGATCTTTTCAAAAACTTGTTTACTCATTCTTTCTCCTTGAACGTTCTCTGCCTATTATAGCAAATTTATGAAACTTCTGACAACAGGAAAGGCAATCCTTGGCTAGAATCATTGTTTTTTTAAAATTATTTTTGCAATTTTACTACATTCTAATGGCTGTTTGTGATACAATGTTACAATAACTAGAAATTTTATAAAGGAGAGACAGACATGCACATTTTTGATGAGCTAAAAGAACGTGGTTTGGTTTTTCAAACAACTGACGAAGAAGCGTTGCGCAAAGCCTTAGCGGAAGGAAATGTTAGTTTTTATTCTGGCTATGATCCAACAGCTGACAGCCTGCACCTCGGTCATCTTGTACCAATCCTTGTCATGAAACATTTACAGTTGGCAGGTCACAAACCCTACGCTCTCGTCGGCGGTGCAACTGGCTTAATTGGCGATCCATCATTTAAAGATACAGAGCGGAGTTTACAAACAAAAGACACAGTTGAGGGCTGGGTACGAAGCATTCAAGCGCAAGTATCTCGTTTTCTTGACTTTGAAAATGGTGATAACAAGGCTGAAATGGTCAACAACTACGACTGGTTCTCTGATATTAGCTTTATTGACTTTCTGCGCGATGTCGGAAAATATTTCACCGTCAACTACATGATGAGTAAAGAATCCGTAAAAAAACGAATTGAAACAGGGATTTCTTATACCGAGTTTGCTTACCAAATCATGCAAGGCTATGACTTTTTTGAGCTAAATCGCCAATACGGTGTCACTTTACAAATCGGTGGTTCTGACCAATGGGGCAATATGACTGCTGGTACTGAATTGCTTCGTCGGAAGGCAGACAAAACAGCTCACGTTATTACAGTGCCCCTTATCACAGACGCAACCGGTAAGAAATTTGGTAAGTCAGAAGGCAACGCTGTATGGCTCAATGCTGATAAAACCAGTCCTTACGAAATGTACCAATTCTGGATGAATGTCATGGACGCTGATGCCGTTCGTTTCCTTAAAATTTTCACTCTTCTTCCGCTTGATGAAATCGAAGAAATCGGAAAACAATTTGAAGCAGCTCCACATGAACGTTTGGCACAAAAAATCTTAGCGCGAGAAGTCGTTACACTCGTGCACGGTGAAAAAGCCTACAAAGAAGCACTCAATATCACCGAGCAGCTTTTTGCCGGAAATATCAAAAATCTTTCTGTCAAAGAGCTGAAACAAGGTCTCCGTGGTGTGCCAAATTATCAAGTGAACGCAGATGACAATCTCAATATCGTAGAACTTTTGGTAACGGCTGGCGTTGTCAATTCTAAACGCCAAGCGCGTGAAGATGTCCAAAACGGTGCTATTTATGTCAATGGCGATCGCATTCAAGACCTTGACTATACATTAACTGACGCTGACAAATTGGAAAACGAACTCACCGTTATCCGTCGTGGTAAGAAAAAATATTTTGTTTTGACTTACTAAATAGGAAAAAGAGCAATCAACTACTACATCGTTGGTTTATTGCGCTATATACTTTGAAGCTGGAGACTTTTCGTTCCAGCTTCTTTTCATTCTCACTTAGCAAAAAGCATATTGTCATAGTGCTTGTTTTAGCTCCAACCGCTTTAAAAGTGTGGTTCATTTTAAAATTCCCTTTCTTTATCTACTTGTCAAAGCATTTCTCACATGTTACACTAGTCAGAGAAATTTATGAAAGAGAAAACGCATGAAACCCAAACTTAAACGCTTTGAAACGGCTAAGCTTTTTTCTTGCCCTTTTTGTCAGCAAGCCTTGTTTTTATCAGAAAATAGTCTCAAATGCAAAAATAAGCATTCCTTCGACTTGGCAAAGTTTGGCTATGTCAACTTGGCTCCACAGGTGAAGCAATCAAAAGACTACGATAAATCCAACTTTCAAAATCGACAATTGATTCTCGAAGCAGGATTTTATCAGCCAATTTTGAAGAAATTACTAGAAATTTTATCATCTTTACCACAACATGGTAATCTGCTGGACATTGGTTGCGGAGAAGGCTATTATGCTCGAAATTTGCAAGCACAATTGCCAGATAAACATATCTATGCATTCGATTTGTCAAAAGAGTCTATTCAACTAGCAGCCAAAAGTGACCACAGCCTGACGGTAAATTGGTTTGTTGGAGATCTGGCGCACATCCCTATTCAAGATGCTAGCATGGATATGATTTTAGACATCTTCTCTCCTGCCAATTACCAAGAATTTCAGCGCGTCTTGCAGAAAAACGGCTTGCTCATTAAGGTTATTCCTAGCAGCCAACACTTGCAAGAAATTCGTAGTATCGTTGCCGAGCAATTAACAAACACAAATTATTCCAATCACAAAATCATTGAGCATTTTGAAGAAGCCTTTACCATTACAAATTCTTATGACGTTGCAGCCACTTTCAACTTGAGAGAAAACGAAAAAGCGGCACTTCTTCATATGACACCGCTTCTTTTTAATATTGACATTGATAAAATAGATTGGTCACCATTAACTGGCATCACGATTGCTGCAAAGATTTTAGTTGGTCAACAGAAATAAAGCAAAAAGAGGTGAAAACAGATTGCTGCGAGATACAGCAGTCTATTCAACCTCTTTTTATACGCCTCGATTAAAAGCTAACCAAATCATTCCCAAAGCTAAAACAATATAAGCAATCAACGCCAATAACCGTTGTCCCACTTGATAAGCTCTTCTTTCCCCGCGGACTGGGAAAATAACAGCACAGAGAGCGCCTCCGACTGCACCACCTAAGTGACCTGCCAGACTAATTCCCGGTGTCAAACTCAATACCAAATTCATAACTAGAAGAACTAAGTATGACTGGCCGAGTTGCTGAATGTAAGGATTTCGCACCGCGTAGCGCAAAGTAATAATAGCACCAAAAATCCCAAACAAAGATGTAGAGGCACCTGCTGCCACAGCACTTGGAGTGAAAAAAAAGACAAAGACATTTCCTAAAATACCAGACATCAAGTACAGAAACAGAAAATTCCACGAGCCAAAAATATCCTCAGCTTGTCGTCCGATAAAATACAGCGTAATCATATTCATCACAAAATGCTCCAAGCCGATATGAACAAAAATCGCCGATACCAAGCGCCAAATCTGACTTGGAAAATATTGAATCGTTCGACCATTCATTGCCCCAAATTCATAAATCGTTTGGGTACTAGCATAATTAAAGCCACGCAACAGAAACATTGCTAGGAAAACTCCTGTCGTGATAAGCAACAATAAGCTCGTTACTGGATAACGTTTATCATAAATTTTATTCACAAATCAATACCTCCTGAACGGGAATATCACAATCATCTGGTTGAAAATCAACTAACTGGTAAGGATAAATTGTACTTACTGTCATCCCTTTAAAATCAGCCAAATAGCGGTCATAATAGCCACCTCCATAGCCAATACGATAGCCTTTTTTGTTAAAAGCAACACCTGGAACATGAATCAAATCAATATGAGATTTTTCCACCGCTCGTTCACTTCTTGGTTCCCAGATACCAAAAACAGTCAATTCCAAGTCATTTGGATTATAATCTACAAAAGTCATGCGCCCTTGGGGATAAGTCTTAGGGACCAAAACCCGCTTGCCATCTGCTTGAGCATGCCTGATGAAAAGACTTGTGTCAAACTCGTGTGGCAAAGATAAATAAACCGCAACTGTTCTAGCTTGTTGATAAGCAGAAGATTCCAGCAAGTACTGAGTGAGCAAAGCATCTCTCTGCTGTTTTACTATCAATTCCTGCTCTTTCATTTTTCTGACTATAGTTTTGCGCAAATCTGCCTTCATTTATCTTCTCCTCAATCAGAAACATTATCAACATTCCCAGCCCATTATTCATTAACTTTTGCACTTAAAAACTTCCCAAATTTTTCAATAGCAAAAGGCAGCGCTGCTTCATCTGGCGCCATTTTAGGATGATGAAGTGCGTAAGGACTATCAATTCCCAGCCAGAACATCACACCCTTGACTTTACTGAGCAGATAGCCAAAGTCCTCACCGGTCATTGCGGGTGAAATATCAATCATGTGCACGCCATTCTCTTTTTGGAAAAAATTCATGCATTGAGTAGCTAATTCAGGATGATTTTCCACAGGAAGATAACCGCCTTGTTTCAGCTCCAAATCAAGCTCTACACCAAAAGACTGCGCTACTCCTTCAGCGATTTCCCGCAGGCGTTTTTGAGTGAGCAAATTCATCTCCTGCGTCAACGTTCGAATGGTTCCGTACAGAAAGGCAGTTTCAGCAATCACGTTATTCGTTGTTCCAGCATGGAATTCACCAAAGGTGACGACAGCTCCTTCAATCGGATCTACATTGCGACTCACAATGGTCTGAACCTGAGTGATAAAATAGCTAGCTGCTACCAAAGCGTCATTAGCATTATGCGGAAATGCAGCATGACCACCCGTGCCCTTAAAGGTTAATTTGACTTCACAAGTCCCTGCAAAAAGTGTACTGGTATTCGTCGCAATATCTCCTACCTTGAGATCAGGCCGCACATGAAGCCCATAAAATTCATCTGGCAACCAATCACCAAAGGCTCCGTCCTCATACATCAGCATGCCACCAGCTTCATTTTCCTCAGCTGGCTGGAAAAGAAAAAGTAGATTATTCTTAGGCTGCTCAGTAGTTAGTTGCTCCAACAAACCCAGAGCGATTGTCATGTGCATATCATGCCCACAGGCATGCATACGCCCCTCATGCTGACTAGCAAAGGCAAGCCCTGTCTCCTCAACAATCGGCAAACCGTCAATATCTGTCCGCCAGCCAATCGTCTTAGTAGGTGTACTCCCTTTGATAAAGACTAAAATTCCCGTACGCCAGGTCCGAATCTCAACGAAATCCAAGCCAGCAGTCAACTCATCAATTATTCTCATCAGATAGGCATGAGTCTTATACTCTTCCAGCCCAATTTCCGGAATTTGATGCAAGTCTCGGCGAATTTTTTGATAATCAATCATACATTTCCCTCTTTAAAGCGTCCGAAGAACGTCTTCCAATGCTGTTTTCTGCTGGGTTTGTTCATCAATTTTCTTAATCACACGCGCTGGCACACCAGCTACAACAACATTTTCTGGCACATCCTTCGTCACAATAGCCCCTGCAGCGACGACAGAACCATTGCCAATCTGCACTCCTTCAATAACGACAGCATTGGCCCCTATCAAGACATTGTCCCCCACTCGGACAGGATCTGCGCTGGCAGGCTCAATGACACCGGCAAGAACAGTCCCAGCACCCACGTGGCTGTTTTTTCCAACAATAGCTCGACCACCCAAAACGGCTCCCATATCAATCATCGTTCCAGCACCAATTTCAGCTCCGATATTGATAACAGCTCCCATCATAATCACAGCATTATCACCGATTTCCACCTGGTCGCGGATAATAGCGCCTGGCTCAATCCGAGCATTGACCTCACGCTTGTCTAACAGCGGCACGGCAGAGTTTCGGGCATCCTGCTCCACCACATAGGTTTTATTCTCTTCTAGATTAACCAAAAGAGGTTTAATTTCTTCCCAGTCACCAAATAGAACATTGCTCAATTTGACAACAGAATTCGGCACTTCGCCCGCTAGTTTTCCTTCAAAAGTCACTTTTACATTTGTCTTTTTCTTAGCATCCGCTATAAACTGAATAATTTCCTGTGCGGTCATTTTAGTAGCTGGCATAAGCATTCCTCACTTTGATTTAGTATTAAGGGTTATTATAACATAAAATCAAGCATTTCATAATATGAAAGCAAAAGAGAGTGGGACAGAAATCAGTAGTTTCGTAGAAACTTGATTTCATCGTCCC
>OGGI01001374.1_pt1 | contig 17628 bp, 11 predicted proteins | sample 1571051 | NCBI WGS metagenome assembly OGGI01 (sample SAMEA2582075, study PRJEB24529) | metagenome | biome: Human gut stool | place: China | collected 2011 | reverse complement strand
CGGAACGTTTGCGAAGAATGAAAAGCTGGCAGGGCTGGATCTGTATGACAATCTGCTGACTACGATGTCACCGGATACCCTTCCGGCAACAGCAGTTCTGAGAAAACTGGATATCCGCCTGAACAACATTCAGGTCGTAGACCGCAAACTGATCATGAAAAGCCAGAGCTTTAACAAATTCTATCCGCAGAAAAGTGCGATGAGTCTGAAGATCGAAAAAGACGGCGAAAACGGCGTGAAATGGTCACAGGAACTGAGTATTCTGGATTTGCTGTACTGGTTCGATGCAACGAACGATGCAAAAGTCGAAGAAGCACAGTCTGTTGATGAATACAGAGAATTTCTGAAAGACAAAGGCTATGAAGACCGCGATATCGTGGATGTTTTAAATGACCAGTACTATGACTGGAAGATTATTACCAGCATCGAAAAGAAAAACGCAGACGGAACCTACGAAACCGTATGGAAGAGTACGGATGATGATAAGGCAGACCTAGCAGGAGGAGCCTTTGCAACAGCAGAAAAAGGCACCTACCGCGTCGTAAAAGATCTGTATTCCGGAAACAGCGGACTGCTGTTCTATCGTTTCAGCGTATTTTCAAACGAGGTCAATACAGCACAGCAGAACAATGTGACATCGGGTACCGACAAGCCGAATAATGGAAGTAACAGCAATACAAACGGCGGTAACAACGGAAACAGTGCAAATCCGGGAAATACAGCGGTGAAAAAACCGGCAAAGGTGAAAAAAGTAACGGCAAAGGCAAAAAAACGCACTGCAGTGATCAGCTGGAAAAAGGTAAAAGGTGCATCCGGTTATGAAGTTTACCGTTCTACAAAGAAAAACGGAAAATACAAAAAGATCAAGACGATCAAAAAAGCAGGAACGGTTCGTTTTACAGACAAAAAGCTGAAAAAAGGGTTCGCTTATTACTATAAAGTCAGAGCTTACAGAAAAACAGCTGTTGCGAAAGTGTATGGAAACGATTCGGCTGCAAAAAAAGTAAAAATAAAGTAAACATTAAAGTAAGATATCACAACGCAACAGATTTAAAGGAAAATGTACCAAAACGAGGAGGAAACAGAATATGAAGAAAAAATTTGTATGCCAGCTGCTTGCCCTTTCCATGACTGCTGTCATGGCAGTTCCACAGGCAGGACTGCCGGTATTTGCCGCATCTGCAGCAAATACACAGCAGGCACAGCTCAAAGAAGAAGCAAAAGTCGGAACAGAGATCACACAGCTTAAAGGATCAACCAGCTGGATGACAGGGACCCTGGAAAAAATCGTGCTTTCTGAGATTACTTCCGATTCTGCTTACTGCAAGGCGATTACGGGCATCAGCGTCAACGGTGTAGATTATGTGGCAGACTGGAATGAAGAAGATGATACACTGGTATACAGTGCCGGCTGGCTTGGTATGACGATCTACAGCGGAGCATTCAAAGAAGGCGAAAATACGATCGTGATCAAAGCTGACGGTTACCTGGACAAAACCATCCTCTTTACAAAAGCAGAAAATGAGTGCACGTTTGTAAGCCAGTCCGACGGAACCGGTGGTCAGGAACCGGAAGTACTGGATAAAACAGCTCTGACGGAAAAACTGGAAGAAGCAAAAGGACTGATACAAGGCGATAAGAGCGACGAGGAATGGCAAGATCTCCAGAGTGCGATCACAGCAGCAGAACATACATTAAGCGTGGCAACCACGCAGGCTTCCTTAAATACTGCACTGGAAGATCTGACAAAAGCAATGGAGAAATTTACCACAGGGCTGACTGCACCGACTGTTACCGCAGTTGCTTACGATGGCAACGAACTGACCATCAAAGAGATCAATCATTATTCCGATGATGCCAACTGGAAAGCTTACGGACAGTCCATTTCCGGAGTGACCGTAAACGGAACCGAATACAAAGAATACACCAATGATGATGATCCGAAAAGCGTTTACAGCCTTTCTGTACTGCACGGACTGACAATCGGTTCCGGCAAATTTACAGAAGGAAGAAACGCGATCGTGATCAAAGCAAAAGGTTACAAAGATAAAACGGTTGTATTTGCAAAATCCGGTGATACCTGCGTACTGATCAGTCAGACAGACGGGGACAGCGAACCTGTCACACCGCCGCAGCCAACCATCAAAGATCCGACCGAAGACGGTGTATATACTTTAACTTTTAAGACAACAAAAACCGACAGTGAAGGAGACTCCATGCTGGGCAGTTTCTTTGCAGCAAAAGCAAAACTGCAGGTAAAAGACGGAAAAATGACACTGACCATGTTAAATACCGGAAGTGCCAGAATGATGCTTGACTTTACGATCGGAAAAGACGGCACTTATCCGACCGCTGAGAAGAAAGGATACGGAGAGGCAGATGCACAGGGTTCTTATACCGCATACGAGTACAGTATGGAAATCTCGGATCTGTCAGAAGTACATTCTGCGGCAGCACTCGTTACCATGATGGGCGGAAGCGAAGCGGACAAAGGTAATTATGATAAATATATGAAGGCAAACATCAGTTTCGCATCCCTTGCAAAAGGATGGAAAGGTTATACCGATGAAGTGAGCGGTGAGCAGAAACTGATCAACAAGCTGATCGAGCAGGGATATGACCTGAATGATGACGGTGAGATCAGTGCAGATGAGCTGGCAGCAATCTCTGAGAGTGTTGATCTTTCCAACTGCGGACTGACAGACGTTTCCTTATTAAAAGGGCTGACAGATAAAGTAACCAGCCTGGATCTTTCCGAAAACCAGATCACCAGCCTGCCGGACGGACTGCTGGATCATATGACCGCACTTAGCAGCTTTTATGCAGATTCCAACTATATCGAAGAACTTCCGGAAAACTTCTTTGCAAACAATAAAAACCTGCAGTGGGTATCCATGCGTGCAAATAAATTAAAGAAGATCAACAAAAGCGATTTTGCGGGACTTACAGAGCTGAAATATCTGGAGCTGGACAACAATCAGATCGAAACGATCGCAAAGGGAGCTTTTGACGGCGATGCGGCACTGGATCAGTTTGGATTATCCGGCAACTTCCTGGAAAGCCTTCCGGAAGGTCTGTTTAAAGATGCCGGAGCATCCATGACCTTTTTGAATATTTCCGGAAATATGTTTGAGACACTGCCATCTGCCATCAGCGATGCAGTAAAATTAAAGAAACTGATCGCATACAATAACGTACTGACCAGCATTGCCGATGTGGATTTCAGTAAAATGGCAGATCTTACGGAAATTAACTTCATGAAAAACTATATTGCAGAGATCAAAGACGGAACCTTTGCAAAGAACAGCCACCTGCTGTCCGTTGATCTGCATGACAATCAGCTGACAAACCTCTCAGGAAGTGTATTTGCAGGTACCTTTGAGAACAGCAGAGGAGATGGCAAACTGCAGAAACTGGATATCACCCTCAACAACATCCGCGTCGTAGATCCGGCTTTAATGAAAAAATGTGATACCTCCATCAACAAATTTTATCCGCAGAAGACAGCACTTTCCCTGACATTGAAAAAAGACAGTGACACCCAGATCAGCTGGAGTCAGGATCTGAGCATGCTGGATCTGGTATTCTGGTTTGATCAGACCGTAAGCGATGAGCAGAGAGAACTGGAGACACCGGAAGATTACCGGGCAATGCTGGAGCAGAACGGCTGGAAAGGCAAAACCATCACAGAAATCCTTCTTGCAAAGAACGATTCTTATGACTGGGATGTTATCACAGAAGTGCAGAAGAAAAATGCAGACGGAAGCTGGACAACCGTATCCGACAACACCGTAACAAGAGAGGCGGAAGCACTGACCGGAAGTTTCAAAGTAACGGATAAAGGCGTATACCGTATCATGAAAATGGTAAATACAACCCTGAACGGTTCCAAACAGTATCGCTTTACTGCATATTCCAACGTGATCGATCTGTCTGCAAACAGCGGAAACAACAATAACAACAATAACAACGGAAATAATAACAGCAATAATAATAACAGCAACACAGACAATGGCACAAACGGAAATCAGAGTCCAGGAACACAGACTGTCAGCAAACCGGCAAAAGTAACAAAACTGACCGTAACTTCCAAGAAGAAAAAAGTAACTCTGAAATGGAAGAAAAACAGCAAAGCAACCGGATACGAAATCTATCGTGCCACAAAGAAAAACGGCAAGTACAAAAAGATCAAAACAATCAAAAAAGCATCTGTTGTAAAATTCACAGACAGTAAAGTAAAGAAAGGCAAAACTTACTATTATAAAGTAAGAGCTTATAAGACCGTAAAAGGAAACAAAGCAAACGGAAAATTCAGTGCTGTCAGAAAAGTGAAGATCAAAAAATAACAAAAACTGCAAATAATAACAAAATTCCCCCTTCTGGTTGGAAAAAATATCTTCAAAATGTGTTACAATATAGAACAGTAACAGGCAGGCCTCGCAAAAGCGGGGCTTGTTTCTCTGTAATATAAGATCAGCAAAGAAGAGGAGAAAAGCGATGAAGCACAAAGCAGTCACACAGCGTATCTTTGCATGGATGCTTGCTCTGGCATTGCTGTTTACCGGCATTCTTCCGGCAAATACAGCAAGCCTGACCGTAAATGCAGCGAGTACGACAAAAAGCAGCAATGAAATCACAACTGCAGAAGAATTTCCGACCAAAATTCCAGCAGGTGAAACCTATACACTGACGGCGGATATTAAGCTGGCAGACGGACAGCAGATCACAGATCTTGCCGGAACCCTGGACGGACAGGGACATGTGATCACCCTTTCCGGGAAAGCACTGGCGGAAAACGTATCCGGTACGATCCAGAACCTAGGAGTTGCAGGATCTGTTGATGTTACTTCCGGCTATAGAGGAAGTATTGCAGACAATCTGACCGGAACCATTCAGAATTCTTATTCTCAGGCAAAGATCAATGACAACTGGAATACTGTTGGCGGACTGGCTGGAACGATAAAAGGCGGAACTGTCCGTAACTGTTACTATGCAGCAGAGCTGGAGATGATGAATGGCGGAATTGCAGCCTATGCAGCAAGTGATGCAAGATCGCAGATCTCAAACAGCTATTTTCAGTCCGGAACTATGATTGAGACAGTTGCCATGGCAGCTTCCAACGCAGATGTCAGCGACTGTGCATCCAAATCTGCTGATGAATTAAAAACAGCAGACACCGTTGCTCTGTTAAATACAGGTATCGTCGATACCGGCTATATCTTTGCAGTCTCCGAAGATGGCGGATTTCCGGTTCTGGTAAAGGGAGCGGCCGAAATCAGCTGGACACCGCTTGAAAATGCACTGAAGCAGGCAGAAGGCTATGAAGAGGAAAACTATACGGAAGAGAGCTGGAAGACACTTTCTGATGCAGTAGCAGCCGGAAATGCTTTAAAAGCAGGCGAAGAGGTGACACAGGAGCAGATCACAGCGGCAGCAAAGGCGATCACCGATGCGATCGCAGCACTGAAAAACAGACCGACGACAAAACCGGTGGCACTGCCGGAGAATGTGATCTCCATCTCTTCCCAGGCAGATTTTTCCAAGATGGACAATGCAAAAGGCAAATATTTCGTCCTGACACAGGATATCACGGTAAACAGTGATTATGAAGATAAAAGTTTCTATATGAATTATTCTCCGTTTGCCGGGGTTCTGGACGGACAGGGACATACCATTACGTTTGAAAACGCAGGCTCGCTGTTTGCAAATCTGTCAGCAGGTGCTGTGATCCAGAACCTGACGGTAAAAGGAACGATGACCGGAAGCAGCAGTAATGTGACCGGACCGTTTGGAACGACCGCCTATGGTGCTTCCATTTTGAACTGTAAAAGTGAGATCAGCGGAGCAAACGTGGCAGGATTTATCGGGAAGACCGGAGCCTATATGGGAGCAAGTACTTCCGATGACCGTGACGGTGTGATCGCAAACTGTATCGCAGTGGGAGATACCGGAAAAGGGGCACTCTGTAACAGCAGCAGCAACAACAGCGGTGCGGCAATCGTTGAGAACTGCTACTGGCTGGATACACTGGGCAGCGGTTCCGGTGCAATGTCCGAAGAGGACATAAAAACGCTGGATCTGGTAGAAAAGTTAAATGCCAATAAAGGCGAAAACGGAACTTCCTGGGGACAGGGAAGCGACGGTTATCCATACTTTGGCGAAAATCAGGATTATACACCGGGACAGTATGAATGGCCGGAGACAGGCGAAAACAAATACGATATTGCATTTCAGGCAAATAATGAAACAGAACCGACCGTTCTGGAAAATGCAAGACTGGAAGTAAGCCCGGATGCTGTTGGAATGGCAAACATAGCCGGAACATTTTCTCTTGTGGATTATACTCTGCCGGAAGGCGAGAGCCTTTCCTGGAGCTTTCAGCAGAGAAAACCGGAACGTGCCTTTGAAATTTATGAAAATGGAACATTCTGTGTAAAAGGAACCGGAACAGCAGTGCTTCAGGCTGTACAGAACAACAGCGACGGCAGTCAGGAAATCCTGGCATCTGTAGCGATCCGTTCCAGCAGAATCCAGATGACAGATATCAAACTGTATGTGGATGGAGAAGATGTAACGGACGGAAAAGTTAAGGTACAGGGTTCTGAATACAAGCATATTACCGTAAAAGCACAGTATCAGGGCAGTGAAGAGTATCAGGATGTTTCTTACGCTTCCTTTATCTATGCAGCGGATGAAGCGGGTGCAAAACTTCTGCATAACCGCACCGATTCTTCCAGCGGCTTTTCCTTTAAAGAGACCGGAAGTGCAGTCTTTACAGTAACTGCAAAAAATCAGCCGGAAATTCACAAAACCGTGACGGTAACCTCTGCTTATGTGCCGGTAACATCCGTTGTTCCGGCAATTTCCGGCACAAAAGAAATACACAGTCGAAATGCAAACAGCGACGGACAGGAAACGGATGGCAGAGTTGCATTCAATCCAATCCTTGGTTCGGCAGTTGTCACACCGGCAAATGCAACCAATGCAGATAAAGTAATGATCACAAGTGATGATCCGGACGGAACGATCGCATACTATACAAATGGCGAAAAGGCTTACATACCGAAACAGGCCGGAACGGTAACCTTTACAGCGACGATCGAAGATACCAATCCGCAGACGGGAGAAACGAAAACAGTTTCCGGTGACAGTACGGTAACCTTTGTCTACAAAAATAACGTAAAAACCGTAGAACTTGCAGAAGAAAATAAGAATATGACGGTAGAAGCCGGCAAGAGCAGTGCAGTGTTTGCACCAATTGTCACAGGTGAACTGGATGATCAGGGATATGATGTCACGGAACCGGCTCTGAAATGGACTTACAGCCAAAGAGGTATTGCACAGGTTGTGAGAACCGGAAGCGGTTACTGGAAAAAGAACGGCGATTATAATGTGAACGATCCGGATTATGGTTCCTATCTTCCGGTGGCAGAATATCAGATTGCGGGACTCTCCGAAGGAACCGTGACAGCAACCGGAACACCGATCGATGGCAAAAATAACGTAAAACCGGTAACGATCACCATTACCGTAACAAAGGGAAGCACCGCAGATATCGATGTAAAAGCAAAAGCAGAAGAAGGCATCAACAGTGCCGTAACGTACATCACAGAAAAACACAGCACAGACGGCTATGCGTATGGAGATGAATGGCTGATCTACGCACTGCTTCGCAATGGAGTTGAGATCAGCTCAGATGTGCAGGATGCTTATTATCAGTCTGCTGCAGCGGAAGTAAAGAAATGGAATGCAGACCAGAAGCCGACAGACATCGAGCGTGTTGCCCTGACACTTACGGCAATGGGCAAAGATATCACCGATGTGGACGGTACAGATCTGGTATCCATGATCTGCAGTTCCGAAAAGCTGAGCGATGGATCAAATGAACTGATCTATGCACTGATGGCACTCGATGCAGCCAATGCTGCGATTCCGGCGGATGCAAAATGGTCCAGAAACACGATCATAGAAGCAATGCTTGGTTTTCAGAATGAAAACGGTGGATTCGGACTGACCGGAAAAGACAGCACCAGTGTAGATATGACGGCCATGGCACTTCAGGCCCTTGCACCTTATCAGGAGCGAACCGAAGTAAAAGAAGCGATTGATCGTGCAGTTTCCTGTTTAAAAGAGGAGATGCGTGATGATTTCGGATATGGAACTTCCGAATCTACGGCTCAGGTACTTCTGGCACTTTCCTGCCTTGGCATTGATCCGACTTCTGCAGAAGTGGGATTTGGTACACCAAACTTTAATATGATCACAAATCTGATGAAATACCGCCAGAATGACGGAGGATTTTCACATCTGTCTAACCTTACAAAATCGCAGGAAATGTCAACGGTACAGGTACTGCAGGCACTTGATGCATATAAAAAAGGAACAAACACCTACTGGCTGATAAATGGTGAAAATCAGAGCGTGGCTGTCACCATCCTTGGCGATGAAGTACACGACAGCGACAAAGACGGAAAGATCCATGCATTTGTAAAGAATAACCTTCAGGTATGGGCAGCACAGAGCGAGTATCGTGTTCCGAAGAATGCAACCGCCATGGAAGCTCTGGATGCGGCACTTGCGGCCAATAAAATGACCAGTGAGAAAAAATACGGTGACACTTACATTGCATCGGTTACAAGAGCAGACGGGGTGAAACTCGGAGAGTTTACAAACGGAAGCAAATCCGGCTGGAAATACAGCGTGAACGGAACGGAACCGGATGTTGGTGCATGTGATTATACATTAAAAGACGGTGATGTTGTCATGCTGCACTATACAGACAACTATGCAAAAGAAAATACAGAAATCGATGAACAGGTAGAAAATGTTATTCGACTGATCGCAGCTCTTCCTTCCTCAGATAAGCTTACACGGAACGATCAGGAAGCAGTAAAAGCAGCAAGAGCAGCATACGACGCACTTACCGATACACAGAAAGCAAATGTGGAAAATGCAGATCTGCTGGTAAAAGCGGAAGCACAGCTCAAGGCTTTACAGGATGCAAAGAAAGACGATGATAAAAAGGACAACAACAAGGGCGATAACAGCAATAACAACAACAGTAATAATACAAACAACGGCATAAACGGAAATCAGAATCCGGGCACACAGACCATTGTCAGACCGGCAAAAGTAACAAAACTGACCGTATCTTCCAAAAAGAAAAAAGCATTCCTGAAGTGGAAGAAGAACAGCAAAGCAACCGGATACGAAATCTACCGTGCCACAAAGAAAAACGGCAAGTACAAAAAGATCAGAACGATCAAAAAAGCATCTGCCGTAACATTCACAGACAGCAAAGTAAAGAAAGGCAAAACTTACTATTATAAAGTAAGAGCTTACAAGACCGTAAAAGGAAACAAAGCAAACGGAAAATTTAGTGCTGTCAGAAAAGTAAAGATTAAAAAATAGCAAAAAACGACAAAAAAAGGAGCTGCCTGCGACAGCTTTGGAAGGTTTATGCATAGTTCCCTAAAACAATCATTTACAGAAAGGAAAAGCAAGGCATGAAGAAAATGACACTTGGAAATCGTATCCTTGCCATGCTTCTGGCGTTTGTTATGATCCTGACCGGAATTGCTCCTGGCACATTCAATGCCCGGGTCGTGAAAGCAGCTGATGCGACAGAACAGAGATTTAACAGGATCTACCGTGAAGACGGCATCGTACAGGTGACAGATTCCATTTACCAGAATTCGGACAGCATACTGACGCCGAAGGAAACATCACATCGTATCAAGGCACGGAAGGCCGGTGAAGTTACAGATAACAGCCAGGTATCCGACAAAGTCGATATAGATCAGATTGTAAAAGAAGGTATCACAAGTGCATCCACCTTCCTGAACAGCCAGAACTATAAATATGAATGCAGCGGTGCATCCGACTGGTATATCATGTCAAAACTGCGTACCGGACAGACGATCAGCGATGCAGAAAAAGAAGCATACGGTCAGAGTGCTGTTTCTGTTGTTTCAAAATGGAAAGCAAACCAGAAACCGACCGATATCGCAAGAGTGGCACTGACCCTGTCTGCTATGGGCAAAGATATCACGAATGTAGGCGGTGTAAATCTTGCAGCAATGCTGTACAGCAGCGACAGACTGGAAGACGGTTCAAACGAACTGAGCTGGACACTGATCGCACTGGATGCAACCTCTCAGAAAATTCCTGCAGATGCAAAATGGAACAGAGAATCCATGATCGATGCACTGCTTGGATTCCAGAATGAAAACGGTGGTTTTGGCCTGTTTGACAACAAATCAACAGGTGTAGATATGACTGCTATGATCCTGCAGGCACTGGCACCATATGTAAAAGAAACGAAAGTACAGACGGCGGTTGACAAAGCACTTGCATATCTGAAAGATGCTATGGACGAAGAATACGCTTATACTTCTTCCGAATCTGCCGCACAGGTTATCCTGGCACTTGCCTGCCTGAAACTGGATGCCGTGGATGCAGGTTTTGCAGCAGAATCAAAAGGTATCTTCTCAACGCTTGAGAAAAATTACCGCGTGAAAGACGGCGGTTATGCACATCTGAAAAATGGTGCTGCCAATGCAATGGCTTCTTACCAGATCATGGAAGCATACGAAGCATACAGAAGATTTAAAGCATCCGAAGAAGGCTACTGGGATATGAACTCCCTGAAACCAAGTACACCGGAGACGCCGTCTACTCTGGAAACACCGAACACACCGGAGACGCCATCTACACCGGAAACGCCATCCACGGATAAGACACCGGAAACACCGACCACAGAAAAACCGGCTAAGAAACCGGCCAGACCTGTGATCAGAAAGGCAGCAGCAGGAAAGAAAAAAGCAACTCTGACCTGGAAAAAAGTCAAGGGTGCAGCCGGATATCAGGTATATCGTTCCATGCGTAAAAACGGCAAATACGTTTGCGTGAAGAAAAACCTGAAGGCAGCAAAATACACAGACAAAAAGCTGAAAAAGGGAAAAACTTACTATTACAAAGTACGTGCATATAAAAAAGTCAACGGAAAGACCATTACTGGTGCATATTCTGCCATACGTAAAGTTAAGGTAAAATAAAGTCACAGAGAAACACAAAAACAGGAGTATGGATACGCTCTTCGGCAGAAGGAGTGTTCCATACTTCTTCCTGTTTTATAGGAAGGAGTCCATATTTTGAATATAAGAAGATGCACAAAGAGTATTATTACTGCTCTGCTTGCCATGGTTTTATGCCTGACAGGATTTCTGCCGTTATTCGGCATGCAGACAGTCAGAGCAGAAGAAAAAGAAGCAAAGATCTGGTTTAAAGACAGCGAAGACAACGCAGACAGTGGTAAAGCCACGTTTGTATCGGACAAGGGCGGAATCGTTTATGCATCCGTAGAAAAATTTACCGTTGGACAGGGCTATCTGATCGAGCCGACGGAAGTTTCCTTTGAAGCCGGAGAGACTTATGCAGATATCATCGAAAAAATTCTGAAAGCAAACGGCTATACTTACGATGCACAGAACACCGGAATGGGATTCTATCTGGCAGAGATCGACCATGCAGACAGCGGTGTACTGAATATTCCACAGTGTATTTCAAATATGTCGGAAGATGCACCGACCAATGACAAACACAAGTCGAATCCGTATAAAGATACGCAGGGGCTTGGGGAGTTTTCATACTACAATTATTCTGGATGGTATTATTTCGTAAACAACGAAAATCCGGGCCTTGGAATGGGTGGGGTAAAAGCCAGAGACGGAGATGTGGTGCGTTATCAGTTCACACTCTACGGACTCGGTGCAGACCTGGGAGATAAGCCAAATGATCAGACAGGCGGTATCAAAGCACTGGAACTGCCGAACAAAGATTCCGTCACCAAAAATCTGGCACTTATGAGACAGATCCTGGCAAAAGATGACAAGGCTGATCCGGAAGGTATATACAAAAACGTTCTGAAAATCGTAACCAATATGGACAGCACAAAAGAACAGTTTGCTCAGGCAGAGCAGAGAGTGTCCGCCTGGCTTGCAGAGTATCCGCAGAAAAAAGCAGAGCGTGAGAAAGCCGCAAAGGAGGCAGCACTTCAGAAAAAATATACACCGGCCAAAACGACACTGAGATCCATCAAAAATGCCGGAAAAAACAAAGTCCGACTCACCTGGAAAAAAGTATCCAAGGCTACCGGTTACGAAATCTACCGCAGCACAAAGAAAAAAGGCACTTACAAAAAAATAAAAACCATCAGCAAAAACAAAACCGTATCTTTCGTGACCAAACTGCCAAAAAAGAAAGGAACCTGTTACTTCAAAGTCCGTACGTATCGCAAAGCCGAAGGCAAAGTTTATTACGGCAAAGATTCCGCTGTGAAAAGCAAAAAAGTAAAATAGAGAAAATATATCAATATCCAGACGTCCATCCGGAGAGCAGATCTCCGGGTGGACGTTTTTTGTGCTTCTGATACCTGTATAAGAAGAATATGTCATGCGATGCATGACGTGCACCTTGCAGCAAGAATGTCAGATGGATTCTTGAACAGATGTAAATAAAAAATAGATAAAACAGTATAAAACAGTTGACAACAGTTTCAAACTGTTATATACTGTTTATAACGAAAACAAAGAAATGGAGGAATTTATGAAACTGATCATCAACAATTCTTCCATGCAGCCAATCTATGAGCAGATCTGCACACAGATTAAGAATAAAATCTTAAGCGGTGAACTGAAACAGGAGGAGATGCTTCCCTCTGTGAGAACCTTCGCGAAAGAACTGAGGGTCAGTGCATTGACGGTAAAAAAAGCTTACGATGCTCTGGAACAGGAGGGCTTCATCGTTACAGTGCATGGAAAAGGAAGCTTTGTATCCGGAGTCAATCAAGAGCTTCGCATGGAAGAAAAAAGAAAAGAAGTAGAAACGGATCTGGAACAGGCGATCCGCAAAGCAAGGAGCTGCGGCATGACAGAAGCAGAGATACGGGAGCTGTTTGAGCTGATCCTGGAAGATTAGGAGGAGAAGAGGATGGAAGAGATTTTGCTGGATTTAAAAAATGTCAGAAAACAATATGCAAATTTTTCACTGGAATGTTCGATGCAGGTAAAGCGTGGAAGTATCACCGGGCTGATCGGTGCAAACGGAGCCGGAAAGACGACCATTTTCAAAGCATCACTGGGACTGATCCATACAGACGGCGGTGAGATCCGGATGATGGGAAAGACACCGCAGCAGCTGACAAACGAAGAATGGGAAAAGATCGGAGTGGTACTTTCCGATGCGACCTTTCCGAATATTCTGACAGCGGAAGATGCAGGTGCGATCCTGAAAAAGATGTATCATCGGTTTGATAAAGCAGATTTCGAAGAGAAATGCAGAACATTCGCTATCCCGATGAATAAAAAGATGAAAGAAATGTCAACCGGAATGAAGGCAAAACTGAAAATTCTGATGGCAATGTCTCATCAGGCAGAAATCCTGATACTAGATGTAAAATGAGGTATAGATGGTAGGCGTGTATGGAGTGTATACAGTTTGCTTTTAGAGGAAAATAGGTACATGATACACAGATAATGGAAAAGAATGTGTATTCAGTTGAATATAGAAATAAGTAGTAGGTATGAAAGAATAAGATTCTTCCATGCCTTTTTTTATTATAAAGAAAGGATAGGTTGCACAGTATCCGCCCGGTCATTTTAGTAGATCTGCTGAATAGCTTTCTCCCGGAAGTGTGGTATAGTCTTGTGCTTGGAACAGGGAAACGACACAGAAAGGAGAAAACGATATGTCAGTACAGCCAGATATCATCTGGAACGAGCAATGTCTGGGGATACGGATAGGAGAACAGGTATGTATCTATCTGAAAAAGCATAATGCGGAATACCAGAGACTGCAAAAGAAAATACTGGAACTTATAGAGAAGTATCCAGTGATAGAAACATTTATGGAAGCGGCTCAGTCAATCAGTCTGACAGCAGACGAACATCAGGCACTGCACCAATATTTCCAACTGGAGAACGGAAAGGAAATGATAGAAGAAGAATATCATTTCTATATGGGACAGGCACAGATGATTTCGTATGGTGCCATGCTTGGAAAAATCAAAAAAGCAGTGTCAGGAAAGGACGAAAGTGATACAAAGAAATTACTGGAACTGCTAATGGATACCTGGATTGATGAGGTAGAAAATGAACTGAAAGAAAATGCAGTGTACCAGAAAATGCTCGAAAAAATATCAAAATATGAAGATCAGGTTCAGGCAATGGGACTTGAAAAAGAAAAACGAAAAATGATAGATGCATACGTTACGAAAGTAAATGAGAGATGGATTCTATATGCGGAATCCTTGTATCAGGCTGGTATGCAGAAAATCCTGGAATTACTGAATCTGTAAAAGAGACGGATAAAATGGGGAAGCACGAAAGACACTTCCCCATTTGTCACTTCTATTCATCTTTGCCATCAATGAGAAATATGTATGAAACCTGAAAGATTTCAGCAATGGCTTTTAATTCAAGATCAGTGACATAACGCTTGTTTGTTTCGATTCTGGTGATTACATTTTTATCCATATCGTAACCAGCTAACTGGAGTTTATAGGCAAGATCACGCTGAGACATATTGTGGGTCTTGCGAAGTTCAATCAATCGCTGGCTAATCAGATTCTTCTCACCAGACTGTGTCCTTGGCTTTGGCATCTTAAATCTCTTCCTCTCTGGTAAACAGATGGTTTGTCTCACTTTTTGCACCATCTGTATTGATTTTAACGATTGGACAAGGTAGAATCGGTTGTAAAAGTGAGACAAGGACAGAAAAGAAGGGAGAAATATATGGAGCAGGCAAAAATAGAACAGCTTGCATTTTTATATTTATGCAGCGAGCATGATAAAAGGTTATTGCTGAAAAAAGAAAAAATGCCGTTAGCTGATTTTGACAGGTTGACCTACTTGATTTACCATTTAGGTTTTAAGGAATATCATATAAAAGTATGGATGGAATTTGCTGGGGACTTCCAAAAGGAATGGGATTGCCTGGAAGCACTTCAGGAAACAGGTGGGCGTGTTGGAAACATAGATAGTACAGAATCAGAAGTTAAACTCCATGAGATGTGGATTCAGGATTTTTGCAAAAGCACACCAAAAGAGATCGGAGAGTGGATACAAGACCTAGATTATAAATAAAAAATATGATATCATTAGTGGTAGAAATCGAATTTTGTTAGGAAATGACACAATAATGAGTAGTGATAAAGAAATTGCTCATAGCATTGCGATATATATAAAGCTATAGGGGGATGTTATGACAGAACAGCAGTATAAGGATTTATTGATAGCAACAGCAAAGATGAGTGATTATGAGCATAAAGATGAGGTGGTGGAGGCGCTTAAAGTTGCTTCTGTTTCATTTCAAAAGGAATGGGCTTTTACATATCATTTGCCTGATCATCGTCAAGAGTATATTATTATTAGCGTTGTTCCAGATAAATTAATTGTCTTGAAAGAACATGAAGATTTTGTTGATGATTTGTGCAAACAGGTTTATGAACCAAACGATTATAATGAGTATAGCGGATTGGTATTAAAACCCGGAATACTTAATATTGCACCAGAAGAAGTAAGCCAAGAGATACTTTTTGATGATATACAAAATCGGATAATTGATGAAATTCGAGAAGCAAAGTTCTCAATTTGGATAGCAATGGCATGGTTCACCAATAAAAAAATATTTGATGAATTATTGAAAAAAAGAAATGAAGGGTTAGATGTAAAAATTATTATTGATAATAATCGTGTTAATAAGGAGAAACCTTCGTTCACTTTGGAAGATCACTTTGAGGTTTATCGGGTGGATGTGATGTCAGAGCGGTACAAAAATATAATGCATAGGAAGTTTTGTGTGATCGATTTAGAAGTTGCAATGCACGGTACTTTCAATTGGACAAACGCTGCAAACTATAATAAGGAACATTGGGATGTAGATCATAATAGAGAAACAGCAAAAACATTTGCAGAAGAATTTGTGAAAATGAGAAGAGATGCTGAATTGTCGATGTTGTGGCTTGATTTTTGAATGGAGTATGTTCATGGATTTAAAAGAATTTTATTTTCAAAATATAAAGGAATCCGAATACCATTATCGTTTTCTGGAATCTGTTAAAAAGGTAAATTATACATATAATATTTTTTATGGTGAAGAAGAAACTCAGAATTATCAATTTGAGATTTATGATGTTGAAGAAGCAATAACGAAATTTAAAGAACTGTGTCAGCCAGATGTTGATTTTTCAGGTGAAAATAAATGTTGGTTTTATCTAATAACATATTATCTACATATGCTCGGTTATGAGATAAAAGAGTTTCCTAGAATACTAGCAAGACCCCCTGTTGATCCAACAGACTTTACATATAGAGATATTAGAAATCGAATTATTGCTCTAGGTGGAGATGATAATGGAACTGTTCGTTATGCGACTAGAAGAACCTTTGTAGCAGATCTGACATTTGAGCAAAAGTCTTGTAATATTGAAGTGAACGATTCTATAAATCAGAAATTTATTGAAATTTCTACTAGACAGGCATCTTTCAATAGTATGCATATAGATGAAAAAATTGCTGAGATTGCAAACCTTATTGAAAACCTGTTGAAACAAGATGGAAAATTTATCACACCAGAATATGAAGATGTATGTTGTGGCTTCATTGACGATACGATAGTAAAGAATTATAGAAAGAAAATGCAGTGCTTTAGACATTGCACAGATGAAGCAATAGAGGAAAGAAAGACATACTCCGAAGAACAAAAAAAATTCCTTGTTGATTATGGACTTACAATGGTAAAAGCTATTCATGAATTGGTGAAATAAAGAATAGTAACATAGGCAGCTAGTAGGAACATTTTAAAGCAGTATTTATGTGCTACAAGAACAGAAATAGAGAATCCAAGTTATAAATTAATTAAAAGTGATAGCATACAGTTATGCATATTTGTTTGTAAATATACATAACTGTATTTTTTATTACGGGCAGGGCTCTTCGGGGTTCTGCCCTTTTTCTCTTTTTCCAGACCGAAAGACCACCTGCTGGAAAAGAACAAAGAAAACCAGAAAGGATGTGGTGACTTATCATTATAGGAATTGACCATGGATATTATGCCATCAAAACTCCCCATGTGTGCTTCCCGACAGGATTGACCGGGTATGATTACGAGCCGTACACCATGCAGAATGTCCTGCAGTACAATGGGAAATTTTATGTGTGTGGAACCGGGCGGCAGACGCTGGTGAGAAGCAAGACTTCCAATGACAATTATTATCTTTTGACAATGGCAGCTATTGCTCAGGAAATCCGCTATCGCCGGGGAGAGAGGAAAACAGATGTGGTTCTGGCAGCCGGCCTCCCACTGGCAAGTTTTGGCAGGGAGAAAAAAGGTTTCCGGGAATATCTGTTTCGGAAAGAGCAGCCTCTGCGTTTCCGGTACGAGGATGAGAGCTATGAGATCCGGATTCAGGATGTAAAACTGTTCCCACAGGGATACTCTGCCCTGGCTCTTCACCCGGAATGTGTTCGGGATGAGCCTTCTGTTCTTCTCGCAGATATCGGTGGCTGGACCGTAGACCTGATGCGGCTGGACAACAGTGTTCCAAACGCCGCTACCTGCCGAAGCCTG
>OGGI01001366.1_pt1 | contig 17697 bp, 13 predicted proteins | sample 1571051 | NCBI WGS metagenome assembly OGGI01 (sample SAMEA2582075, study PRJEB24529) | metagenome | biome: Human gut stool | place: China | collected 2011 | reverse complement strand
TAGCACTTGTAAATAGCACAGGCATTATCGACAGCGATTACTATAATAATGAGGAAAACGAAGGTCATATCATGATCGCTTTACTCAATTATGGTAAAGAAACAGTTTCCCTTGAAAAAGGTGAACGCGTTGCTCAAGGTATTTTCTCTAAATACCTTATCACTAACGATGACGACGCAACAGGCGTTCGTACAGGTGGTATCGGTAGCACTGGGACTATGTAAACAACATACAATTCTAAATAGAATGGTGAAAGCCGCTCAACTTACGTTGGGCGGCTTTTTTATGTGTAAAAAAATACGTATTATCTTAGATATACTATAGTCAATCCCAAAGCTTATTGTTTGTATTATTTTGTATAGGAGATTAACTATGGAAACTTTAAAGAAAAATGTTATTACTGTTGAAAACATCAGAGAAGAAATCGAAAGAGCAAAACTAGAAGTACCAAGAGAAGATGAAGATTTTGATGATCGCTATGATCGTTTACATGCGGAGTGGGAGGTAAAAGGCTTAAAAAAATATCGCAAAGAAATTAATGATGCTTTTACTAATAAGGAAACTTTCAGAAATTGGGTAATTGATATCTGGGGAGATATAGAAGCTTACATTGCTGTTATTAATGAAGAGCTAAAACTGCGTGAGATAGAAATAACTCGAGAAGCATCCGAATGCGCTGCATTAATGAAAATTTTTATTCCCTCTGAAAGTGGGTCTAGAGATGAAGCTGAAGAAAAAGTTAAACGTAATCTAGAAGAAGCTTTAGAAGAACATGACCAAAGAATTCTTAACATCTATGATGTAGAAGTAGTACCACTTTTAAAATGGTGTGAAGAATTACTTGTGATGAAAGCCTTTTTAACTAATGATTTCTATATGAAAGGGTCATTTTCTGACAAATTAAAAGAAATATATACAAATGTGTTTACATTGTTAGATCGAAATTTACCAGAAAAAGTTGAATATAGTGATGCTCATTCCTTTGAATATTATGTGGATTTAGAGGATGAGTGGGAATATTTGTATTTAGATGATTTAAATCCTATAGAAGAACTATTAGCTATATTGCCTGGTAGTCCTTATGAATGTGACGTAATGTATTATGCGAAGTCAATCAATTGGAATATCAAAAATAAGCATGTAAATACATTTAATGAAAAAGGTAAAGAGCTATATAATTCTTTGACTTGATAATAGTAACGGTATTAATTTATATGAGTTTATGTCTGTTTGTATATAAGGGGGATATTATTTAAGGAAGAATAAAATAAACAAGCTTCTAATTAATGTAAAGAATATTGAATGTAGAAAAGAAAGAAGCAGAACCACAAGAAGAGAAAATAAAAGAATCTATTGATAAGAGATAGTATTTTTACTAAAAAATTAGTTAGTTAATTAATATAAGAAGAAAGGCTACATATGAATTTATGTAGCCTTATTATATAGATGAATAAAATGTGAAATAATTTATGAATATTTAATGAAGTTTTATTAAAGAAATAATATTATATTGGTACAATATGATTAAAAATTGAGATATTTAAAGCTGATATGGAGATTTATATGGATAATGATGTTATATGTGGTGAATTAAAGCTTAATGAAACTTTTATCAGAGAGCTTATTAGAATTACATTAGAAGAAATTAACTCTAGTAGTTATAATAAAACTTTGAACAATATTGATGGAGAATCATTTGACATTTATGAAAGTAAATATACTCTTGATACTGAAAATAAGCAACTAGATTTTCATTCAGAAATTATCCATTATGTTGAAGATTGTATAAAATATAATAATTTAAATATTGATATAGGAGATAAAAATATGTGTTTTAAAGAATTTATAATAAAAATAGTTGATAAGTTAGTGCAATTAACCAACTTTTTGAGAGATGATATTGAGAAAAATAATAAGAATCATGAGGCTGAGATTAGTAGTCGTGATTCTGAAATTGAAAGTATTAAAAAGGGACTTAATGATAAAGAGAATAAATTAAATGAAGCTTTAGAAGAGACCAAAAAATTAAAGAGGTCAGTGTCTATCTTATTTGAAGAAAATGAAGCATTAAAAAATGAGTTAAATAGTACATGCAAAGAAGTAAAGCAAATTTTCAATACCATACGAAAAATTGATTCAAAATATATAGATGAGTTAAAGCCTTATATAAGATTAAATAAATTGGAACCATTTATAGTTAGTAGCGCTATAAATATAGATGCCTTAGATAAAATTTGGAGAGTAGCTAAATTAGCTGCTAAGAATAATGAACCAGAGACTAGTGAAATAATAAGAAAATACTTTGAGTATATGGTTAAGTTATTTAATGAATCCAAAAACGAAAAAGTTGTAACTATTGATGATATAAACGAAGGAGAATTCTATAATATTCATGATTTTGAATGTATAGATCCTAATAAATCCTATGGTGGAATTGTTAGTAAAGTATATCTTCCTGGTTTTATAAATAATTATAATCAAAAACGAATTGAAAAATCATTGGTTGATATTAAGGAAAAATAATATGAAGTCAGTTGAAATAAAAAGACCTTTTAAGGTTTCTATTGATAATCTATTAAAACTACAAGTTAACGATGGGCGAAAATCTTTATTGTCAGAATTAAGTAGTTCCGTTTTTAATAAAAGAATTTCAATTAATATTTTTAATAAAGAATTATTTGAAGAACATATTAATTGTAATATTTCAGAAGATATTATCAATAGATACATAGTAATAAAAAGAAACTTGGTTACCAAAACCGAATCTCAGATAGCTAATTTTGTAAAAGATTATTTTAATACTAGTCAATTAGATATAGTTAAGATAGAAAAAATTATAAAAGATGATTATAAAGAGATTCAAAGAGAAATAGATCTATATCAAAATTTGCTAGCTAAGTTAAGTAAAGAAGAAGAGAATGATACACTCTTAAATGATATCTATATACGTGCAAAGAAAGATTTTACAATACGTCCTGAATTAATCAAAGGGCGTAAGAAAATAGAATCTCCACTAACAAGAATATTAGATTCTTTACCTATTATTGTAACGACAGTGCCTATACAAGATCAGTTTGAGTATTTTGGTAGTTCATTTTTTCATTTAAACATACAAAAAAATAAAAGTTTAACAGAAAATGAATTTGAGCAACTCAAAAAATATATGATGCTAGCTTATTCAGTATCAACTAAAAAGTTAATTCAATATTCTACTGATGTTGACAAAATTTCGGATGAATACTCAATTAAAAATTCTGTAGTGGATAAAAATGATGTATTATTGTGTGAGTTTTTGAATAATAACTATCCAGAGGAGTGGTTTGAAAATCAATATAGTATAAATGTTGAACAAGTTAACATCGATTTACCTAAGATTTTTTATGATTTGCTTTATAGTAAACTAGATTTTCAAACATTTGAAAAAATATTAAATTTGGATTATATGTTTGGAATTAGGAATAAAGTTATTGAAATTCTCTCTAAACATAATTGCGCTTTTGATGAATTACATAACGTTTTACAAAAAGATTTAGAGAGCAAATATTTAAATATAGATAAGATACGATCAAATATGACATCGTTACCTAAATCAGTTTTATCTGATCCTAATAAAGGTGATTGGGAAGTATATGAAGATGCATTAATCAATAATTGGTTAAATACAAATAATTGTGAAGATTTTTATTTTTTTGCAAGAAATCCTAAATTAGATATTAAAAGAAATGCTGTTTGTGCTATTGATTTTGGTACTAAAAGTACTGTTGTAGCAATACGTGATAAGGATGAGCGATTACTTCGTGTTGGAAATGGTAATAGCTATTCTGATTTGCGTAAAGAAGACTTTGAAAATCCAACGTTTCTATATTTTCAGAATTTTAATGAATTTAATGAGGATTATAAAAAAAGAATTGGTCGTCCATTTACGAAATGGAGCGATGTATTAGTATCACATGAAGCAGCTAGCAAATTTTATGACGAAATTGATGATGAAAAAAGCTATTATGCCACGTTTAATGAGCTTAAACAATGGGCCAATACAAAAAATCGTCATCAAATCTTAATTGATAAAAGTGGTAATAGAGTAAAGTTAAATTCGTATCTTAATTTAACTTCAAAAGCTACTTTTGATCCTATTGAGTTATATGCTTATTATTTAGGCCTATATATAAATAATTATAATAATGGCATTTATTTACATTATACACTTTCTTTTCCTGTAAATTATGGTGTAAAAATCCAAGAAAAGTTATTAAATAGTTTTGAAAGAGGTCTTAAAAAATCATTACCACCAAGCATACTATCTGATTCAAATATTATTGAAGAATTTGAAATTTATGCTGGCGCAAGTGAACCAGCAGCTTATGCTATTAGTGCATTAGAAACATATGGTTTAGAACCTGATGAAAACGAAGAAATCGCATATGGTGTATTTGATTTTGGTGGTGGTACAACTGATTTTGATTTTGGTATTGAACGTAAACCAAAGGATGGAAGACGTCGTTTTGATTTAGTTCAATTTGGAAAAGGTGGGAACCCATATTTAGGTGGTGAAAATTTACTTCAATTATTAGCTTATGAAGTGTATAAATCTAACGAATCTGAAATGCGACGTCATCAAATTCAAATTATTTTACCCGCAAAAGGTAGAATGCAATCTGGGTTAGAATCTCTAGTTTTGGAGAATGGTCGAGCAACTAATGAAGCATATACCAACATGAGAATTTTAATGGAAGTATTGAGACCTATTTGGGAAGAATCTGAAGGATATTTAGATGAATTTAATGAAGGCCGTAAAACAGTAAAACTTTATGTTGAACAAGATGGTTCATTAATAGGTAAAGATATACCATTAACTGTCAATGTTGAAGAACTAAGAAACATATTAGAGGCTAATATGTTTGATGGTGTTAATGGATTTATAAATCAAATGATGAATACATTTGCTAATAGAAATTTAACTACATATCCTATACACATATTCTTAGCAGGGAACTCTTGTCAGTCTAAACTTTTACAAGAGATATTTGTAAAAGCATTAATGGAAAAATATAATGATTTTCTAAATAGCAATAGTAAGAAAAATGGTAATAATTCTATTTTATATAAATTATACCCTCCACTAGGAACAAAGTTTGATATTCATTCCTTACTTAATATTTTTGATGCTAAAGATGAAAAAATGCGTTTGAGTAATATATTATATGGTGAGAATTTATCGATTAGTGATAGTCTTGATAGAGTTAGGACTGGAAAAACAGGGGTTGTTTTCGGTTTGTTACGTAGTCGACGAGGTGGTAAAGATATTCGTATCATCAACGAAAACATCACTAATGAAAATGAAATTACATTCCCTTATTATTTAGGTGTTGAATATGATAATCATGTATTTAGAACAGTTATTCCAAAATCTATTAGCTATGATAAATGGGAACCATTTGAGTGGGCTGATGAAGATAGATTCGAACTTCACTACACTTCTGATGATCGTGCTTTAACAGATTCAATTCCGATTAGTGAAACTGAGAGTATAGTATGTAAGATTAAAAAATGTGATATTGATGAACATAAAAAAGTTTTTATAAAACGAATTGGTATAGATAAAATTCAATACTGTGTTGCATATCCAGATACATTTAATAATAATCCTGGAGAAGCAGACGTTTATAATGTTAAATTGGGTGGAAACTGATGGATTCAGCAATAGATAATATACTACAAAATGGATACAACTATCTTAAACAAATGAAGGAATATGAGTATAATCAATATTCCAACATATTGAATGAAGAATTTGATATTAATTTTTATAATGACTTGTGTAAAAATCCTTTAGAGGAGAATGAATTATATCTATATAAAATTGATGAATTAATTTTCTCAAAAAATGAAGGTCCCCGTAGAGAATCTATGGAGAATATATTATCATCTTTTAGAAACTTACAGGATATAAATTTAATTTATTTAATCTTAGGAGATAAATTAAAGGTTTCTTTTTATATAGGTGTAGCTGCAAATTTATATAATAAAGATGATAATTTAGATTTGAAGTCTTGGGCAGATGATATATTAAAACCTACACTTAAAGGCAATTTTGTAGGTAGCTCTATTAGTGAAGTTGATAGGGATGAAAAGAAAGATATATTATATAAGATTCGCAATAATAAGCATTCGGGTTTCATTAATGGTATCCCTGGATTTATTAATGAGAATAGTGGTGAGAAAAATGATTTTCAAGGTGTTGAGAGATTAGTCGATACTATGATTGGTAGTAATTTCGGATTTATGGTTATTGCTAATCCCTGTAAAAATATTGATATATTTAAAGTTAATCAAGATATTTATCAGTTATATGATTCTTTACTTCCGCTATCAAAATATAGTCTTCAAAAGTCTGAATCGGATCAAACTCAAAGTGGAACTGATGAAAATGATAGTACTACAACAAATGTTACCTTAGGTACTAATCGAGATTCATCTGAATCTGTATCAGAGTCAGATGCTAATGTAACAGATAATAGAAATGATGTTAATAATCAAAAAAATAATAGTAAACATGAGTCTAAAGGAGATCAAAAATCAACAACTATTATAAATGGTGCTAGTAATTCTGAATCTTCAACTATTAGTACGACTGAAAATAAAGACAATAAAACTTTAAATGGTTCAGAAAGTGCTAATAAAGATAGAAGTAATTCAAGTCAATATAATGAATCTGAGTCATTAAATATTTCTACTCAATATAGTAATACCATTACTGAAAGTGTAAGTAATAGTAAGTCTAAGAGTTTTAATAAATCAAAAAGTAATCATGAGTCAACAAGTAAAAGTATAAATGTAAATAATTCATCATCGACTAATAGACGTTCAAGTAATAGTAATAGTAGATCACTACAACATACTCATTCTTTAGAAGTAGAGCAAAAAATTGTTATTAATTGGCTGAAATATATAGATGAAGAGTTATTAGCAAGAGTTGATAATGCAAAAGGAAAAGGTGCCTATACTACTTGTAGCTATTTATTCTCCGATAATGGGCGTGCTACTTTATATAGAGTAGCTAATACAATATTAGGGCTATATGGTGGTGAAAAAGGGAATATATCACCTTTGCAATTTACTGAATTTACGCAAGATAATCTTAAAAATTTAGGTCCGCTAAAGGGAATTCTAGAAAACTTACAGGTTCCGCTATTAACTAATAAAAATGAATCCTGGAAGAGTATTTTTTCGAAAATTAATATTCAAAATGGAAAGAATGCTTCCTTTGGAACTTGGTTGAATTCTGATGAATTAGGTATTTTAATGGGTATGCCAAGAAAAGAAATTTTGGGGGTTTCATCGCGTAATGCTGTGGAATATGGTGTTAATATTGGTAGCCCTACAGAAAATGAGATAAATAACAGTATTTTGCTAGGGAATTTAGTTCATTTAGGAGAGCAAAGAGAAAATAATATATATTTAAATAAAGAGTCTCTAAAAACACATACTTTTATATGTGGTGTTACAGGTACAGGTAAAACTACTACGTGTCAAAGTATATTATTAAACTCTAAATTGCCATTTTTAGTTATAGAACCTGCTAAGACCGAATATAGAGCTTTAACTAGAGAGTTAGATGATGTATACTATTTTACTCTAGGAAAACAGGATCTATCACCATTCTTTCTAAATCCATTTGAAATATTTGAGGGAGAATCTATTACTAGTCGGGTTGATATGATTAAAGCTACTATGCAATCATCATTTGATATGGAAGCTGCTATGCCACAAATTATTGAAGCTGCTGCCTATGATGTATATAAGAAAAAAGGATGGAATATAAAGAATTCTCAATGGATTAATCCTGCTACTAATAAATTAGAGAATCCTTTTGTAGCAGATAGTTTTGCATTTCCGACTTTGAATGATTTTATTGAATCAATAGAAAGTGTAACTAAGGAACAAGGTTTTGGCGATAAGATGGAGGCTGAATACCTAGGATCTTTAAAAGCAAGATTACAAGCATTGCTTGTTGGGACTAAAGGTATGATGTTAAATACTCCTCGTAGTGTAGATTTTAAGAAATTGGTTACTCAGAAAGTTGTTATTGAACTAGAAGAGATTAAAGATGGTGCTGAGAAATCTTTAATCATGGGGTTTATAATTACAAATTTACTTGAAGCCGTGAAATATCAATTCAATATAGATAATAAATTTCAACATATTACTTTAGTTGAGGAAGCACATAGACTTCTTAGTCGATATGAACCCGGTGATAGTCCGAATAAAAAAAGAGGTGTTGAAGTTTTTGCTGATATGTTGGCTGAAGTCAGAAAATATGGGGAATCATTAATAATTGTTGATCAAATTCCAAATAAGATGACCCCTGAAGTGCTAAAAAATACAAATACTAAGATTGTACATAAGATATTTGCACAAGATGATAAAGAAGCAATTGGTAATACAATGGCTTTGAATGATGATCAAAAAGGGTATATGTCATATTTAGATAGAGGTCGAGCAATTGTTATTACCGAAGGGTGGAATAAGCCTGCATTGGTTCAAATAAAGCAATATAGTTATACAACGGGTAAAGAAGAAATTAGTACTGATATTATTAAATCTAAGTCAATAAAATATTATCAAAATAATTATAAGAATGGTGTCTTACCGAATATTAATTCATTTAATAAAAACATATCAGAGAAAGATATAAAGAATTATTTTATGTTTTCTGAGGACTTAGTATTTAATGATTTAACTATAATCAGAGAACTATTCTATGCATTAAATAATAAAGATACTGCGTTAGATTGTAAATATAGTATTGAGGAAATTAGGGAAAATATTATAAAAGATCTTGTTAATAATAGTAGAGTTATAAAAGAATATATTGATACTGGATTATTAGAGGATTATATTAAATATTTATTAGGACGGTTATCAGTTCGCGTAAATTCAAAGGAAGAAGACCTAATAAAAAAAATAATAATGGTTATATATGACATTATTTCTAAATCAAATATTAGTTACTATACTTCCTTAGGTGGTAAAAATAAACACGAACTAGATGAAGCAGTAAAAGAAGTTATTAATGAATGGTAATTTTTATATATAAGGAGCAAAGAAATGGGCTTATTAGGTTTATTTGTTGATGGCGTTAAAGGTTTAGGATCTGTTGTAAGTAAATTAGGTAAGGTAGCTGGTAATGCTATTACTAAGATATGTAATGTTGTTGGCACCGGATTATCTAAGTTAGGAGATATGATACCTGTAGCTGTAAAAGCATTAGCAAAAATTTGTCCAAAAGGTGGAAAATTTTTAACTAATATAACTAATTTATTATCTAAAACATTAACGCCTGTTTTTGGACCGTTATCTCCAATTATTGCAAATATTGTTATTGATGTAGTTACTCAAGTTCTTGTTAGTATATTGACACCTGTAGGTGAACAAGAGATGTCAATTGAAGAAGCTGAAGAATATGGTGCTTTAATAGAAGAGACTCAAAATCATTCTAACTGGAGTTCAACTACAGAATTTGAAAGTGCTAGAGCGTATTATGAATATTTGAAAGCTAAGGCTGATGAAGATGGGGTTGTTATAACTCCTGCTGCCAAACTTTCTGTTGAATCTATCAAACGTAGAACTATTGCAATGGGTGATTTATGGGATCGTGTTGAAAATAAAGAGGAAATTAAATTAACTCCAGAGTTTTTGGCTTTTGCTGGTCTTAGATTATTTACATCTGATCAAATGAAAGCACTAATTATGGCCTCAAAAGATTTGGGGTTTGATACAGTTAAGTTTATGGAATTAAAAGATAATAAGCTTACAAAAGAAGAAGCTGTCAAATTTAATGAGAGTATTGTTACTGCTTTACAAAATATAAAAGCTTCTAAAGGTGAAAATCTATCGGAGGACGATGCTTATACTATTCTTGTTGATATGAAGAAAACTTTACATAATGAAAAGCTGGTTGATAGTTTAAAAAATCAGTTAGAGTCATATGCTGATTTAGGTGATAAATTATTTAATGAAAAGCAATTAGATGATGAATTAAAAGATAATCATTAAATGGTTTGGTTCTGATAAAGGAAATATTATGAGTACAAATAATTTGCTATCAGACTTTAAATCAAAATTTGGTAGAGAGTGTAAGGAGTATGCTCGAATTTCTTTAGCTAAAAAGCTTAATTGTAAAAATGCTCAAGAACAGGTCGTAAGAATTATGAAGATTCAAGACGATTTAGATGGATTTTCTGAGAAAATTTCTAATAAATTTGATCGTAAAGTTTTAGAATTTAATATATATAATATGAATGATATTGATCAAAATGAGTTAGATACTAATAAACTCGAAAGTTCTTTGAGTCATAAATATAAAGAAGTATATGATTTAAAAGAAAAAATTGATTTTAATAGACCTAAATTAGTTAAAATTCAAGGCATTATTAATATCAATCATGAGTTAAATATTTCTGAGGTTCAAAGTAGATTAGATAGTCTTATAACTGTTAACAAACAATTAACAAAAACGGATATTTATAAAAATTATCAATCTATTGATAGCTATGAAAAATTAAATGATATTCTTAGTGATATTTATAAATAATAATTGTAAGGATGAGATGTAGTGTTAAAAAAGATACTTTGTATTGTTATCGATAATAAATTACAATTTATTGTAAAAACAAAACGAGCTGGTTTTAAAGTACAAAAAATTAATGGTGACAATTATATTGAGATTGATCAATATCTAGGGAGATTTGATGATTTTCGAGCTATATGGGAAAATTTTTGTGAGCAAGTTGGAATTTATGAAGATGTAGTTATTTCATCTGTTTTAGTAGTTGATAGTAAGTTGAAAAATCTTATAGAATTGTCAGAATATATTCATAACAGATTGATTAATACACATAATAAAGTTATTTCTTCTAATTCAAAAATTGAGTGGACTAACTCGGAATTAGAAGAAATATTAACCACGATAAAGGATAGTATTCTTAAAGATATTACAATTAGTGATGTTTCTGTTAGCAATAATGATATTCCATTAAATATTCTTACATCTAGTAATACGTTGATAATAAATACTGATAAAAATCATAATGAAACAAAATCAGTTGATATCAAAGCCGATACAAATGAATTATTAGATATAAATAAGAATAGTAAAAAAGAAAACTCCAATATAGCTATTAATCACGTTGAATGTTATTTAGATAACTACAAAAATGTTGTTGAAGGAGATGAGCCAACTGATTTTATGTTATCTAGTAAGAGTATTTTAGATAGTATATCTGAAAAAGAGGAGTTAAAGTATTTAAAAGAAAAAACTAAGAATTTTAATCATAAGGTTAGATCTCCTAGATAAAAGTCTTATAGTTTTAAAAAAGGGATAATACAAATTAGATGGAAAAAGAACTAAGTGTAAAAAATGAATCAGATTGTTTATATGCTCTATGGAAATCTGAGAATAATAAATTAGAGGCAGATGGTACTAATATAATGCAATATTTTAGGGTACCAATAAAACAGCTAAAATATTGGTTAAAAAATATAGCACATCAAGAATTAAATAACTATATTATTGTTTTAAAAAAAGTATTTGAAGAAAAAATTATTTTCTTTAAGGATGATGGATTAGTATATTTTGCTATTGATAATAGATGCGTCCCATTAAAGGCAAATGATTGTAGCATTATTTTTTTTGAAAGTAATCGTAATGAGATTAATGTTGTAGTTGATAATGAACAATATTATGAGATACCAGATTTATCTACGGGCGGTAAAAGTAAATCTAGAGTGACTAGTGAAGATATATCGAATATGGTTTCAATTGGAATAGATTTAAATCAATCTAATCTTAATAATATTTTTAGATTTATAAATCCACTACCATTATTAAAATTTTATACAGATAATCAAATTCCTTTACCATCTAATATGAATATACTTAATAATTGTAGGGTATTAGGATACTCTTCTATTTCTAATCTTGAATTAATAAATAATTCATTAGGTATTAGTTTAGAGTATACTAGTCAAAAAAATTCTCCAATACGTTCTAAAACTCCTTTTATTTTTATTCCTTCAAAAAGTCTTAATGATTCTTATTCCGGAGAAAATTTTTGGGGGTATGCACTTAATACATTCTCTGAGCCTACTCATATCGAATTGGCCGGTTTTTCCAGAATTTTTTATACAATTTTAGCTAATGTTTTAAATAATATAGATGATAAGTTGCAGGTTAAACTTGAAGATTTAATTGAACCATCATTGAATATAATCAATGAAAAGATTGATGCCATTAAACATGTATCCGAATGTGTTGATATTTTTGGTGAAAATTGGGCTGATAAAGTATATCCTTATTATAAACAATATTTAAAAGAGTGTGATAGAATACGTTCTAATATATCGTCTTATAGTGACGATATAATTATCGATATAAATCGAGGACATTGGGAGGTATTTGAATCTTTTTACAATGAATTAGATGAAAATTCTTGGATAATTGAAGTTCCTAAAGATGAAACTTTAGTAGCACGGGATCCATTATGTGATGTTAATCATAGAGCAGTTTGTGGAATTGATTTTGGAACAAAAAGTACGGTAGTTGTGTGTCGTGATAAAGAGGAAGTCCTTCTTAGAATTGGAGCAGGAGAATTAATCAGTGAACCCCGGAGTGAGGATTATGAAAACCCAACGGTTATTCAACTGAAAAATTATGAATCTTTTAAGGCAGTATATGCTAATAAGTTAGGTCGACCATATACATCTTGGGAAGATGTTTGTGTATCTCATCAAGCAGCAAATGCTATTTATAATAGTGACTTGAATAAAGTCTCTAATAAACGTTGCCTATATTCAATCTTTAGTGAGTTAAAGCAATGGGCAAATTCAAAAGATAGAAAACAAATTTTACAAGATGAAACTGGTAATATAATACATTTAAATCCTTATTTATCTCTTAGCGATACTGACTTTGATCCTATAGAAATTTATGCTTATTATTTAGGTTTATATATTAATAATATGCATAGAGGGATTTATTTAAAATATTTACTATCATTTCCAGTTAATTATCCTAAAGCTGTAAGAATAAAGATTTTAGAGAGTTTTGAGCGAGGAATAAAAAAGTCACTACCAACAAGAGTACTTAATGATTCTGAGACAATGAAACGCTTTAAGATTACTTCTGGTGCTAGTGAACCAGCTGCATATGCAATTAGTGCGTTAAAAGAATATAAAGTAGAGCCTAAAGAAAATGAAATAAATAAAAAAGTTTCATATGGTGTATTTGATTTTGGCGGAGGTACTACTGATTTTGATTTTGGGATTGAATATATTCCAGAACACAAAAAATATAAGTTTCAAGTAGAACAATTAGGTAATGGTGGTGATGCATATCTAGGTGGTGAGAATCTTCTAAATATGCTAGCCTTTGAAGTATATAAACAAAATATACAGGTTATGAGGGATGCTAATATTCCCATTGTTATACCTGCTAAATGTCAAAGATTTGCTGGCTCAGAGTTATTAGTGAAAGAAGAAAAAGATGGGGATCAATTAGCTTATTTAAATTTAAAACTAATTGCAAATGAATTAAGAGCTTTGTGGGAAGAGGAAGTAGGATATCAATCTAAATATAATGAAGGCGCTAATATATTTAAATTATATTCTACCAATAATATTGAAAAAGATATTTCCGTTAGAATAGATATTGATTTCTTACAAGCTATTATTAGAAAAGAAATTAGTGATGGTATAGAGAACTTTATGAATGTTTATTATAAGGTTTATAAACAAAATCAATCTAAACTAACTAGGCCTCTTCATATACTTTTAGCTGGGAATTCTTGTAAGTCAAGAATTTTACAAGAAACATTTATTCTTAGAATTGTTTCAGAACTGGAGAACATGTCTAAAGAGATAGGTGATGATAAAGATTTATCAAATTTATTTAAGATTTATCCTCCATTAGACTCCACTTTTGATATTGAATACTTAAAAGGGTTATCTCAATTAAAAGATTTTAATTTACCATTGGAATCTTATATCTATTTTAAAGATAATGGAATGATAGAGAATTAAAATATATTATATATGTTCTTTATAGGAAGGGTTTTATGACTTCGATAGATCGAAAAAGAACTGGTAAAACCGGTGTTGCTTTTGGCTTGGTCCGTAGTCGTGATGGCGGTCGCGATGTTAACATTGTTAATTCCACACTTACTGAGTTAGCAGAAATACAGTTTCCTTTTTTGTTAGGAACTGAAGACAGAGACTACTGCTTTGAATGTATCATTGGTGAGGATATTGGATATAATGAATGGACACAATTCATACCATGTATTGGTAATGAGATTGAGTTGTTTTATACACGAGAAGCACGTGGTCATTCAAGAAATTTGCCTACGTCCCAAGTAGGCTGTGTTCTTCTATATGTTGAGGATGAAGATGTTAATGATGATGGTTATTTCTTTATAAGTAAAAAGACACCAGATACAATAGATTACATTGTTGCTGTACCAGAAGAGATTAAAAGTGGTAATTATCAACCTAAAAATATCTATTCTATTCAATTAAAGTGATTTGTCTAAGTTAAGTAGAATCAGATCATGTCAAAAAGTTTTCAAGTAAAATTTAGAATTAAATCTAACCCTAAATCAACAGCTCGAAATGGGGTAAATGCAACTACGGTTACTGCTTCTAATATGTGTGATGCACGTAATCAAGTAAAAGCACGTTATACGAATAGTTTACATGGAATAGAAGTTATTTCTGTCGTTGAAAGATAAGAATATATTATGGCAAAATTCTACCCCACAATAATAAATAGTTTCCATGGTAGTGAAGGAGAGCGTCTCGTTTATGAGGCGCTCTCTAAATTAAATAATGAATATGTAATTTTTCATTCTTATCGCTGGTTAGGTGAATTAAATCAACGTAGGAGTGAAGGTGAGGCAGACTTTGTTATTTTACATCCTAAAAAAGGTATTTTATCCATAGAGGTAAAAGCCGGTGGGATCTCCTATAGAGATGGAAACTGGATTCAAACGAATCGAAATACAAAAGAAGAAAAAATTATAGATCCTTTAGGTCAAGCTGCAGAGAGTCAATTTAGGATTCAAAACTATTTACGTAAACATTATAATGGACAAATGCCTGTTATTGGTCGAGCCGTATGGTTCCCATCTGTAGCTATTCATAATAAAGTTTCATTACCATTAGAAGTAAATAGAGAGATTGTTTTTGATGTAGATTCTTTACTTAATGTATCGGAATCTATGGATAAAGCTTTTAGCTATTGGAAATCTAATTTAGGATTTAGAGATTCTGAATTATCAGTTAATGATTTTCAGAACATGATTAAGACTCTCATGCCTACATTTAATATTGTTGAATCAGTTGCAAGTACAGCTCTTGAATCAACGAAAAGTTATATTCAGATGACGAAACAACAAGCATCTATACTACATTTTTTACGTGAGCAACCAACGGCTGTTATTCATGGTCCTGCAGGGACCGGTAAAACGATGCTAGCCATTGAAAAGGCTAAAATGCTAGCTGCGGAAGGTAAAAAAGTATTATATTTATGCTTTAATGAGTTCTTATTATCCTATGTAAAAGAGCATTATACATGTGAGAATATAGTCTTTCATAATATTAAATCCTTGGCTGAAAATTTAATGCCTAATAGCAATTACTCTATTGCTGAGATTATTCCTCAATTTATTGAGTACTTTCAAAATGAATACGATGATCTTGAGTGGTCTTATGAAAATGTAGTCATTGATGAAGGCCAAGACATTGATGAACGTATATTAGAACATATTTCTATATTAGTAGATATGTTAGGCGGTCATTATTATGTGTTCTACGATAAAAATCAGTATATAATGATGCATAAATCGACGCATTGGTTAGATACATATGGGGATTGTCGCCTTGTATTGTATAAAAATTGTCGCAATACTGCTGAAATAGCAAAGACTGTAGGTACAACATTAAGTGATATAAAGAAAGATGCTTATATAAATGAACTGTCAGGGATAAAACCACTTGGATCATTTTATAAGAATGAGAATGAACTACGTAATATTGTAACTAAATTCGTTACAAAAATGATTCAAGATAAGGTAAGACCTGAAGACATTGTTATTCTTACTACAAGTAGTGTTCCTAATAGTATGTTAAAAAATATTTCTGCTATAAATGGAGTATCTATCTCTACTGAGCCAAAGAAAAATAATATATTGTTCACATCCGTTCGTAAATTTAAAGGCTTAGAAGCTAAAGCAGTTTTACTGATTGACATTTTAGTCAATCGCCTCACTAATGAATTACATAAGCGGTTAGTCTATGTAGGATCTTCGCGAGCAAATGCATATTTACAATTAGCCTTCTATGATAATGTATCTAATGAAGATTATAAGACTATTTTAGATCATTTAGGTGTAAATGAGATCAATGGACCTGGTAAAGAAGCTTTATTAGATATTTTTGGTCTCGATTTATTAAAATAATATCTTGATGCGTTATTTTTTTCGCATATACTTTTGTACAATATACATGTAATCAGTTAGTTATTCTAATATTGTTTTGTAGTATAGAGGTGTATGGTATGAAAACAGATGTTATCAAAGAAGCTCTTGAAAGTGTAAAAAAAGAAGACCCTAAATTATACGAGGATGTAGTAGAGTATATTTCTTCTAATAGAAATAAAACCGGTGTTCATCCTGATGGGGTGTATCAAGAACACAGTTGGCCTAATATTATAGGTCCTATGCCTGGACCATTTCCTCATCCACGGAATCCATTTGAACACAATCCATTTGGTGTATTTTGGCCATTGGCAGGTTTATATCTGTTCTATAAATTAGTTAGAAAGGTATGGCGATTATTACGAGGCAAGAATCAAAATATTTCCTTAGATGATATTATTACGTATATAAATAATCATAAATGATGTGTTGTATGGGAGAGTAATAATGGGTTCAAGAAAGTTAAAATTAGGAGATATTGTATTTTGTCAACGAAGCAATTTTCTCTTTGGTGATGTATATCAACATTATGGCGTATATGCGGGTTATCATAAAATTATCCATTACGTAAAAGGGGATTCTCCACTAGACGGACGCATTGCTGAGACTAGCATTGAAGAGTTTTGTGACGGTGATACCTTATATATTGCCGAAGACGATACGTTATTATCTATTTTTCAAGATGCAGATGTGACCTCTACTTTTTATGGGCCCCGTAAAACTGTACAACGTGCTAGATCTATGATTGGAAAGGGCAATTATAATTTGTTTGACCATAACTGTGAACACTTTGCTATTTGGTGTAAAACAGGCCAATTAGAATCCACACAGCTTAATTTAGAAGGCATGGCAGCAAGATTTCTACGACCATCACGCGGACCATTGAAATGGTTAGCTGATGAAATTTGGCGCGTTGAGGCCAAGTATTAGTAGAACTATATGGAACTAGCAATACAGTAAAATATGTGTTGCTAGTTCTAATTTTCACAAAAGCAAAATATTTAAAAAAAATATTGACACACACGGATACGTGTATTATAATTACATCATCAGGTGAAGGTAATCACCAACATGTAGAACAGAAAGACTTAGATTCTAACAGCAATCCTGTCACATACATAACTTGATTAAGATGAGTATAGAATCTAGTATAATTTCATAGTTA
>OGGI01001361.1_pt1 | contig 17718 bp, 15 predicted proteins | sample 1571051 | NCBI WGS metagenome assembly OGGI01 (sample SAMEA2582075, study PRJEB24529) | metagenome | biome: Human gut stool | place: China | collected 2011 | reverse complement strand
CAAACATATAATAATATAGAAGTTATAATAATTGATGATCAATCAATGGATAAAAGCTTGGAAATTTGCAAAGAGTTACAAAAAAAGGATTCTAGAATTAAGATATATATGCAATCGCATAGTGGTGTAGTTGCTGCGCGTAAGAAAGGTATTATAAATTCTTCAGGAGAGTACATTTGCTTTGTTGATGCAGATGACTTTGTAAAAAACAGGTTAATAGAAAATCTTATAAATGAAATGGGAAAATGTGATATTGTATGTGCAGGAGTGCTTAAAGAAGATAAATATGGTAATACAATACCTAAAACAAATGCAATTTTAAAAGGTGTATATAATGATGAAAAACAGTTGAAGTATATTGTGGATAATATGATTTATGTTGACAATGTTGAAAAAGATGGAGTGTTACCATATATGGTAGCTAAAATGTATAAATCGGACATAGCAAAAAATGTTGTGAATATATTGCCAGAAGATATATATAGATATGAAGACCGTTTATTCAATTGGATTTATCTTTTAAATTCAAAAGAAGGAGTATGTATTATTGAAGATAAACAATATATTTATAAGTATAATAAGAAATCTGTTATGAACACAAGTGATGATTATTTTATGATGAATTTAAATAAAGTATATATTGCTGCTAGAAATTACTTTGAAATGAAAAATGCATCAAAATTGGTAATAACTAAATTACAAAAATTTATAAGTAATAGATTATATATTGCACCTAAATATATGGAATTTTCTTGGCAGAATAGCATTATTCAATTTTATGTTCCGTTTCAAATTAACAAAAATGAAGAAATTATATTATATGGAGCGGGTGCAGTTGGTGTTGATTATTATCGGCAGCTATGTGCAGAAATAGGGGAAAAACATATTAAATGGACAGATAAAAAATGGTATGAAATTAATAATAGAATAGAAGAAGTGATTTCTGTGGATATTGCCTTTGAAAGTAATTATGATAAAGTTTTAATTGCGGTTAAAGAAGAAACAATTGTTAAGCAGATAAAACAAGAGTTGATTGAATTTGGTGTGGAAGAAAATAAAATCTTATGGAAAACGCCCATTATATTAAAAAATCTTTAATTATATAACGATGTTAAAGGAAATAAATAATATGTCATCAATATCTATAAATATAAAAAAAGAAGACAAAATATTAATAATAGCACCACATCCGGATGATGAATGTATAGGGTGTGGAGGTTTGTTATCACTCTATCCTGAAAAATGTAGTGTGGTTGTAATGACAGATGGTTCTCAGGGAAATGATAATGTAAAGCCAGAACAAGAAGCAGATATTCGAAAAAATCAATTTATTGATGAAATGACACAGGCAGGAATAGCTGATTATGTTTGGCTTGGTTATCCGGATGGAGGATTAATGGGAATAAAAGATTGCACTGAAACTATAAAGTTTGAGAAGTATACTAAAATTTTTCTGCCATGGAGAGATGACAATCATCCAGATCATACGGCTGCATTTATGTATTCATTGGAAGTGATAAAAAAAAGATGTAATGCGAAAACTGAAATCTATGAGTACGAAGTTCATGTGCCGTTTCATGATGTAACACATTATCTTGATATTACAGATGTTATGCAATATAAAGAACAACTAATAAGATGTCACAAGGATCAGATAAAAATATCACCTTACGATAAGCGGGTAAATAGTCTTGCAAGATATAGAGCGTGTCAGTTGAATCAGGCGGATTGTTTTTTTGAAACTTATAGAAAAGTTGATATTGATAAGGAAGATGGCGTAAATGACGAGCTGAATATAAGAGAAAAAACACTTCAGAAATATAAGCAGTTTTACGGTTTATTTGCAAGATGGATTAGTCTGTACCAGACAAAAAAATATATTAATTCCTGGCTTCATGAAAATAATGTTAAAAATATTTCTGTATATGGATATGGAGTGATTGGAAAACTTGTTGTAAATGAAATAATAACAAACTGCAAAAATATTAATATTGTAGATATATTAGATCTCAGAAATGTACAATGTGATATAGATGGAATAAATATTGTCAAGCCAGAAGCGGGTAAAATCAACATTGACTTAATGATTGTTACGGCACTATATGATTATAAAGATATAGAAAAAGAATTGAAAAATATGGGATATTTAAATGTGATTTCAATACAGACAATTTTAGAACAATTATAGATAAGGGAGACAAGCCATGCCGGTAATTGAATTAAAAAAATATGATGACAAATATTTGATGGGTATTATATTATGTCTAAAAAGAAATTATAATAGATTTGGCTGTATGATGGATTTAGATGTATATAAATTTATTAAACCACTAGTTACATATGATTTTAGTGAAGATTATTCATATCAAAAGGGAAATTATGGATATGTACTATTAGAAGATGAGAATGTAGTTGGATTCTTTGGAATGATATATTATCGTTTGAAATCAGAAAGCGGGAAATTTTATACAGTAGCGAATCCTACGACATGGGCAATTGATGACAAATACAGAATTTATATTTTTCGAGTAACGGAAGCATTATTCAAAGAGCCGGACATTGTTATAGATGCAACTCCAAGTTATAAGGAGTTAATGATAGAAAAGAAAATGTTTGGATTCATGGATTTAAGTTTAAAAAAGATAAGATTCTTTAGTATGGAATCACAAAATAAAGAAAATTGTTATATCACAAAGGTAAGTTCATCAAGTAGTATCAATGATGATGAAGTGCAAAAAAAATATAGGGATAATGTTAGATATGGAGTAAACTGCATAGAAATTGTGAATGATTTCAATACAAAATGTTATGTAATGTATAATGTCGTTTTCACAAAAAAACATCTGGAAAATGATGGTGATGTAATTAAATTAGCCAGAATACTTAGTGTTTCTGATATTAAAATGTTTAATGATTTATTTTCAAAAATATTTAATTACATAAAGAAAAATGAAAAAGGATCGGCAATGGAATGTGACAGTATGTTTATAGAAAACAATGAAATACTTATGAGAGAACATGAGGAAAAGCAATATACAAGAATTAAAAAATATAATACAGAATGTGATATTAAAAATTTTGATTTATTGTATACGGAAATAGCATTAAGAAATGAGTACTAATCAAAAAATATTTGAGGAGAAAAGTTTATGAGTCAGATAAAAGTTTCAGTAATTATACCAGTATATAATACGGAAAAATATTTAGTTAAATGTTTGGTTAGCGTCTTAAATCAATCACTTAGAGAAATTGAAATAATATGCATAAATGATTGCTCTACAGATAATAGTGATGAAATAATAAATAAATTCCAGAAACAAGATTCAAGAATTATATATAAAAAAAACAACAATAATAAAGGCTTATCAATTTCTAGAAATATTGGTATTGAGTGTGCAAGAGGAAGGTACATATTTTTTTTAGATTCTGACGATTATATAAAAGAAAATACATTAGAAGAATTATATTACAAAGCATATGAATACAATTTAGATATATTATATTTTGGATTTAATGAAATTCAAATTAATGGTGAGAAAGTTAAAAGAAAAGGTGAAGATTTTTTCCCTGACATAATAGAAGGCAAAGATTTTTTTTGTAATAGTATGGAAAAAAATAATAGTTATCTTATGTCATGGACAGCAATTTATGATAGAGATTTTATAAAGAAAAATAATATTATGTTTGAAAAAGAAATAATATTTGAAGATGATTTGTTTTATGTAAAAGCATTAATGACTGCAACAAGAGTTTCAAGTGTAAATGATTGCTATTACGGGTATATGCGAAGAGATAATTCTATAACAAAATCAACTAATAATATACAAAAGAAGATATGGTCTTTATGTAAAATCATGGTTAAAACATATGAATATTTAGAAAATGATTATGATGACAGGGTTAACATATCTTTAGATAAATTTATAAGATTAGAATCAAAAGCTTTAATCAATTATTATAAAAGAATTGATTGCTTTGATATGTCAGATGTCAAAAAACATAGAGCAGATTATATAATGTTGTCAATTGCCAGCAGCAGCTTATATAATGGTTTTTTTCAATTTAAATTGCCATTAGAAATATTAGAAAAAATTAGAGAAAATCAAAAAATTGTAATATATGGGGCTGGGAAAGTTGGACAAGGCTTGAATGAATTACTATGTGAGAGAGGAATATGTATCTCATGTTTTGCTGAAACAAAATTAGAAAATAAGCTGCAAATAAATGGCATTGATACAGTTGAAATACAAGAGGCTGACAGAGATAGTTTAATATTAATAGCAATAAAAAACAAGAGCTATAAGTTGGTGGATAATGCTAAATCACTTGGGTTTAAATATATAGTAGATATTAATGAATATATATAAGGTGCATTGAATTTTAAGAAAACAATGAAAAGGTGTCTGTAATGATAAATTTAGTTAATATTAGTATCAAGCAATTAATGAAAAAAAATAAGATGGAAAAGTTGTATATATTTGGAGCCTCAAAGAGACTTATTACATATAAGAATGTGTTACCATTTTATTGTTTATCATCAGTAACTGATTTTGTTGTTGATAATGATAAAGCAAAGTGGGGACAAGATATACAACTAGATGATAAGAGATATACAATAATATCACCTGAACAGATGTTAGCTAATATTAGTAAAGATGATAAGCTATTGATAGCATCTATTCACTATGAGGAAATTGTCCTTCAATTAGACTGTATTACAGCTTTAGATGGCATAGATTGTTATATTTTAGATTACATATATGCCTGTAATGACAGTTATATTGATATGAACTACTATGAAAGTTGTAAGGAAAGTGAATATTATATTCCCCCAGTAATTCATTATTGTTGGTTTGGAAATAATTCAATGCCCGACGAATATATTAAATATATTGATGGTTGGAAAAAGTTATGTCCGGATTATAGTATTATTAGGTGGGATGAATCTAATTACGATGTTAATAAACATCCGTTTATATCAAAAGCTTATAAAGATAGAAAGTGGGCATTTGTTTCCGATTATGCCAGATTAGATATTATATATAATAATGGTGGTATATATCTTGATACAGATGTACAATTGATTAAAAATATAGATGAGTTGAGAAGATTTAGAGCATATGTTGGATTTGAGGCAGAATCTTTTATTAATACAGGACTAGGATTTGGCGCAGAGAAAGGTAATATATTTATAAAAAAATGTCTGGAATCTTATGATAATATGACGCCTGGTTCATATATTCCTTGTCCACAAATTCAAAGCAAAGATATGGATGAATTCGGATTGATAAGAAATAACACATTTCAATATATAAAATATGGGAATGTTGCAGTTTTACCAAGTGAGTTTTTGTGTCCAATGGAATATAGGTATAAACAGTTAAAAATTACGGACAAAACATTTTCAATTCATCATTTTAGTGGAAGTTGGTTAGATAAGGTAAATATAAACAAGAATAGAGAGAAGATTACCAATAGAATTTTGGGTATTAATGTTTAGAAAATTATTAGTGTGAGGGGATTATGATAAAAGTAACAATAATTATGCCATCTTTAAATGTTGTTAATTATATAGATGAGTGTATACAAAGTGTAATTAATCAGACTCTAAAGGAGGTTCAGATTATTTGTGTAGATGCTGGTTCTACCGATGGAACATATGAGCGATTAATGAATTATTCTAGGAGAGATAGTAGAATCAGAGTAATTATGAGTAATATAAAAAGTTATGGAAAACAGATTAATATGGGGATAGAACAAGCTGAAGGGAAGTATATTGGTATTGTTGAAACAGATGATTTTATTGCTTCTAATATGTTTGAAGAATTATATGAATTAGCAGAAAAGAATAAATTGGATTTCATAAAAGGAGATTATGAAGATGTGTATAGTAATGCAGATGGCACATATACTATGAATCCAGTCAAAATGTTTAGCGGTCAATTAACTGGTTATTACAATAATATATTGTCTCCAATAAGTATGCCTGTACTGCACGAATTGGGATTAAATATATGGAGAGGCATATATAAAAGAGATTTTCTTATAAAAAATAACATATTTCTGAATGAGACTAAAGGTGCAGCGTTTCAGGATACAGCATTTTATCATCAGGTAATATTGAAATCTCACAGAGCGATGTTTGTTGAAAAACCTTATTATAAATACAGAAAAGACCGAATGGAATCATCATTTAGAAATCCGAATACGCTTGTTTATACATATAACGAATATAAGTATTTAACTGATAATTATGAACACGATAGTAATATAAATCAATATCACTGGCATTATATTTATGTAAAAATGTTTAGAGAATACGTGCAGCATGTTAAAAACTATATTATTGCGCATAATTATGAAAATGAAAAGTTAGAAGATATATCTGATAAAATTAGTTGGTTTGATAATAAAATTGAAAAATTATTATCTGATAAAATAATAAATAATTTTGATTTCAGTGAAGATACCTGGAATGATTATATGTTGTTAAGAGACTCTGTGTACAAATTCTCAGAATTATTGAAAATAAGAGTAAAATTGAAAGAAGAACTTAATGAGAGCTTTTGGCAAGGGTTAGAAGGCAAAAATTTATTTGTCTTTGGAACAGGAGCATATGGCAAGAAGGTTAGTGATTTATTATGTAAGCATGGGTATGATGTTTTTGCATATTGTGACAATAATAAAGATATTAATGAATTTATGGGGAAAAAAGTATTTCGTCCAAAGCAAGCAACGGTTAAATATAAAGATGCAGTGTATATTGTTGCAAATAAGTTGTATGGAAATGATATGAAACTTCAACTTGAAACTATGGGAATATCTTTTAAAAATATAAAAAAATATAACACAATGATTGAATGAGGGAAAATTATGTATAAAAATCTAATAAATGTGACAAATAGAGTATATGGACAATTGCAGGATGATATATCAAAGGATATTTATAAGGCCCGAGTTTTAAATAGTATTACATATGATTATAATTACATAACGCAAATTGCAGTTGATGGATTAGATATATTTAAATATTTAAGAGAACAATTGAAACCATTTATTGAAAAAAAGACTAAACTCATATTAGATGGAGCTGGTTATTATGGCAGAAGTATAAAAAGAACTTTAGACGATATTCATTTTGAGTGCTTTAGTGATGGAAATCCAAATCAAGATACTATTATGGGGATACCAGTTATTTCAAGAAGAGAAGCTGTATTAAAATATAAAGATGCTTTGTTTGTAATAACATCAATGGTGTATGATAAACAAATAAAGATGGAATTAGAACAATTGGGGGTTAAATATATACTAGATTTTGGGGCTTATCTTAATAAGAATAGTACAATCAGAGATAATCAATATTATGACATTTTTAAATTTAACGATGACGAAGTTATTGCAGATGTTGGTTGTTATGATTGTTATACAACAAAGCAATACTTTAAATGTGTTACTGAAAAATACAAAAGAATATATTCATTTGAACCAGAACCAGAACAATTTGTTAAATGCAAAAAAATAATTGAAGATGGACAATACCCAAGTTGGGAAATATTTAATTATGGAGTATGTGATAATAATGGCAAATTATATTTTAGTTCTAATAGTAGCTGTAGTAAAATAAGTCAAGATGGTGACTTAGAGGTGAATGTAATAAAACTGGATGATTTCTTTAAAACACATGAACCGCCCACATTCATAAAGATGGATATTGAGGGAGCAGAATTAGCTGCATTAAAAGGATGCACTGAAATAATTAGTAAATATAAGCCTAAGTTGGCTATTTGTGTATATCACAAACCAGAAGATATATTTGAAATACCTGAATTTATATTATCACTTAATTCTGACTATAAAATGTGGTTAAGGCATTATACTAATTTAGTTAATGAAACAGTGTTGTATTGTGAATAAACGAGTAAATTCATATGAAAGATTACATAACAATAATTAAGGCAATCAAGAAAAGTTGGCGAGAGAAAGTTGATTTTATAAAAACAGCACATACTAATAATGATGAACAAAAAATAAGAGAATATTGTACATTAATACAGGGTGAAGCTGTTGAATTTGGAAATATGCTTGAAAATGATGGCTTACAATGGAGCAATATAATAAAAAAGCTGGAAGTTATATCTGAAGTATGTTATCAGTTGGTAGTTAAACAGATAGATATCAATCTTTTTGTTTCAATTATGAATTATACTTTATTTTTACTCGATTATTTTGGTGGAGTGTACCAGAAGGCGGTTATGATCTTTCAATCATGGCTATTTTTAAGAATGAGAAGTATATATAAGAGTGGATAGAATATCATCTCTTAGTAGGAGTACAACATTTTTATATATATGATAATGAAAGTACAGACGGGTTAAAAGACAGAATTCAAAAGTATATAGACGATGGAATTGTGACATATGAGTATTATCCAGGAAAACCAGTACAGATGCAGAGCTATAATTATGCAATCCAAAGATTCAGATCTGAAACGAAATGGCTGGCTATTATTGATGGTGATGAATATTTATTGCCTATGGAAGATGGAAAGAATTTAGTGGAAACTCTTGAACAAATAAAAAATAATTTTATTAATCATAAAATGCGAATAGCAACTAATGTTGGAGCAGTTGGAGTTAATTGGAGATGTTATGGTACATCAAATCATAAAGAAAGACAAGATGGATTATGCATAAGTGATAAAGGGGCAACAATTCCATTTAAGTATTTTTATGATTCGCAGTGTACTAAAATTAGAATAAACCATTATTTTTCTAAATCAGAAGATGAATTTAGAAATAAGATTGAGAAACGAGGCTGGCCAGATGGAGAACATGATAGAAATGTAGAAAATGAAATGTATGAAGCAACGGTTAATTGCAATAAGGTATATGACGATGTTATGAAGAAATATGTTGATAAAGTGAAAAAAATTGTAAGACCAGAAAGAAGTTCTACTTAAAACGAGAGTTGTTGGAATTGAAATGATTTTCATTGCTTACTTTTGTAAAAAATATTGACATTTGTTGTAAATTTTATTAATATAATTTATATACAAGTGTTTCTTGTTAATAAAAGCAGTTTTACTATATTACCTGTGCGGTTGTTATATTTATTTTATATAGCAATGGGCGGTACAGGGGCTGTTTATCTCGGTTATGTCTGTATTTCATTATGATAATCTTGCTTTTAATAGGGTATAAAGCAGGATGGTGTGATATAATGAGCATTAGCGAGGGGAACATGTTTACATGCTCATCCCGAGTAGCGAATGACAATCATGAATGAAGCTCATGATATAATCATAGTGAATATATGGTCTATTTGTATTTCCTGCTTTATCGGTAATCAGATAAGGAGAAGGAATTATGAATGGTAACAGAGAGTACAAGAGTGATGTTTTTAGTATGTTGATGGATGACAAGAACTAAAATATACCCCATAGAATGGACACGATAAGAAGGACGCGAAGTTGATTACGTTGCTTTTATCAGATGGAAGAACAGAAGATTTAAAGAAATCTGCTTCAGATAAAGAATATCAGATACAGTTATTGAAGGAGTATGGTTTAATGTAGATTAAAAGCCTTTGGAGATGCAATATTCTCTAAAGGCTTTTAATAAATATTAATGATTAGGTAATATTAAGGAGAAACCAGCATGGCATTTTCATATAAGGTAGATAAACAATCACTAATTAGGGATTTTTCAAAAGGTGAATAATACGCAGTTGAAAAACCTCTTATACGGACGAGCGATACCGCTCGTCCGCTCATATGATATCAGTTATCCGCTAAAAGATACCGCATCATATGCTTGTATGACTTGATATAAATTCACGCATATTCAATTAAGAGTAATCCTTGGCAAGATCCTTGATAAATAGTATTAAATGCTCTAAGTCGCGAGCTAAAGAAGATGTTTCAGGAAAACTGTTTAAAGCTAAGTAGCAAAACTCCAGGTCTTCAATATGTTTTTTGGATTTTTCAGGGGATGTAATAGGCATGCCCCGGATTAGTTCTTCTTGATTACTTCTGAAAAGATAATTTATAAACTCAGGTGTATTTAAATTGATATTTGATATTTTCGTGGCAGGTAATTCTGGTAAATAATATCTAATACAAGCAGCGGGAATAGTATTAGTAATAAAATCTAAATTTGGATCGTTTGCGTTAAGGGTTTCATTTATCTTCATATGCAGAATGTCTGATATTGAGTGCGTAGTACTTATCATGTTCTTGAGAGCATATGCACAAAGAATTGAGTGAGGCGCATTTATTTCTAATCGTTTTAAAAGATTGATATAATAAAGTTCATTTTCTGTGCAAAGCCTAATCGAAGAACAAGACTTAATAATGGGAAAACTCCTATGAAATGAATCAAGGCTGCTGGATACATTACTATAGGGAAGGAACAATAATGAATACCCATTGGTGTCACAAATAATGGTACGTTGTTCTATTTTTTTCGAATTAACAACAGCATGAATTATACCATGACAATATGTTATTGCATCGTTGGTGTTTTTGGAAATCGCTATTTTATATATAGAAGTATCATTATCAAGAGAAATGACGCTTTTTTTAGAGGAAAATGCAATTTTGTTAAAGATATTAACATAGTGGTCAGGTAATCCAGACCTGCATGCTGATATTATAAACGGAGCAGCTTTTATGATATCACTAAAAGATGAGTCTGAACTGGAAATATATAATATTCTACTTGAATAATGATGCATCCTTGCTTCAAGCTCATCAATAGTTTCTTCATTTTTCTTTGGAGTAATTGCTTTTTTGCTGTATTTTTCCCCTGAATTCTGATACACAATACTGCTTACAATTGGAATCGGCGAGGTGGAAAATATTGCTACATTAAAGCTGGTGTTTTCAACAAGAGCTAAAGCTATAGAATAAGAGATTAAGCCAGCTCCCAGAATAGGAATAAAATTGTTTTTCATCGTTGTTTCCTCCTAGAATTAATTTATATATATAACAGAGAAATAGCACACAGCATTCCTTGTTATTTTTACATTTTGAGAGTAAATGAAAAATTCCCCTGCATGCTCGGAAAATGCGGGCACGCAGGGGGAATCAGGATGTCAAATATTAGCCCAAATATACTAATTGTTATAAATTCTTAAATACTGCTTCATATCATTATCGAGTTTTTTCTCTTTTCCATTGTATCTATCACGGATTAACTGAGTGATTTTTGAATCGCATATATTGAATAATTCAGTAGCTTCACTTTTGACTATTTCATTCATTGCAATATTCTGCTTTAATGTGTTGGCCAAATAATATAGCCTATAGAGTGTCTCAAGCGGAAGAGTATCATCATGCATATTTTCGATTTCAGCAATTCTTGAACGTGAAAAGCCGATTTCATCGCCTAATTCCTCTTGAGTTAAATATAACTCTTCTCGTATAAGTGATAATAATTTACCTATATCACTATTTTTAGTTATCAATATAAACCTCCTTACTTGATATTTGAGCTTGACCGTATTATTGCATAAAAAATACTATATGTCAATACATCGACACAAAAAATTCTATATAACGACGCATAGCCTGAAATAGTATTTTATGTATTGACATTTGTGCAAATTTCTGCCAATGTAATTTATATACAATGCAACATTGTTGACGAAAGTGTTTTTTTATATTACCTGTGCGGTTGTTATATTCGTTTTATATAGCAGTGGGCGGTACAGGGTCTGTTTATCTCGGTTATGTTTGTATTCCATTATGAAAATCTTGCTTTTAATAGGGTATAAAGCAGGATTGTATGATATAATCATAGTGAATATATGGTTTATTTGCATTTCCTATTTTATCGGTAATCAGATAAGGAATGATTCAGCATTTGTTGTGGACGCAAGCCTTAGTATATATGAGCATCAGTCAACGGTGTGTCCGAATATGCCAATCAGAAGTATGATTTATTTCACAGCAATTTTGTCAGATATGTTAAGTGGAAGAGGCGGAGTAAATAAGTTGATTATGTTGCTTTTATCAGATGGAAGAGCAGAAGATTTAAAGAGATTTGCTTCAGATAAGGAATATCAGATGCAGTTATTGAAGGAGTACGGTTTAATGTAGATTAAAAGCCTTTGGAGATGCAACATTCTCTAAAGGCTTTTAATAAATATTAATGGTCAGATGATATTAAGTCCAGCGGTGTGATGTCATGAGATAAATGATATAAAAATTATGTATTTTAGTATATATCTCATGAAGGCAAAAAACAGTATAGAAAATGTATCATTTACGGAGGCGCAATATCATGAATCATATGGTGTTTTATATAGTGCTTACCTTAATACAATAGAATGGAATTAAAATGAAATCTTGAATAAATACAAGAAAAATGATATAATACCAACAGAACAAATGTTTGCACAAGGGGGATAGATATGGTTTTTGTAAATAAAGAGTGGGAAGAGTCTGAGGGAATAGTTGTATATAGTAATTATCACAGATATTGGCAGAATAAGGAGTTACGAATCAAGAATCCATATTTTGATGTATATAGTGGTAAAATTCTAGATTTAAAAGAAGGCAAACAGGCGGCAGTAAAATATTTTTATAATTTATTAAATGAAGAAATCTGTGAGGGAGTTACAATTTGTGTTGTTCCATCAAGTAATGCTGACAAAACAGAATCTGGTATAGGCATGTTGGGGGACATGCTTGCAGCTAATGGAAGAGTGAACAAGGTTTACTATTTAAGAAGAACTGAAACGATTGACAAATTAGCATATGGAGGGAATCGCAATAAAGAGATTCATATGAAGACAATATCTACAATTGAAGATGTTGATATATCAGGGGAAATAGTTCTTCTTATGGATGATGTAACAACAACAGGTAATTCATTATATGCTTGTAAGGAAATATTACTTCAACATGGTGCTAAGAGTGTGAAGATGTTTGCATTAGGAAAGGCAGTGTAATATATGAGTGGATATTCTGCTAAGGAACTTGAGAAAATAAACAATGCAGAAGTATTAAAAAAAGAAAATGAACGGAATGGCATATATTATTGCACAAGGGATGATGCTAATTATCCACAGAGTTTGCGTGGTATAAAGAATTCGCCTGCGCTTATTTATTACAGAGGCAATATTAAAATCGCCAATGATTATAAGAGCATTGCTGTTATCGGAAGCAGAAAATGTTCTGAATATGGAAAGCAATTATCATATGAGACATCTAAATATCTGACCCAAAAGGGCATAAATATAGTTAATGGATTGGCGTTAGGCTGTGATACATTTGCATTAAGGGGAGCTCTGGATAATAATGGAAGATGTATGGTCTGGATGCCTTGTGGGCTTGATAATATTCAGCCTAAGAACAACAGAAATCTGGCAGATGAGATAATAGCTAAAGGCGGATGTCTGTTAAGTGAATATCCAGTTGGTACAGAGATAAAAAAGTACAATTATGTTGAAAGAGACAGATTACAGAGCGGAATCAGTCAGGGAGTAATTGTAATAGAAGCTGACAGGAATAGTGGCACAATGCATACAGCTGATTTTGCAGTCAGTCAATATAGACGGCTGGCATGTTATTATCATAGATTGCTGGGAAATGCGACTGGAAATAAATATCTGGAAGACAGTGCGGATGCTAAGGTGATAAGACAATTATCGAATCTTGAGGAATTTGCTAATGATATACTTCATGAGGGACAATATGAACAGTTATCGTTATGTTTACAATGATACAAGATGGTTTTAACAAGCTGGGAGAATTATAATGTTATACGATAAATTATTAGATACAGAATCTCTAGTAAAAGATTTTTCAAAAGGTGCATTTGTCTGGTACAATTTCAGACCGGACAGCAGCATATTATATATATACAATCAGAATGCAGACGAGGCAGTGCTTGAACTTCTTGAGAGCAAAGGCAGAGTGGCGGCAAGCAGTGCAGAGAAGCTTTTTAATAAGCAGCCTGGGTGTGAGGCATATGATTACATAGTGGGAACTAATATCATTGAGGAGAGCAGGGAATCATTGAGACTGCTTAAGCTATGCCATGCTCTGTTAAAGAAGGACGGCAGGATGCTGATTGGTGCAGAGAACCGTTATGCTGTCAGGTATATGTGTGGAGACAGAGACCCATATACTAATCACAATTTTGATGGGATAGAGAATTACAGGAGACTGTCAGATGCAGACTGGGATTCTATTGCAGGAAGATGCTATTCTATGTCAGAGTTAAAGTTGATGCTTTCGCAGGCTGGATTTGAGAATGATAAATTTTATTCTGTAATGCCGTCTTTGCAGGAAACGCAGCTTGTATATGCAGAAGGATATGAACCGGTTGAAGAACTGGCTATGAGGTATTTCCCGCTTTATAACTATCCGGATAGTGTGTTTCTTGAAGAACAGTACCTGTACACTGATTTAATAAAGAATGGTATGTTTCATAAGATGGCTAATGCTTACATTATAGAATGCAGCATGGACGGACAGTTAGATGATACCCTTCATGCAACCATATCACTTGACAGAGGACATGATAATGCGCTTGTAACCAGCATATGTGAACATGATGGAGTCAGAAATGTAATTAAGAGGGCTGTTTACAAAGAAGGAATACATAAACTTAAAGAGATGCAGGATAATCTTGATGATTTGCATACAAGAGGAATAAATGTAGTTGATTCATCTATTGAGAATGATACATTCATAATGCCATATGTTGATGCTCCGGTTGCGATGAATGAATTAAAGGCTATTGCTAAAAAGGATAAAAATGCATTTTTAAAGGCAATGGATGATATGTATGAATTAATTCTTAACTCTTCAGAGCATACGGGAATTATATCGGAGAAAGACAGGAATAGTGCGGATGGTCGGGATTTAGGACCTATTCTTGAAAAGGGATATATTGATATGGTTCCACTGAACTGTTTCTATGATGCAACAATTGAAGACTCAAGGAGCAGGTTCATATATTATGATCAGGAGTTTTATTGGGATAACTGTCCGGCTAAGGCAATTATGTATCGTTCCATATCTATTATATATGATGGGACTGATAAAGAATTTGAAAGAATAATGCCAAGAACAGAACTCCTGGATAGATATGGATTAGCTGAATGTGAAGATATATGGCAGCGTATGTCCTCAAGGTTTACGGAGACTTTAAGAAACCAGAAGCCGCTTAGACCGTATTATGAGAATAAAAGGGTTGATGGCAGAATTCTGTATACGAACAGGGAGAAGATTAATTATAGCACCAAAGAATATCAAAGGATATTTGTAGACATTTTTAATGATTACACTGATGATAAGAAAATGATTCTTTTTGGTTCAGGAAGGTTTACGGAAAGGTTTTTGTTTGAGTTTGCGGGTGATTATAGTATTTATTCTATTGTAGATAACAACAGTGCGAAGTGGGGAACCACGATGGCTGGAATTCCGGTTAATTCACCTGATATATTAAGAGAGATTCCAGAGTCTGAGAGGCATATTATCATATGTATCAAGGGATACAATGGAGTTGTCAACCAGTTAAAGGACATGGGAATAACCGATTACCATATATATGATCCAGGCAATGATTATCCTAATAAAAGCAAGGAGCATGTTGCACAGAGTCTTGCACAGACTAGTGACTCAGGATTGAAAGAATCAGACATGGATAAACCATACAATGTTGGATATATTGCGGGAGTGTTTGACCTGTTTCATGTAGGACATCTTAATATGTTTAAAAGAGCTAAGGAACAGTGCAGGTATCTGATTGTAGGTGTTGTGTCTGATGAAGGCGTAAGGCTTAATAAGCAGGCAGAACCTTTTGTACCATTTGAAGAACGTATTGAGATGGTGAGTTCATGCAGATATGTCGATGAAGCAGTGAAGCTGCCGCTTAATTTTGCTGGAACAAGAGATATGTTTAAGAAATATCATTTTGATGTACAGTTTTCAGGAAGTGATTATGAACATGATCCGGGATGGCTTGCTGAGAAAGAATTCTTGGAGAAGAATGGCTCTACTATGGTATTCTTCCCATATACGCAGAGTACAAGCTCTACTAAGCTAAAGAAGGCTATTGAAGGACGCATGCGTATTGCTATGAAAAGGGGGATAAGATAGTATGAATGATATAAAGTTTTATAATATATGTCCTGCTGGAATTGAAAGCGGGGGGCCGGAACTGGCACATCAGATGTGTAATACCCTTGTAAGACTTGGGCATAATGCCAGGATGTATTATAATCAATCCAATAAGTTAGAACCTTGTGATGTTTCAGCATGTGCCAGATATTTAAAATATAATACTGAACATGCAAAGAGCATGTCTGAGGTAGAAGATGGTTCTTCTATAGTTATATTTAATGAGGCAGCAACTTACTGGATACCAATTATTAATAATTGTCGTAAAGTATTGTGGTGGATGAGTGTTGATAATTATATTATTAATACACAGGAAAGGGATCTGGATATTATAAGAAATCAGATTGAATTACATCTTGTACAGTCTGCATATGCATATCATTATGTAACTGAAAGGGTAGGAATCAGTAAAGATAAGGTTATGTATGTTTCTGATTATATTGGAGATATATATAGAATTAAGCTGCCTGAAATACAGAGACAAAATATTGTTTTATATAACCCTAAGAAGGGTCTGGAAGTATTAAGACCAATTATTGAGAAAACAAGCTGGGTAAAGTGGGTTCCACTGATAGGATTATCAGAAGAGGATATGACGGCATATATGCATATATCTAAGATATATATTGATTTTGGAAATCATCCTGGAAAGGACAGAATACCAAGAGAGGCTGCTATGTGTGGGTGTTGTGTTATTACCAATAAAAGAGGAAGTGCGGCATATTATGAAGATGTGCCAATTCCTGACCGATATAAATTTGAGGCAGAAAATGATATCGACAATATACAGGAATGCATCAGGCACATATGTGATAATTTCTATGATGCGCAATGTGATTATGATGAATACCGGAGAAGTATTTCTCGGGAAAAAGAAAATTTTTATGAAGATGTAAAAAAATTTGCGGAATTTTTTGTTTAGAGGGTTAAGTATTTGAAATTGTCTCCGATAAATAATACATAAATGATAAATAGATAAAAATTTACATTTCATTATAAGGAGTTTTTTATATCAAGGAGGAATTTTATTATGGTAGTACAGCACAATTTATCAGCAATGAACACAAACAGACAGATGGGAACAGTTACAAGTGCCCTTTCTAAGTCTACTGAGAAATTATCATCAGGTTATAAGATTAACAGAGCAGCAGATGATGCGGCAGGTCTTTCTATTTCAGAAAAGATGAGAAGCCAGATTAGAGGTCTTGATAAGGCTTCTTCTAATGCACAGGATGGTATTTCCCTTATTCAGGTAGCTGAAGGTGCTCTTAATGAGTCACATTCAATTCTCCAGAGAATGAATGAGTTAGCAACACAGGCTGCTAATGATACTAATACATCATCAGACAGAAAATCAATCCAGCAGGAACTTACTCAGTTAACATCTGAGCTTGATAGAATTTATTCTACAACACAGTTTAATGCAATGAATCTGTTAGATGGAAGCTTTTCAAAGAAGAGCCTTCAGATTGGCTCTCTTTCAGGACAGGTTATTTCTGTTTCAATCGGTAAGATGGATGCTAAGTCTCTTGGTATTTCAGCTGCCAGCGTTAAGGTAAGTACTAATGCAGTAGCTGGTAAGT
>OGGI01001357.1_pt1 | contig 17736 bp, 15 predicted proteins | sample 1571051 | NCBI WGS metagenome assembly OGGI01 (sample SAMEA2582075, study PRJEB24529) | metagenome | biome: Human gut stool | place: China | collected 2011 | reverse complement strand
TGGAGACAGCAGTCTGCTCATTCCATGATATTGGTTTAAAGTCACATGGTAGCTCCCCAAGAGACATCTTGATAAACTATAATGAGAATATCTATGTATCATGGGCTTGACTATCTTTTTGAATGGGCTCCTTGTCAATAAAGATGAAAAAGAAACATTTTCAAGAAAAAGTTATGGTAAAAGCACTGTCTGTGTGAACTAAAAGCATTACTTTTGCAGCTAACACCTTGTGACGGAGCTCATGGTAAGGTGGGGGTATGAACATTATTCTCACTCAATAGTGAAGAATTAAAAAATACGATTATGAAAATAGGGGATACTGTAAGGTTTCTAAGTGAGACCGGTGGTGGTAAGATTGCCGGTTTTAAAGGAAAAGATATTGTTCTGGTTGAAGACGAGGATGGTTTCCAAATTCCTACTTCTATCCGTGATGTCGTCGTAGTAAATACTGATGATTACAGCATGGGGAAGATGGTCTCTGCAAAGATGGATGCACAAGCGGAAGCCATGCAGCGTCACGAAGAGGGGCTACTTAGCGACGGCAAAAGCGTTAAAGCCAAGTTAGCGGAAGGGCACGAAGAAATCAGCATGGAGGTTGATGATTACGATCCGGCTGACCGTGAAGTGACATTCCGCCCCCATGCAGAAGAGCGACAGGGTGGAAATAAATTGTCAGCTTATCTGGCCTTTGTACCGGTAGATGTCAAGGAGATAACCAATACCAGATTTGAGACTTATTTTGTCAATGACAGTAACTATTCCATTCATTTCAGCTATCTTGTAGCAGAGGGAAATGCTTGGACATTGAGAGGCGAAGGGGAAGTTGAGCCGAATACTAAATTGTTTTTAGAAGAGTTCGGTCGTGAAGCCTTGAACGAACTTGGACGCATAACAATCCAGTTTACAGCGTTTAAGCGTGAAAGGACTTTTCTGCTTAAACCGGTAACAGACGTTCAGTTTCGTGTTGATCCGGTGAAGTTTTACAAACTTCATACCTTCCAAGAAAATGATTTCTTCGAGCAACCGGCTTTGTTGTTTACCATTGTAGAAAACGATAAGATCGCTCGGCCGCTTGTTGTGGATTCCAAGCGTCTGAAGGAACAAATGTATAAAGAGGACAAAATTGTAACCGACTCGCGGAAACAGAAACGGGTAAAGGACGATGGTACCCTTGTTGTTGATTTGCACGCAACAGAATTGTTGGAAACCACGGCCGGAATGAATGCCGCTGATATTCTGCATTACCAGTTGGATGTTTTCAAAAAGACCCTGGATGGACTTAAAGGCAAAAAAGGTATGCGTGTCGTTTTCATTCATGGTAAAGGCGAAGGAGTATTGCGCCATGCACTTATCCATGAGCTGAACTATCGATATAAAGGTTATGCCTATCAGGATGCTTCATTTCAAGAATATGGTTACGGAGCGACACAGATTACAGTGAAATAACATATTGGTTAAAATGGAATACGGCTTTATTAAGGTTGCAACGGCCATACCTTCGGTAAAGGTAGGCGATGTGAAGTTCAATACCAGACAGATAGAAAGCCAGATAGCACTGGCAGAAGGGCAAGGGGTGGAGATTATTGTGTTTCCGGAACTCTGTATAACCGGTTATACGTGTCAGGATCTGTTTCTTCAACAAATGCTGCTTGAGTCTGCAGAAACAGCAATGATGATGTTACTTGACTTTACTCGTCAACTTGACATTATCTCTATTGTCGGACTTCCTGTCGTTGTCGGAGATCTGCTTCTAAATTGTGCAGCAATCATCCAGCATGGCAAGATACTTGGACTTGTTCCCAAAACATATTTGCCCAATTATCGTGAATTTTATGAGAAGCGGTGGTTTGCTTCAGCCCAAGATCTGCGTGAGACAACTGTCCGGTTTGCAGGTCACCGCATCACGGTTACTCCCGATCCGCAGATTTTTATTACTTCCGAAGGTGCACAGTTTGGAGTAGAAAACTGTGAGGATGTATGGGCTCCGGCTCCACCAAGTAATAAACTTGCTTTGGCGGGTGCCGAGTTGATATTCAATCTCTCAGCCAGTGATGAACTGAGCGGGAAGCATACTTACTTAAAAAGTTTGTTGGCCCAACAAAGTGCCCGTACGATCACAGGGTATATTTATAGTAGTTGTGGATTTGGTGAGAGTACGCAGGATGTGGTTTTCGGAGGGAATGCCTTGATTTATGAAAATGGCTCTCTCATAGCCGAAAGCGAACGTTTCGCCCTTGAACCACAGATGCGTATAGCACAGATAGATATAGAGAAACTGCGATCTGAGCGTCGTACTAATTCTACTTATGTCAATGCCCAGCGGAATGTGAAATATGCCATTCGGAGTGGTAGGTATTCCGTTCATAATATTGAAATGCTCGCTCCTTTCAATCGGCGCGACTTTGTCTTGGAACGTGAGATAGATGCCCATCCTTTTATCCCCCATGAGGCAGAAATGGGAGTTACTTGTGAGGAAATATTCAACATCCAACTCATGGGGTTGGCTAAACGTATCGTTCATACAGGTGCTAAGCATCTGATTTTGGGTATTAGCGGTGGACTTGATTCCACGTTGGCTCTGCTGGTCTGTGTCAAGGCTTTTGACAAGTTGGGGATGAACCGTAAGGATATTATCGGCGTGACGATGCCGGGCTTCGGTACTACAGATCGAACTTATCGTAATGCCATTACCTTGATGGGAAGTCTTGGTGTGACAATACAGGAAATTAGCATTACAGATGCAGTTGAGCAACATTTTAAAGATATAGGACACGACATTTCCGTCCATGATGTGACTTATGAAAATGCACAGGCTCGCGAAAGAACACAAATTCTCATGGATTTGAGTAATGAACTGGGCGGAATTGTTGTAGGGACCGGTGACCTTTCTGAACTTGCCTTGGGATGGGCTACCTACAATGGTGATCACATGAGTATGTATGGTGTTAATGCCAGTGTTCCCAAAACGCTCATTCAACACATGGTGCGCTATGTGGCCGAGAGTGTTGTTGACGAAAAGTCGCGTGTGACTTTGCTTGATATAGTAGATACCCCTATCAGTCCTGAACTTACTCCGGCTGACGAATCCGGAGAGATCCGGCAGAAAACGGAAGATCTTGTAGGCCCTTATGAGCTTCATGACTTTTTCCTCTATTATTTTCTGCGTTTTGGTTTTCGCCCCAAAAAGCTTTTTTTCTTGGCTTGTCGGGCTTTTGAAGGTGTTTATGATGAGATTATTGTCCAAAAATGGTTGGTTGTTTTCTTGCGACGCTTCTTCAGTCAACAATTTAAGCGTAGTTGCCTGCCCGATGGTCCCAAAGTGGGGAATGTAAGTCTTTCTCCACGTGGCGATTGGCGTATGCCAAGTGATGCTTCCTCGGCAATATGGTTAGCCGAGGCAGAAAGTTTATTGTAGATTTTGCCTACTGATATTTTTTTACTATCTTTGCGGACTAATAAATAAAGCATATAAATAAAGTAATAAGATATATGGCTAAGAGATTTGCCGAGCATAATGGTCTTGATTTGACACAGACCAACAATGAAGTTTTGAAGGAGTGGGAGGAAAAGGATATCTTCCACAAATCCATTGATGAACGTGACGGATGCCCTCAGTTTGTTTTCTTTGAGGGACCTCCTTCGGCCAATGGTCATCCTGGAATTCACCATGTGCTCGCTCGCTCAATTAAAGATACTTTCAACAGATATAAGACCATGAAGGGGTTTCAGGTTCACCGTAAAGCCGGATGGGATACCCATGGGTTGCCCGTTGAACTTGGAGTAGAGAAAGAACTCGGCATAACAAAGAAAGACATTGATAACAAGGCTTCAGAAAAATATATTTCCACAGAGGAATATAACCGCCGTTGTCGCGAGAACGTGATGAAGTTCACGGCCGAATGGCGTTCGCTGACGGAAAAGATGGGCTACTTTGTAGATCTTGATCATCCGTATATCACTTACGACAATAAGTATATTGAGACTTTGTGGTGGTTGCTCAAACAGCTTTACAACAAAGGGTTACTTTATAAGGGTTATACCATCCAACCTTATTCGCCTGCGGCCGGTACGGGGCTCAGCTCTCACGAACTCAACCAACCGGGTTGCTATCGCGATGTGAAAGATACCACCGTTACGGCACAATTTCTTATTAAGGATTCGCGTACGGAGTGGACAGAATGGGGTAAACCCTATTTCCTCGCTTGGACAACGACTCCTTGGACGCTGCCTTCAAACACGGCACTCTGCGTAGGCCCGAAGATTGATTATGTTGCCATACAGACTTACAATCTTTATGATGGCACTCCAATGACACTAATCATGGCCGAGAGTCGTGTGAGTGCCTATCTCAATCCGGAACAGGAGATAAAAGAGGGTAAGCTTCCTGATTTCGACAAGGAGAAAAAAATAGTACCGTTCAAGGTTATTGGTCGTTACAAAGGGAGCGAGCTTGTGGGCTTGCATTATGCCCAACTCATGCCTTGGGTCAAGCCATGCGAAAAAGTAGATGATTTGGCAGCTACTTTTGTTCAGGAGTATGCGCAAAAGCATACTAATAAGGTATTTACGAGTGAGGATGGACGAGATAGCTTCGTTGAGATGGAAAGTGAGGCTTTTCGTGTAATTTCCGGTGATTATGTGACCACAGAAGATGGTACGGGCATTGTACATATTGCTCCCACCTTCGGTGCAGATGATGCCAAAGTTGCGAGAGAAGCTAATATTCCCAGTCTTTTTCTTATCAACAAGAAAGGGGAAACCCGTCCGATGGTTGATTTGCAGGGAAAATATTACGAGCTTAGCGAACTTGATCACAACTTCGTAACTGCCTGCGTGGATGAGAAAGCCTACGGGCATCATGCCGGAGACTATGTGAAGAATGCTTATGCACCCGAATTTAACAAGGATGGTGTGTGGGACAAGAAAGCCAGTGAAAAGGCTGAAGACCTTAACATCGTCATCTGCATGGAGATGAAGCAGGAAGGGGTGGCTTTTAAGATAGAGAAGCACGTGCATAATTATCCCCACTGTTGGCGTACGGACAAGCCTATCCTTTATTACCCTCTTGACTCTTGGTTTATCAAAGATACGGCATGTAAAGAGCGGATGGTTGAACTCAACAAAACCATTCGTTGGCAACCTGAATCTACCGGTACCGGACGTTTCGGTAATTGGCTTGAAAATCTCAACGACTGGAATCTTTCCCGTAGCCGCTTTTGGGGAACCCCGTTGCCGGTGTGGCGTGATGAAGAACGCGGCGAGAAGTGTATCGGGAGTCTTCAGGAACTCTATGATGAGATAGAAAAAAGTGTGGCAGCGGGTGTTATGAGCGGTAATCCGCTGAAAGAAAAAGGTTTTGTCCCGGGAGATTACAGCCAAGAAAATTATGATAAGATAGATCTCCACCGTCCGTATGTGGATAATATTGTCCTTGTAAACGAGTCTGGAAAACCAATGTATCGTGAGACTGATCTCATTGATGTGTGGTTTGACTCCGGTTCCATGCCTTATGCCCAACTTCACTATCCTTTTGAGGGAGAGATGAAGCATGGTACTGAAGCCGACCGTCAGGAAATGGTGGAGAGCCGTTATAACGGAATGCCCATTCCGCCCAAGTTCTACCCTGCCGATTTTATCAATGAAGGGGTAGACCAAACACGCGGTTGGTTCTTCACCCTCCATGCCATTGCCACAATGGTTTTCGGTTCTGTAGCCTTTAAGAATGTTATCTCTACAGGCTTGGTACTTGATGCCAAAGGCAATAAGATGAGCAAACATGTAGGTAATGTTACCGACCCGTTTGAAATGATCGGAAAGTATGGAGCTGACCCCGTGCGCTTCTATATGATGACCAATTCCGAACCGTGGGATAATCTGAAGTTCGATCCGAATGGCGTTGATGAAGTGCGTCGCAAGTTTTTCGGCACTTTGTATAATACATACAGCTTCTTCGCTCTCTATGCCAACGTAGATAATTTTGATCCGGAGGCTTCCCAAGTAGATTTGGCCAAACGTCCTGAAATAGATCGTTGGATTCTTTCTTGCTTATCTACCCTCGTCAAGGGAGTAGAGACGGAGCTTGAGAACTTCGATCCTACTCGTGCAGGCAGGTTGATAGACAACTTTGTCAACGATGACTTGAGTAATTGGTATGTCCGTCTCAATCGCAAGCGTTTCTGGGGTAAGGAGATGAGCGAAGACAAACTGAGTGCCTATCAAACCCTTTATACCTGTTTGATGACTGTCAGCAAGTTAATTGCTCCTTTTGCACCATTCTTCGCCGACCAGCTCTATCATGATTTGGGTGGCAAGATGGAGAGTGTTCATTTGGATTACTTCCCTGTAGCCGATGAAGCTATAGTGGATAAAGATCTCGAAGTACGTATGGGCATGGCGCAAAAGATTACTTCAATGACTCTTGCTCTGCGCCGTAAGGTCAATATCAAAGTGCGTCAACCACTCCAGCAAATTATGATTCCTGCTGTCGATTCTGACCAAAAGGCTCACATTGAGGCTGTTGCTGACCTTATCAAAAATGAGGTGAATGTAAAAGAGTTGCAATTTGTTGGAGGCCAAGGCGTTTTAGTAAAAAAGGTAAAGTGCAACTTCCGTGTGATGGGCAAGAAGTTTGGCAAACTTATGAAGGGGGTGGCTGCCAAGATGGATACCCTTGACCAAAACCAAATAGCGACTTTTGAACGTCAGGGGAGTATCACCATTGAGGTGGAAGGCCAGCTTGCAACCGTTGAGGTAGCAGATGTGGAGATAATCAGTGAAGACATTCCCGGATGGCTTGTAAGCAATGATGGCAATCTTACAGTAGCTCTTGAAGTAGAGCTTACTGACGAACTGATCAAGGAGGGAATGGCCCGAGAGTTGATTAACCGTATTCAGAATCTTCGTAAAGAGAATGGACTGGAAATTACGGATCGCATCATTGTCACGGTTGCTTCCAACAAACAGGTTGATGATGCTATAGCCTCCTTTGGCGAATACATTAGGACACAGGTGCTTGCAGATGCTATCAATGTGGCCGAAAATGATGGTGCAGAGGTCGAATTTGATGATTTCAAACTCAACATAAAAGTTGAGAGAAATGGATAAATGCTGTATAATATATCGGTTGGCGGCAACAATGTGGTTGCTGCCGATTGAAAGTGCTTTACAGCATAGGCTATTACTTTATTCACTAATAATTAATATCTAAACTTATGGCAGACAAAACACGTTACAGCGATGAAGAGTTGGAGGAATTCCGCTCAATCATCAATGATAAACTGAAATTGGCGCGTAGAGACTATACAGAGATGATGGCACAGCTAACCAATGCCAACAGCAATGATGTTGTGGATACATCTCCTACCTACAAAGCCTTGGAAGAAGGAAGTACGACGCAGTCAAAAGAAGAACTCATCCAAATGGCCCAACGCCAGCAGAAGTTTATCAAAGGTTTGGAAGCGGCACTGATCCGCATTCAGAACAAGACGTATGGTATAGACCGCATTACGGGAGAACTGATTCCCAAGGAGCGTTTACGCATCGTACCTCATGCTACGCTGAGTGTAGAATCTAAGAATGCACGCAAACATTAAGAAAGAGAGGGCGTATGCTCTCTCTCCTTTTTGAAATATTTATGATGACGAAAAAGAAAACCGCATGGATTTCCTTGGCAATTATACTCGTTGCACTCATCATTGATCAAGTGATCAAAGTATGGGTGAAGACGCACATGTGCCTTGGCGATTCATTTATTATTACCGATTGGTTTCACATTACTTTCATTGAAAATAATGGTATGGCATGGGGTATGACATTTTTCAACAAGCTCGTGCTTAGCCTTTTTAGGATAGTTGCCATTGTGCTGATTGGCTATTATCTTATAGGTCGTATCAAAGTCGGTGTTCGTTTGCGGTATATAGTTTTTCTGTCCCTTGTATTAGCCGGAGCCATCGGCAATATGATAGACTCCATGTTTTATGGCCTTGTCTTCAGTGCTTCTTCTCCTTATTATGTTGCCTATACGGTTCCGTTTGGGTCTGGTTATCAGTCTTTCTTGATGGGGAAGGTGGTTGATATGTTTAGTTTTCCGCTTTTTTCCACAACCTTACCGGAATGGCTTCCCCTATGCGGAGGAAAGCAATTCAGTTTCTTTGATCCCATTTTTAATTTCGCTGATTCGTGCGTGACTGTCGGTACGCTTTGCTTATTGCTTTTTTGCCGACCGGAATTGGCTACACTTGGCAATTCAGACAGTAATAGAAAAGTAGCTACACCAGCGGATGCGGGAAATATGAATGGTGAAGGTCACAATACAAGTAATGAAAAGAAAACAGAAGTATGATAGTTAGGAAGTATCTCTCTTTCCATATTCTGCTTTTAGGGCTTACACTTGCTTTTGTTCTTGTGTCCTGTAAGCCGTCAGTTCCCTCAAAATATCTGTCACCGGGGGAGATGGAAGATATACTGTATGACTATCATTTGACTATGGCTATGGCCGATAACTCATCCGACCGTGCTGTCACCCAGCGCGTCTATTTAGATGCAGTTTATAAGAAATATGGGATTACGGAGGCGGAGTTTGATTCATCTATGGTCTATTATACCCGCCATATAGATCGTTTGCATGACATTTATGAAAATCTTTCTGAACGTCTCTCCGATGAGGCCTTGTCTTTGGGAGCTTCGGCAAGCGATATCAATATTTACGGGGCGCAAGGCACCAAGGGCGACACTGCGAATATTTGGCCCGGCAGCCGGGCTATGGTGCTGTCACAGCAGATTCCCTATAACTCTTCCTCTTTTTCATTTAAAGCCGATTCTGCATTCCATAAAGGCGACCGTTTGAATTTGGAGTTTGATGCCCAGTTCTTATTCCAGTCCGGTATGCGGGATGGCATTGCTGTTATTGCAGTTAAATTTGCCAATGACAGTGTGGCCAGTCAAATGTTGCATGTATCCAACACCCAACATTATGTGTTGTCTGTCGAAGATCGTGATAATTTGTTGATAAAGGAAGTACGTGGATTTTTTCTTTTAGGGAATGGGAGTGCGGGTGATGCCAAGTCACCATCCATGCGTCTGCTGTTGCTCCAGAATATTCGCCTTATCCGAATGCATGTCAAGCATGATACCCCGGAACCTTCTAAAACTCCGTTTGGTACAGCTGATTCATCTTCCAGTAATCAGCCGGTGCATGATATTCCGACTGATAAAGCGATAAATCGGGTTTCTGAACAGCAAGGTAATCTACAACCTGTACATTGATGTCTCAAAAGCGGAGGATTGGATTTCATGAGGTGATCACCACAACCGGGGAAATGATGAAGCAGGCTGTGGTAGAACTTGAGAATGGTTATGTAACAACTTATTTCAAGTTTGAGGGTGAATTACCTATGACAGAATGGTTGGGCGGTAGAGCCGAACTGAGATATGACAGCGATGGGGGACTTTATGTGTTTCTTCATGGAAAGCGGCTTGTCTGATATAATTTAATAAAGTTATGTAGATTACATATATGTATTTGCTATCATCTTTTTAGTATCAAATATTAAATGAAAGTATTATGTTGACAGTAGACCAGTTGGAGGATAAATTGATAGATCTTGCTTTCGCAGAGGATATCGGTGACGGCGATCACACCACTTTGTGTTGCATTCCCGAAGAGGCAATGGGCAAAAGCCATCTTCTCATTAAGGAAGACGGCATCTTGGCCGGTGTTGAAATGGCTAAGAAAGTGTTTTATCGGTTCGATCCTACCATGCAGGTAGAAGGGCTTATAAGTGATGGAGCAGCTGTGAAGAAGGGTGACATAGCCATGATTGTGAGTGGGAAGACACGCTCATTGTTGCAAACGGAACGCCTGATGCTTAATATTATGCAGCGTATGAGTGGCATCGCAACCATCACCCATCAATATGTAGAGCGTCTCAAGGGTACTCACACCCATGTACTTGACACTCGTAAAACGACTCCCGGCTTACGTATGCTTGAAAAACAAGCCGTAAAGATTGGAGGAGGCATGAATCATCGTATAGGTCTTTTCGATATGATTTTGCTCAAGGACAATCATATTGATTTTGCCGGTGGTATAGCGCGGGCAATAACTCGTTGTCATAAATATTTGGAAGAAAAAAAACTCGACCTGAAGATAGAAATTGAAGTGCGTAATTTCGACGAACTTCAACAAGTGCTTGATTGTGGCGGAGTGACTCGCATTATGCTTGATAACTTCACTGTTGCTGACACGAAGAAAGCCGTAGAACTTATTGCAGGACGCTATGAGACAGAATCATCGGGCGGCATTACATTTGAAACTATTCGTGATTATGCCGAACAGGGTGTTGATTTTGTGAGCGTGGGTGCCCTCACACACAGTGTGAAGGGGTTGGATATGAGTTTTAAGGCTTGTTGATTTGAGTTTGCTGCTGGGTTTTCTCATGGCATCTCAAATCATATTTGGGTCGCCTGTCCATTATAATATAGAGTTGGCCGGCAACTTTGCCGAGCCACGCCCCAATCATTTTCATGGTGGGATAGACATCAAGACCGGTCAGGTGGAAGGCAAGGCACTTTATTCCATTGGCGATGGATATGTCAGTCAGATTACCATTGGGCTTTTCGGTTTTGGAAATGCACTTTACATCCATCATCCGGAAGGCTATACAAGCGTTTATTGCCACCTCAAGTGTTTTTCTTCTCGCATAATATCTCAATTGCGGAAACATCAATATATTCAGCAGCAAAGCGTAGGTACTTTCCGATTTAGTCCCGGTGAGTTGCCGGTGGCAAAGGGAGATTTCGTTGCGTTTAGTGGCAATACGGGTTCTTCTCAGGCTCCTCATCTGCATTTGGAAGTGCATGACAATCTTACATGGAGCATGCATGATCCACTTATGTTTATCGGGCAGGAGGTTAAAGACGGTATGCCGCCACAGGCTCACGGCTTTATGGCGACTCCGATTGAGGGTGAAGGTGTTTTTGGAGGTTCATCTGCCAAACAGGTATTTGGATTTGGTCGGCATGATCTGCAAACTCGTTTCACTGCATGGGGGAAAGTCGGGTTCGGCGTCTGGGCCAACGACTATATGGAAGCCACTTATAATAATTATGGCATACGGCGCATAGAACTCTATGTAGACAATCATCTGGTTTTTTGCAGTGATGCCTCCCAAATTCCGGTAGAAGGCAATTTACAGGTTAACTATTGGGGAGACTATCAGCATTATTTGCGCAGCCATGTGTGGTATATGCGGAGCTGGTTGCTGCCCGGAGTGTCATTGCCGATTTTTGAGACCAATGGACAACGCGGTGTGGTTGACTTCAAGGAGGAACGGGATTATCATGTCATGTATCTGCTCTCAGATTTTCGTGGTAATCAGAGTCGCTATACATTCACGGTGCATGCTACCCCCACCCACATACCTTCTCTTCGGAAACCGGTGAAACCATTGCGCCAACTTCGTTGGGACAAATATAATAACTATCAGCTGCCGGGAATGCAACTTAAGTTGCCATGTCATATCTTAGCCGAGCATGTTGTTTTGGAACCTACGGTGAACCGCGGCCGTTTTTCCTTGAGCTATAGGCTGAAATCTGGATCATACCCTCTGCTAAGCTTTGCACATATCATGCTGCGCGCAACTTCCCCTGTCAAGGATTCGTCCAAGCTGTATGTTGTGAGCCAGTGGGGGAGTGAACGTTATATGGGAGGCGTGGTACAGACGGTAAAAAACAAGAATGGGAAACCGGAAATATGGGTTACCGGTAAACTACGTGAGCTTGGAGCCACTTACACTTTGGCTTACGATGATGAGGCACCAAGGGTTGGACCTGTGGGAACACCTGGCATCGGGGGCGTTATCACCATGGGCATGACCGACAACCAAAGTGGGCTAAAGAGTTTTGCCGGTTATGTCGACGGCAAGTTTGTACCGTTTGATGAAGTTCCTAAGAGTCCGTGGGTTCGTTGTGTTTTAACCGAAACTCCTATCAGAAAGACAGGGAAGCTCCATCATTTAAGATTTATGGCTGTTGATAATCGCAATAACAAGCGGATTTACGAGACAGATTTCAGCTATTAGAATAACCTCACAAATTGTCTTTATTTAGTCCCAGAAAAAGACAACATAAGAATAACTAACAATTAAATAATATCAATAGACAAGACTATGAAGAGATTTTTCAGTTTACTGGCCATTCTCCTTGTAGGAGGAACAGTGGTAAGTCAAGCCTGCACCAATTTCATTGTGGGTAAAAAAGCTTCGGCCGATGGTTCTGTGATTTGCAGTTATAATGCCGATGATTATGGCATGTTCATCGGGCTCTGTCATTTCCCTGCCGCCAAGCATGACAAAGGGGCGATGCGTAAGATTGTAAACTGGGACAACCATCGCTATCTTGGTGAAATCCCCGAGGCTGCCGAAACCTATAATGTGATAGGTAACATCAACGAATATCAAGTATCGATAGGTGAAACCACTTATGGCGGTCGGGAGGAAATGGTCGATACCACGGGTCTCATTGACTACGGCTCACTCATCTATTTGGCTCTCCAACGGTCGCGTACCGCCCGTGAGGCTATTCGTGTGATGACAACCTTGGCTCAGACTTATGGCTATTGTTCAGAGGGGGAGACTTTCACAATCTGTGATCCTAATGAAGCGTGGATTATGGAGATGATGGGTAAAGGCCCCGGTTCAAAGAGCGTGGTGTGGGTAGCACAACGCATTCCCGATGATGCTATTTGTGCCCATGCCAACCAGAGTCGTATCGGGAAGTTTGACATGAAGGACAGACAGAATGTCATGTTTTCAAAAGATGTTGTTGCCTTTGCTCGGAAAAAGGGATGGTATAAAGGAACGGATGCTGACTTCTCGTGGAAAATGGCATACGCTAAGCCAGATTTCTCAGGACGCCGCTTCTGCGATGCCCGTGTCTGGGCTTTCTTCAACCACTATCAAGATATGAGTCGGTATCTTCCTTGGGCACTTGGCAAAGATCCTAATGCGGAAGACATGCCTTTGTGGATCGTACCCAGCAAGAAGTTGAGCGTACAGGATGTGGAAGCCTGTATGCGCGACCATTATGAGAATACACCGTTGGCCCTCGACTCAACGGATATAGGTGGGGGAGTGTGGCAGATGCCCTATCGCCCTACACCGCTGATGTATAAAGTTGATGGAAAGAAATATTTCAACGAGCGTCCTACATCGACCCAACAAACAGGTTTTACCTATGTTGCCCAACTTCGTTCATGGCTTCCTCGCGAGATTGGCGGTATCCTTTGGTTCGGAAACGATGACGGCAATATGGTGGCTTATACTCCTGTTTATTGTGGCAACACCGTACAGCCCGAATGTTACAACACGCCCGGAGTCGATACCTTGACCTTTTCAGAAAAGAATGCCTATTGGGTATGTAATTGGGTGAGCAATATGGTCTATCCCCGCTATTCCCAAATGTTCCCTTCGTTGGCTGCTGTGCGCGACAGTCTTGAAGCAAGCTATTTCATGCGTCAGGGAGAAGTGGAGGCCCATGCCGCGGCACTTTACCGCAATGATAAAGCTGCAGCACTGGCCTATTTGAATGATTATAGCAATACTGTGGCGCAACAGATGCTCGAGCGTTGGAAAAGATTGGCCGTCTATCTTATCGTCAAGTTCAACGACATGGCTGTCAAGCCGGAGCATAATGCCCACTTTACCCGTACACCGGAAGGCATTGGTTCACGTGTCCTTCGGCCCGGTTATCCGACAGCTTTTGCTCGCAAATTGGTTAAAGAGACCGGCAATAAATACCAAGTGCCGGAATAAAATACCGGATGATATGAATAGATATAGGGGCAGGATTCCCATTTCAGGAGAATCCTGCCCTTTCTGTTTTGTTGTGGTTACAATCCCCTTTCTATGAACTACTCTTTATACACATCTTTTTAACATTATAAAGCATTGATAATCAGCGATATATTTGCACGTGTCGCTGATTTTTCGTATCTTTGTATATGTACAACTGAAATTTTTGAGTCTCTTGGCAGAGACCTTCGGATCGGCCGGCGCGTTGCCGGTTTGTTCAACAAGATGGTGGAAAAACAAAGTGCGGTGATCAACCGGTGCTTCGATCTCCATACGGACAAAATCGGGGCATATAGGATCCTGCATAATAAAAGATGGGATATGGAAGAACTGACAGACAGAATCAGGCAATACTCCGGCAAGGCCTGCGCGGTGCATGGGCATGTGCTGTGCATCCAGGACACGACCGAACTCTCATACGACCACATCCGTGGGCGTCTGTCGGATGACGACCCCGACTTCGGCGACGGTACGTCGTCCTTGATGAAATATTCTGTCTTCGTCCATCCCACCCTGCTCGTTGACGCCCCGTCCTGCCTTCCCATAGGCTTCTCTTCCCTGAGGATATGGAACCGCGAACGCATAGAGGGCAGGAAAAAGGGCAACAGGCGTTCCGCCTTGCCCTACAAGGACAAGGAGTCCTGCCGCTGGGCGCTGGCGGCAAGGGAAAGCGTGGCGTGTATCCCGGACGATGTCCGCAAGACCGTTGTGGGCGACCGTGAGAATGACGTCTATGCCTTCATGGAAGATGCTTTGGAAGCCGGATGCGATTTTCTTATACGTTCCAGCCATGACCGCATGGCGGATGCGGCAGGGGGCCCGGGCAGACTTACGGAACTCCTGGGCAAGTCCGGGCCGGTGGGGGAATACAGTTTTTCCCTTCCCGGGCGTAAAGGGCGCAAAAGCCGGACGGCGGTCATGGAGGTGCGCTTCCTGCCCGTTTCCCTCCATGCCCCGGGCGAAGGGGCCGGCGGCAGGGAAAGGCTGGACGTTTGCTGCGTGCATGTCATCGAGCGTGCCGACTCTGTTCCGGCGGGCGAGGAACCGGTGGAGTGGCGCCTGCTGACCTCGCATGAGGTCGCCAGCCTCGCCCAGGCCGTGCAATGTATAGAATGGTACAAATGCCGGTGGCTTGTCGAAGAGCTTTTCAGAGTTGCAAAATCCAAGGGCTTTGGGATAGAGGAGGTACAGCTGGAGGATGGAGAGAGCACAAAGAAGCTAATCGCCCTGACCTTCCTTGCGGCGCTTAAGTGCCTGACCCTCAAAAGGGCATATGACACGAAAAGGGAAGATGTACCGGCCGGAGTCATCTTCACTGAAGTCCAGATAACAGTGCTGCATGTTCTTATGAAGATGATACACGCCCAGAGCCCGAAAGCAAAAGATGGCAGAAATCCGTTCAAACAGGGATCTCTGTCATGGGCGGCATGGGTCATTGCAAGACTGCAAGGGTGGTGTGATATGGGAAAGGACACCAGACCTGGATATATTACGCTAAAAAGTGGACTGCAGATATTTGGACACCAAGTGGCCTTCTATACAAACCTAAAAGATGTGTATAAAGAGTAGCCCCTAAAGGGGGCTTTCCCGGCCCGAATGACGTTGTGAAAGGGCCTCTTTCGCATTCTCATTCGGGCCGGGCGAGCTTCCGGGTGTGGCCGTTTCGCAATGTCGTTTGGGCCGAATGACAAGGCAAAGGTAATGGAAACGGACATTCATCTCCTTTCTTCTAAAACTCCGAAACAACTCCATGTAAATGTATTTGATTTTCCGGATGAGTTTCCTGCTATATGCTTCGGAAGGTCGAAATGTTAAAAATGCGCGTCAAGATGAATTTATTTATAGAACAATTTGGTTTATATTATAAACTTAATTATATTTGCAATGTGATTCATACACAAAAGAGGATTTCTCCCTTCACTCAAAGTGAGGGCACACCGGTAGCCAAAAGGCCTGCAAAAGAAAAACCTCAAACACCCAAACAAATGTATAACCGATAAAAAACTGAATCATGGAAGAAAACAAGAACATGACTGCCGAACGCAGTTTGGAGATCATCACCAAGAGCATCGAGCAAAGCCGCAAAGTCCTCGTCAGCCTTTCAGGCAAGTATTTCCTCCTGTGGGGGACGGCTGTCATCGTGACGGCAATCGCCGTATGGCTGCTCTGGGCCAACACTTCTTTCGGCTCGAAATGGAACATCGTGTGGTGCCCGGCCATGCTCGCCACGTGGGGCATCAACTATCTCATGTCAAAACGTGAAGAACATCTGCCCGATACGTTTGTCACCAAGACCATGGGGCAAATCTGGGCCGTCTTCGGCATCATGGCCATGGCACTGGGAGTGGCGTGCAGCTTCATGGGGGTGTCGGTCGAGCACATCGGTACGGGCATTATACAGCCGATAGTGATATTCCCGATCACCTCCATCATCATTCTGCTCTTCGGCCTTGCCACAGCCATCACGGGCAGGGTGTTGGACAATATGACCATCACCGTGAGCGGCTTCGTGGCCGGCTTGGGCGGCAGTGTGGGCAGTCTGTTCTGCTTCGGGCCGTCGCAACACCTTGTTCTGGCCCTGTCGGCATTCGTCGCCTTGGTCGTCCCGGGCATCATCATCCAGTGCAGGAAAGGGTAGGCCTATGTTCACACCATTAGATCCACTGCTCCACAGCGAACTACGTTTGGCTGTGATGTCATTGCTCATCAGTGTCGACAAGGCCGAATTTCCTTACATCAAGGACCAGACTGGAGCCACGGCCGGTAACCTGAGTGTGCAAATCGACAAACTCGAAAAGGCCGGATATATAGAGGTGGAGAAGACTTTCAAGGGGAAGAAGCCCTGCACCATCTGCCGCATCACGCCTAAAGGCACCGATGCCTTCGCGGCCTACGTGGAAGCACTGAAGGGCTATATCGGGAGATGAAAATCCAATCAGCAAGCTATCAAAGCGCATCCAATACAAAGATGCGCTTTCTTTTTACACGCATTCCCTATGTAAGGCCGAAAATGCAAAAGCAAAGAAAAACGGGCTTTTCTTTTGCTTTCTCATGGGTTTACACTACCTTTGCACATGCAAAAGATGCTGCAACGCAAGAGATTACAGTAAACGACTATGCCCGAAATTAAGAAAATCGTACTCACAGGAGGCCCGTGCGCCGGAAAGACAACGGCGCTCATCAAGGTGATTGAGCACTTCAACAGCCTCGGCTATCAGGTATTCACCATCCCGGAAGTGCCCACCATGTTTGCCCAGGCTGGCATGAACTATCTCACCAAGAACCAAGGACTTTTCTATCAAGGGGAAAAGGCCACGCTCGAAATACAGCTCGGACTGGAAGACAAGTTCATGCGCATGGCCAAGGAGTGCGACAAACCGACACTCATCGTGTGTGACCGGGGGACTATGGACATCTCGGCCTACATGAAACCTGAGATGTGGGAGGACATCACGCAGGCCGTTGGCACATCGACCCGGGCGCTGCGCGACGAACGCTACGATGCTGTGCTGCATCTGGTGTCGGCGGCCGACGGGGCCGAACGGTTCTACACCACCTCCAACAACAAGGAACGCACTGAAGGGTTGGAACTGGCCCGGCTGCTCGACAAGAAGGTCATCAATGCCTGGACGGGGCATCCACGGTTGCGGGTGATCAACAACGACGTGGATTTCGACCGCAAGATAAACCGGGTGGTGAAAGAAATCAGCAACGTGCTCGGACTGCCCCAGCCCATTGCCAACGAACGGAAATACATCGTGGAGGTGACCGGTGATGTGCCGGACGACAATGTGGCCGATATCACACAGACTTATCTGGTCTCGGAACCAAGCAGCGAGGTACGCTTGCGCAAGCGCGAGTGGCAGGGCAACCCGGTCAAAGTACA
>OGGI01001353.1_pt1 | contig 17794 bp, 15 predicted proteins | sample 1571051 | NCBI WGS metagenome assembly OGGI01 (sample SAMEA2582075, study PRJEB24529) | metagenome | biome: Human gut stool | place: China | collected 2011 | reverse complement strand
GTGAATGCGGCGATTTTCAACATTTTGAAGGGATGCTATTTTGCAACAGCCCCTTCCGTCTTCACGTCACGCGGCAGGGAACATCTTTTCCCAGGTGTCCTTGCCCACGGAGCCGTCGGAGGTCAGGTTGTGGCGGGTCTGGTAGCGCTTGACGGCGGCGACGGTGCTGGCACCGAATTTGCCGTCGGTGGTGAGCCGCTCGCCCTCGGCGTTGAGCTTCTGCTGCACCAGCCGGACGCAGCCGCCCGCGCTGCCGCTCCGCAGCACGATGCCGGGGTAGGGAACGGTGAGGCCGTGCCTGGCCGTGTAGCGGGCGTAGAGCACGTTCCAGGTGTTCGCGCCCACTTTGCCGTCCTCTTTGAGGGCGTACCGGAGCTGGAACTCCCGGACAGCCTTCTCGGCGTTTGCGCCGAACTTTCCGTCCACGGTGAGGGCGGCGTACCAGGTGCAGCTGTCCCGGATGCCGTTGAGCCAGGTCTGCACGAGGGCTACGTCCGGGCCGGAGCTGCCGCGCTGGATGAGCGAGTAGTAAGCAGGAATTGCCATAGTGTTGTCACACTCCTTCCGCGCTCATCCTATGCGGCGGGCCGACGGCCTGTTCACCCGGCCAGCACCACGTCCTCCCGGGGCGCGGTGAAGCCGTCCCACCACTCCACGAACCGGAACCGGACGATATATTCCCCACAGACAAGGTCATTTTCGGCAGGCGTGTCGTACCCGCCGCAGGCTGACCGGCAGAGCCCCGGGTAGAGCACGCACCACCAGTTCCGGCCTGCCCGCCGCGTCCCGATGTCCAGCCGCACCGCGTCGTACCGCCCGGCGGGCAGAGCCCCGCCGTCATAGCTCCGGGTGGGGAAGTACATATTCACGAGGCAGGCTTTTACCGGTGCGAGGATGCCGAGAGCGGCCAGTGTCTGGCGGGCCGTCAGCTCGAAGCGGACGAGGTTTTCCGCCGCCCACGCCCGGGCGTCGGCCCGGCTGTCCGCCGGGCAGGCTTCGTCGGTGAGGGCCAGCACGGCGTCCCGGACAGCCAGCTTCGCGCTCTGGTCGCGCACGGAGTCGGTGTCGGCCCGGATGTGGAGCCGCAGGGTGTCGGCGGTAAGCTGGTCGGCGGTGGTGAGCTGGCTCTGCGCCCAGCCTGCCCCCAGCGACAGCAGAAGGCAGAACAGCAGCGAGGCGCACAGCGCCCCCATTTCGCGGCGGTATAACATAAAAAACAGGCCCCCTCTTGGAAAGTTTATCCAGAGGATGGGCCTGTTTTTAGAAAATTATTCAGTCTTTTTCGGAGCGATTTGCGGTATCTTTTTGTCAGAATTAATGCTATACTTGCTTTGCGGTTCACCCCGTAATCCACGGGAGAGGGGGTGAAACAATGGAGTATATATTCACATTCTTGGTGTCTGTCGCAGCAGATGTAACGTCGCGGTTTATCTGCAAATGGCTTGACAGATACGATGAGAACCGCAAAGCCTAATTAAAAGGAAAGCCCCCTGGGAGTTCGCGGATCCTTGGGGGCTTTTCCATTGGGGTGAAACCAATGGAGTATTCACATTCCTGAGTTTATTATATGCCATTCCGCGCAAAAGTCAAGCGGTGCGCAGAAAGTTTATAAAGAGAGCTCAGTTCTTCAGCGACTGCATCGGGGCGGGGAGTCTGCCGCCGCGGTTGATGAAGACGGAGGGGTCACGCTGGTTGACCGGCATGATGGGGCCGTAGCCCAGCAGGCCGCCGAAGTCCAGCACTTCGCCCGCCTTGCGGCCGATGGCCGGGATGACGCGGACGGCGGTGGTCTTGCTGTTGACCATGCCGATGGCGGCTTCGTCGGCGATGAGGGCGCTGATGACGGCAGGGGTGGTGTCGCCGGGGATGATGACCATGTCGATGCCCACAGAGCAGACAGCCGTCATGGCCTCCAGCTTTTCAATGGTGAGACAGCCGCACTCGGCGGCGTGGATCATGCCGTCGTCCTCGCTGACGGGGATGAAAGCACCCGACAGGCCGCCAACGTGATTGGAGGCCATGACGCCGCCCTTCTTGACAGCGTCGTTGAGCAGGGCAAGGCAGGCGGTGGTGCCGCAGCAGCCACAGGTCTCAAGGCCCATTTCCTCGAGGATGTTGGCCACGCTGTCGCCCACAGCGGGGGTGGGGGCCAGCGACAGGTCGATGATGCCGGCGGGTACGCCCAGCTCCTTAGAGGCGAGGTTTGCCACCAGCTGACCCACGCGGGTGATCTTGAAGGCGGTGCGCTTCACCAGCTCGGCCACTTGGTCGATGGGGGCATCCTTGGGCAGCCGGGCCAGCGCGGCGCGGACTGCGCCGGGGCCGGAGACGCCGACGTGGATCTCGCAGTCGGGCTCACCGGGGCCGTGGAAGGCACCCGCCATAAAGGGATTGTCCTCGGGCGCGTTACAGAAGACCACAAGCTTTGCTGCGCCGATGCACTGACGGTCGGCGGTGAGCTCGCTGGCCTTCTTGACGGCCTCGCCCATCAGTTTGATGGCGTCCATGTTCAGGCCCGCCTTGGTGGCACCGATGTTCACCGAGCTGCAGACGATGTCCGTCTCGGCCAGTGCGCGGGGGATGGACTCGATGAGGCGCAGGTCGCCCGCCGAGAAGCCCTTGTGGACGAGGGCAGTGTAGCCGCCCACGAAGTTGACGCCCACCTTCTTGCCGGCGGCGTCCAGGGTCTTGGCAAAGTCCACCGGGTCGGCGTCCGGGCAGGCACCCAGCAGCATGGCGATGGGGGTGACGCTGATGCGCTTGTTGATGATGGGGATGCCGTACTCGGCGCTGATGTGCTCCACAGCCGGAACGAGCCGGGCGGCGCGGGTGGTGATCTTTTTATAAATTTTTTCGCAGGCTTTCCTGGGGTCCGGGTCGATGCAGTCCAGCAGACTGATGCCCATGGTGACGGTGCGCACGTCCAGATTGTCCTGCGTGAACATCTCGATGGTCTCGAGGATGTCGCCGGTGTTCATCATGCTCATAGCAGTCTCTCCTTAAATGGTGTGCATCGCGTCGAAAACTTCCTGGCGGGTGAGGTTGATCTGCATCCCCATCTCAGCGGCCAGGGCGTCCATCTTCTGGTGCAGCTCCTCGTGGGAGACGCTGCACTTGGAGATGTCCACCAGCATGATCATGGCGAACATGCCCTGCAGGATGCTCTGGGTGACGTCCTCGATGTTGATGTTCAGCTCACAGCAAAGGCCCGAGACGCGGGCGACGACGCCCACGGTGTCGTGGCCGATGACAGTAATGAATGCTTTCATAATTCCTACCCCTTTTTTGTAATGTAGCCCTCTCAGGCGCTTCGCGCCAGCTCCCCCAGAGGGGGAGCCACTGGCGTGTCGGGCAAGCTCACGCTGAACGAGCAAAGCGCGCCGTTTCGGAAACAGAAGTGCCCTGCTGTCTGGATTGGCGGCAGCTTGACAAAATTTGCTTGTTCAGAAGCTGCTGCCCCCGTAAGCGGGGCCCGCCCTCTTGCGTTTTGTCGGGCTTCCAGCGGTCAGCTCAGAGTGGCCCGGTTTGCCAATGGCTCCCCCTCTGGGGGAGCTGTCACGCTTGCGGCGTGACTGAGAGGGCATCTCAAGTATAGCAGATTTCACGAAAAATGAACACTCTTTTTGGAAAAAAGAGCAGGGGAAAAGGGAAAAAGAATGTCTATCTCCGGCAGAACTTGCAAAAACCAGATGCAAACTGCCGGGCAGTGTGCTATACTTATCTACAAATATCGCCACAGGCTGAACAAAGGAGAGACAACGATGGAACAGCTTCTGAAGATCCTTGAAGACAATGCCCGGATGTCGGTGGAGGACATTGCGGCCATGCTGAATAAATCCCCCGCCGAGGTGGCGGCTATGATAGACCTGGCCCGGGCGCAGGGCATCATCAAGGGCTACAAGACCCTCGTGGACTGGGAGAAGGCCGGCGTGAACCGGGTGGAAGCCGTCATCGAGCTGAACGTCAGCCCCAAGAAGAGCCGCGGCTTTGACGAAATTGCCGCTACCATCGCCTCCTTCGACGAGGTGGAGAGCGTGCTGCTGATGAGCGGCGGCTACGACCTGCAGCTGGTCATCAAGGGCCAGACCTTCCAGGAGATCGCCCTCTTTGTGGCAAAGCGGCTGTCGCCGCTGGACGATGTGCTGTCCACGGCCACCCATTTCGTGCTCCGCACCTACAAAAAAGAGGGCCGTCTGTATCAGGACGAAGAAATCGATGAAAGAGAGTGCACCGTGCTGTGATGGATTACGATAAACTGATCGCGCCTGCCGCTACGGCCATGCGCCCCTCCGGCATCCGCAAATTCTTCGACCTCGCCGCCGATATGCCCGAGTGCATCAGCCTCGGCGTCGGCGAGCCCGACTTCAAGACCCCCTGGGCCGTCCGTGAGGCGGGCATCGAAAGCCTCGAGCATGGCCGCACCCGCTATACTTCCAACGCGGGCCTGAAAGAGCTGCGGGCCGAGATCGCCCGCTACCTCGACCGCCGGATGGGCCTGAAATACGACCCGGCAAAGGAAGTTCTCGTCACCGTCGGCGGCAGTGAGGCCATCGACATGTGCATCCGCGCTCTGGTGCAGCCCGGCGATGAGGTCATCATCCCGGAGCCGTGCTTCGTCTGCTACGAGCCCATCACCACCCTGTCCGGCGGGGTACCGGTCCATGTGGCCTGCCGTCAGGAGGATGAGTTCCGCCTCCGGGCCGACGCCCTGAAAGCCGCTATCACCCCGAAGACCAAGCTCCTCATCATGCCCTTCCCCAATAATCCTACCGGCGCGGTGATGGAGCGGGAAGACCTCGAGGCCATCGCGGAAGTTCTGCGCGGCACCAACATCATGGTGCTGTCGGATGAGATCTACGCGGAGCTGAACTATGGCTTGCAGAACCACGTTTCCATCGCTGCTCTGCCCGGCATGGCCGAGCGGACGGTGGTGGTCAACGGCTTCTCCAAGACCTACGCCATGACGGGCTGGCGGCTGGGCTATGCCTGCGGCCCCGCGCCCATCATCAAGATCATGACCAAGATCCACCAGAGCGCTATCATGAGCGCCCCCACAACCAGCCAGTACGCCGCCATCACGGCCCTCAAGGACTGCGATGGCGAGATCGAGCGGATGCGCAACGAGTATAATATGCGCCGCCGCCTCGTGGTGAAGAGCTTCAACGATATGGGCCTGAGCTGCTTTGAGCCGCGGGGCGCGTTCTATGCTTTCCCCTGCATCAAGTCCAGCGGCATGAGCAGCGAGGAGTTCTGCACAAAGCTTTTGGAGCAGAAGCATGTCGCCATCATCCCGGGCAACGCCTTTGGCGCGTCCGGCGAGGGATACGCCCGCGTGTCCTACGCCTACAGCGTGGAGCACCTGATGGAGGCTATCCGCCGCATCCGGGAGTTTTTGAACGAGAACTGCAAGTGAGGAGGAAAAACGATGCGCGATCGTGTGACAGTCCTGGCCCCGGCCAAGCTGAATCTGGCGCTGGACGTGGTAGGCATCCTGCCCGGCGGCTACCATGCGCTGGATATGACCATGCAGGCCATCTCGCTTTACGAGCGGGTGGTCATCCGCCGCAGTCCTTACCTCGATCTGACCCTGCCCGGCAGCAATGTCAAGCCCGGCCCGGGCAACACCGCCATCAAGGCGGCACTGGCTTTTTTCCACTATACGGGCCTGCTGGCGGGTGCAGACATCACCATCTATAAGAACGTCCCCGTCCGGGCCGGTATGGCTGGCGGCAGCGCCGACGCTGCTGCTGTTCTGGTGGGTCTGAACGAGCTGTACGGCGCCCGTCTGTCCATGAGCGAGCTTTGCGCTCTGGGTGCCGGTATCGGCGCAGACGTGCCGTTTGCCCTCATGGGCGGCACCTGCCGGGTGCAGGGCCTCGGTGACCTCATCAAGGCGCTGCCGCCCGTACCCGAGTGCTGGTTCACAGTGGTGATGCCCGACTATGGCGTCTCGACGCCGGAGGCTTTTGCGGCCTACGATAAGGTGGGCAGCAGCGTCCATCCCGACTGCGCCGCCCAGGAAGCCGCCATCCGGGCGGGCGACCTGGACGCTGTCTGCGCCGCTGCCGGAAACGCCCTCGAGGAGTGCAGCGGGGCCAAGGACAACGAGGCCATCAAGGCCGCCCTCCGGGAGAATGGGGCCGTCACCGCCCTTATGACCGGCAGCGGCGCGGCGGTCTTCGGCGTGTTCCGCACCGAAGCCGAGGCCAAAGCCGCCGCTGACGCCCTCCGCGCCCGCTGGACGCAGGTTTATACCGCCCAGCCTGTCAGGGGAGGGGCGGAGGTGCAGATACTGCGGAAGAGATGAAGCCTCGCCTTCGTACAACCTCTCAGTCGGGCTTGCGCCCGCCAGCTCCCCTTGTAGGGGAGCCTCTGGCGAAGAGATAAAGTTTCCCGCTATGCCAAGGCCTCCCCTCGATAGGGGAGGTGGCATTGCGAAGCAATGACGGAGAGGTTGTTCCTATAAAATGCATAACCCTCCTTCCCGTCGGGCATACTGCCCAAAGGAAGGAGGGTCTTTTTGTGCAGACCTTTTATAAAATCTGTCTCATCCTCATGATTGTCGGCGGCATCAACTGGGGCCTTGTGGGCCTGTTCCAGTTCGACTTCGTCGGCTGGCTGCTGGGCGGCAGCGCGTCCATCTGGTCACGCATCGTGTTCACGCTGGTGGGCGTGGCCGCTATCTGCGGTATCCCGGGCCTTTTTACAGACGAGACCGGGGAGTAGAGACAAAAGAAAAAGGCTCTCATGCCGGCAGGAAATACGGCACGAGAGCCTTTTTAATACCTATAAAGAATCCCGCCCGGACGTCTGCGGCAATCAAACCTACCCTTGCGGACAGGTGGGTGCTCTGTCTCCGGTTTCGCGCTTCCTCATCGAGCCTTCATGGTCGACCCATGACGGGGAGGTCTGCAATCCACCGACGAACTCCAAGCTCCCGTTGAATGATTAGTAGGATCATATAAACCGCAACAAATCGCGCCGGGCAGGAAGTCTTTTCTGAAAGATCACTCGATCTCGAACTGGTCGCTCAGACGCTTCTCGAACAGCTTGCTGACTTCCAGCAGGGTCTCATCGTCCTCGACCACGTCGAGATACTCGCCCTCGTCGTCCTCGCCGACGCTCAGGATGACCAGCTGGGCGTCCTCGTCCAGGTCTTCCTCATTCTCGGCGTATTCGACAACGGCCAGGTAATGCACGCCCTTATGGTCCAGAGCGTCGATCACTTCAAACGTGACCTCATTGCCGTCCTCGTCCTCGAGGGTCATCAGGTCGGGCTGATACTCCTCTTCGGTCTCAGCGGCGGACTTGTTCATATCTTCTGCCATAAGTCGCGTTCTCCTGTCAAATATCTAAAAAATGGGATAACTGTCACACCCTGCCCGCTCTGCTCCCTCTGAGCTGTGGGTTCCGGGTACGCCTATAGTGTAGCGTTTTTTTGCCCGCTCGTCAAGATGTTTTTCGCATAGAAATCCAATAACAAATTTTCACGCTTTTCCCTCTCGATTCCTGGGCCGGAATGTGATATACTATAGCGATAGCTTTTGAAAAGCCATCGTTGCTATAACATATGGACAGGGAGGCCCGTTTATGAGAGCCTTGAAAAAAATAATGGCGGCACTGGCCCTGACGGCAGTTCTGGCCGGGTGCAGTGCGGACAATATCCTCTCGAGCATCCAGGGCGGGAAGGCCGGCACGGTGCAGACGGTCAGCCGCCCGGCTGTGGAGTCGGCAGAGCTGCAGTTCACCCACCCGGCGGCGGGGGACACCATCGCGGTGTTCGATACCTCAGCAGGCGTGTTCAAAGCAGTGCTTTTTTCCACCGAGGCCCCGCAGGCCGTGCAGAACTTCACCACATTGGCCCAGCAGGGCTTTTACAACGGACTGACCGTCACCCGGGTGGAGAAGGACTTCGTGGTGGAGGCCGGGCAGGGCGCGGACGGCAGAGGCACCACCATCTGGAACGGGAACCGTTTCTCCGCCGAGACCACCGATAAGCTCCACCACTATTCCGGCGCACTCTGTGCGGCAGCGGACGCCTCCGGCGACTGCGCCAGCGTCTTCTATGTCATGGAGACCCTGCCGGGCAGCAGCTCGGTGACGCAGGAGCTCATCGACCAGATGAACGCCGCCGGCTGGCGGGCCGACGTGGTGAACGCCTATCAGACGGCGGGCGGCGCACCCTACCTCGACTACACCGACACCGTCTTCGGGCAGGTGTACGAAGGAATGGAAGTAGTAGACACCATCGCCCAGACCGGCGTGGATGAGGCCCAGCGCCCCACCGAACCCATCACCATCAACAGTGTGACCATCACGAAATACGAATAAGAGGCTGTTTTCCGCCCTCCGGGCGGTAGGACAGCTGAAAAAGATCACCCGCCAACTGGCGGGTGATCTGTGTTTATGGGGAAATCAGACGAGATGCGGGGAAAATCGGGAAGAGATCAGAGATTCCTGCCCACCCGCAGGGAGATGGCAACATAAGTCTGCCCGCGAATGATCCGGGCCACTACGCCTGCCTTGGTATAGTTGCCCTTCAGGGCAAAATCCAGGGCTTGGTCTTGATTGTTGCCTTTGATTTGATCGATGATCTTCTGCAGCGTGGTATCGTTGTAGTCATATTTGGCGACCAGAGTGAGGGTGGCGTTCTGTTTGTCGTCGTCCCACTTGGCATCCACCTTGTTGAAGAACTGGTATCCGAGAGCATTGCCCTTCAGCTCAAGCTCCAGAGCGTCCAGACGGGCGTTTGCAACAGTACGCATCCCATCGTCATTGGCCAGGGCCACGGTGCGGCCGTTGTTGATGGCCCGCATCACCTCGGCTTCGGCTTGGGCCTCCGGGCCGGAAGAGCCGCCACCGCTGCAGGCGGTCAGGAGCAGAAGGGTCAGTGCACCGGCCAGAAGCAGGGCAGTCAGCTTTCTCAGTTTTGTCATGTGGGTCGCCTCCAATCGTTTTTGTTTTGGTGAGTCTAGTCGTTTTTCTCGTGAAGAAGCATGATCCCTGGCCATCTGGGCAGGGGTTCTTCTACCCTCATTTTATCGGAGAAGAGTCGGTGCTGTCAAGCCGGAAAACTATACAAATTCGACCCAAGAAAATTGTGAAAACAAACCGGAAAACGACGATTTTCTGCGGACTTTGCAATAAACTGTCCGGACTTCGCAAAGAAACTTTGCCACAGGGGCGGCGGGGGCGTTCAGACTTCCCCCGGGTGCTCTTTCCGCCACTGGATGTAGTCGTCCAATATCACCGTCGCACTCACCGAGTCGAGGATGCTTTTCCGCTTTGCGCCGAAGGTGCCGCTCTCGTCGAGGAGGTCAGCAGCAGCGCAGGTGGTCTGGCGCTCGTCCCACATCCGGACGGGCAGGCCGCTCCAGATCTCAACGGTTTTGGCCAGCTTGCGGCTCTTGCGGGCGCGCTCGCCCTCGGTGCCGTCCATGTTCAGCGGCAGGCCGATGACGATGAGCTCGGCTTCGATCTCCTTTGCCACCTCGCAGACCCTGGCGGCGACTTTGTCCCGGGCCTTGACGGTGATCTGAGGGGTGATGGGGGAAGTCAGGAACTCGGTGCGGTCGCAGGTGGCGAGGCCGGTGCGGCTGTCGCCGTAATCTACTGCTAAAATTTTCATGCAGGTGTCCTCTTTCTGAGATGATTTTTCTTTATTGTACCACAGAATAGATGTCGCTGCAATTTTGTGGTACAATGATAGAAAAATGAGGGCAAGCCGCCCACGATAGAAAACTGACCCAACGGAGAGATTCACCATGTTAAAACTACTTTTAGGCGGCTCCGGCAGCGGAAAGACCACCCTGCTGTACCAGCGCATCCGGGCGCGGGCTGAGGCGGGGGAGAAGAGCATCCTGCTGGTGCCGGAGCAGTTCACCTCGTCCACCGAGGGCCGCATCCACCGGGAGATGGGCGACGCGCTGAGCGGACTGGTGGAGAGCTTTTCCTTCACCAGCCTCGCTGAGCATATCCTGTCGGCGGAGGGCGGCTCTGCCGTCCAGACCCTCAGCGACGCGGGCCGGGCCGTGCTGGTGCGCCGCGCCCTCGAGGAACTGCAGGACAACGTCCATTACTATTACCGCCACCGCCGCTCGGCCGCCTTCTGCCAGATGGCCGCCGAGACCATCGACGAGCTCAAGAGCGCGGGCCTCTCGGGCCGGCAGCTCTATGAGCTGGCGCAGGACTGCGGCACCGACAGCGCCAAACTCAGCGAACTGGCCCTCATCTTTCAGGGCTACGAGACCCTGCTGGCCGGGACAGGCATGGACCCCTCCGACCGGCTGGAGCTGGCCGCATCCCGCCTCGAGGCCGCACTGGCCCGGGGCGAACTGCCGGAGTTCCTGCGGGACAGGGCCGTCTTTATCGACGAGTTCGACACCTTCAACGCCCCGAAAAAGCGGCTGATGGGCGCCCTGCTGGCCTCGCTGCCCACCGTGACGGTGGCCCTCTGCGACGACGGCACCCCGCTCGTGCCGGGGGACGTGAGCCTTTTCTCCGGCGCGAAGCAGGTGGCGGGCCAGCTGCGCCAGCTGGCCCGCCGGAACGGCACTGAAGTGGCCGTGCCGGAACTGCTGCGCCGGGATATGCGCCACGCCGATGCCCCCGGCCTCGCCGCAGCGGCTCAGCTGCTGGCCACGGGCCGGTGTGACCCGCCCACGGCCTGCCCGGAGATAAAGCTTTTCGCCGCCCCCAGCCGGGAGGAAGAAGCCCGCGCCGCCGCTGCTGCCATCCGCCGCCTCATGCGGCAGGGCGTCCGCTGCGGGAAGGTGGCGGTGGTCTGCCGCGACATCTCGAAATACCGCGCCGCCGTGAAGTACGAGTTCCGGATGGCGGACATCCCACTCTACTGCGACGAGCCGACGACGCCCGAGTTCAGCGCCCCGGCCACGGCGGTGCGGTGTCTGCTGGCCATTGCCCGGGGTGTGGAGCTGACGGAACAGCTCACCACCCTGGCCAAGACCGGCCTCTGCGCTCTCACCGAGGAAGAGGTCTGCGCCCTTGAGAACTACGCCTACACCTGGTCGCCCAACGCGGCGGCGTGGCGCGCGCCTTTCGAGAAGAACCCCCGGGGCTTCGGTGATGTGGAGCCTACCGACGAGGACAGAGAAAACCTCGCCCGGGCTGAAAAGGCCCGCGCCCTTCTCATCACCGCCGCCGACGGTCTGCGCGCGAAGCTCCGCTCTGCCAACGCCGAGCAGATGAGCCGCGCCCTTTATTTCTGCCTGAAGGAGCTGGGCGCGGAGGACGCTCAGGCCGCGCAGGTGGAGGCCATCCGGGCTGAGCGGGGCATCCCCGCCGCCGAGGAAGCCGCCCGGGAGTGGAACGTGGTCATGGGCCTGCTGGATGAGATGGCAAGTCTGCTGGGCGGCCAGAGCGTCACCATCCCCGAGTACGAAGAGCTGTTCGGGCTGCTGCTGCGCTCGTCCGACCTCGGCCACATCCCCCAGACGCTGGACGCCGTGGTGCTGGCCAGCGCAGGCAAGATGCGCCTTGACGCACCGGACTATGTCTTTGTGCTGGGCCTCTCCGAGGGTGAATTCCCCGCCGCGCCCGGCGAGACGGGCCTGCTGACCCACGCCGACCGCGACGCCCTGATGGCGCAGGAGATCGAGCTTCCGGACTGCTTTGAGAACCGGGTGGTGCGGGAACAGGTCTGCTTTTATAAGGCCCTCACCGCCCCGGCCAGAGGCCTCTGGCTCAGCTGGCCGAAGGGGCAGGGACAGACCCTCTGCGCCGCCCTCGAGCCCATCGTGGACGTGCTGAGACCGGGTGCGCCGGAACTCGACCTGACCGACCTTGCCGCCACTGCCGCCGACGGCCTCGACGTGCTGGGCGGCGGCTGGCCCCTGACGGAGATCGAACGCGCCAGCCTTACCGAGGCTCTTCATGCCCCCGGCGGGGCAGAACCCGAGGGCCTCGCCCTCCTGCGCCGGATGGCGGGCCGCAGCCCCCGTCAGGTCAGTGACCTCGAAGCGCTGGAAACGCTGCTGGGCCGGCGGCTCCGCATCTCGCCCAGTCAGCTCGAAAAATACTACACCTGCCGGTACGGCTATTTCCTGCAGTACGTGCTGGGTCTGCGACCCCGGAAGCGGGCGGAGCTCTCCGCCGACCAGAGCGGCACCCTCATGCACTGGGTGCTCCAGATGGCCCTCGACCCCCACCCCGGCCCTGACAACCCCTGCGCTGGCTTACAGCCCTTCCTCGACCTCGACGACGAGGCCATGGCGGCGCTGGCCGGGCTTCTCGTAGATGAGTACGCAAAGCGCTACCTCCCCGAGGACACAGCCCGCTTCGCATATCTGCTCTCCCGCTTCAAAAAGAGCATGACGGGCCTGCTTGGCTACCTGCGGGACGAGCAGCGCCAGTCCAGCTTCAAACCGGTGGCCTGTGAGCTGAAGATCGGCCCCGGCGAGGACGCTGTGCGGGGCCAGACCTACCGCCTCTCGGATGGCCGGACGGTGCAGCTCATCGGCACTGTGGACCGCGCCGACGAGTGGATCGAGGACGACGGCACCCGCTGGGTGCGGGTGGTGGACTATAAGACCGGCACGAAAAAGCTCGACCTGCGGGAAGTCTACTGCGGCCTCGACTGTCAGATGCTGCTCTACCTGTTCAGCCTGACCCGGGACGCCGACGGACGCTTTACCGGGGCAGAGCCTGCGGGTGTGCTGTACCTGCTGGCCGACCCGGCCCCCGAGACGACCACCCGGGGCAAGGCTGCCCGGAGCATGGAATACAAGCTGGACGGCCTCGTCCGGGACGAGCAGAAAGTCTTTGACGCCATGGACGCCGAGGAGACGGGGCGGTATCTGCCCTTCAGTTTCCGCAACGGTGTACCCAGCCCCTACCAGAAAGAGAAACGTGCCGACAAGGCCAAGCTCTCCCGCATCCAGCTCCATCTGGACGACCTTGTGACCCAGATGGGCGAACAGCTCTACGGCGGCTGCATCGCCGCCGAGCCGCTGGTCACGGGCCGCAGCCCCTGCCGGTGGTGTGACTACGGTTTCATCTGCTGCCATGAGGACGGCATCGGAGAGCGGGCGCTGGACGCCCCTGCAAAGCCTTTTGAACCGGAAGAGAAAAAGGAGGAAGACCAGTGAGCGAGACAAAATGGACCCCGGCCCAGCGTGCCGCCATCGACGACCGGGGCGGTGCGCTGCTGGTGAGCGCCGCCGCCGGCAGCGGCAAGACCGCCGTGCTGACGGAGCGGGCCGTCCGGCTCATCACCGACCCGGAACATCCCGTGGACGCCGACCGGCTTCTCATCGTCACCTTCACCAACGCCGCCGCCGCAGAGCTCCGCGCCCGCATCGGGCAGGCGCTGCTCCGCCGCAGTCAGGCAGAGCCGGGCAACACGGCCCTCCGCCGCCAGCGGATGCTTTTGCAGAGAGCCCCCATCTGCACCATCGATGCCTTCTGCCTCGATCTGCTCCACAAGCACTTTCAGGCGCTGGACATCCCGCCGGACTTCACCCCTGCCGACCCCGGCAGCGTGGAGATGCTGCGGAACGCGGCCCTCTCCGAGACGCTGGAAGCGGCCTATCAGGATGCGGACTTCTGCGCCTTTGCCGACCTCTACGGCAAGGGCCGCACCGACAAGGCGGCGGGGGAGGCCGTCCTGCAGGTCTATGACTTTCTTCGCGCCCTGCCGGACTACGATAAAAAGCTGGACGAGATGCTGGCCCCGTGGCAGGAAGAGAACGGCTTTGCCCGCACCTGCTGGCATGATATTCTGATGCAGGAGGCCGCCCGCTCTGCCCGGGCTGCGAAGGAGCTGCTCTGCGCCGCGCTGAACGACTGCAGGGAGGACTTCGTGACTGCGCAGGCCGACGCCGAGGCCAGCAAGAAGACCCCTGCCGCCAAGGAAAAGGCCGTGGCGGCAGTGAACGAGAAGTTCGCCGAACCCCTCGAGCGGCTGGAAAACTCCGCCGCCCTGCTGGGCGAGGTGGAGCGTCTGGCCGGGGCGGGGGAATGGACGCCCCTCTACGACAGGCTGACGCCCTATGTCCTCGGCATGGAACAGGCCCCCGGCCTCAAAAATATGAAAAAGCGGCTCACTGGTGAGCACAAGGACGCCGTCAAGACCCGGGCCGACGAGGCCGCAAAGCTCTTTGAGAAAATCGAAGACCTCATCAGTTGCAGCCTCGACGAAGCCGAGCTTGACCGGAAAGCCGCCGAACCCTGCCTCCGCGCCCTCTTTGCCGCCGTGCGGGACTTTGACGCCCGCTTTGCGGCCCGGAAGCGGGAGAGAAGATTGCTGGAATTCAGCGACTTCGAGCATCTGGCCCTGCGGCTCCTGCGGGACGCCGACGGCCAGCCCACCGAGCTGTGTCAGGGCATCCGGCAGGGCTACGCCGCCGTCATGGTGGATGAGTATCAGGACACGAATGCCCTGCAGGACGCCCTTTACCGCTGTCTGGCCAGCCCGGCAGGGGATGACCTCTTCCTCGTGGGTGACTTAAAGCAGAGCATCTACCGCTTCCGTCAGGCGGACCCCAGCATCTTCCGGGAAAAGCTGGAGAGCTGGCCCCTCCTGCCCGGCGGCGAGGCCCGCCCCCGGCCCGAAGACGGCAGGCCCGGCGAGAACGCCATGCTGGCGCTGGACGCCAACTTCCGCTCTGCCCCGCAGGTGGTGGCGGGCATCAACTTTATCTTCGAACAGCTCATGACGCCCGCTCTGGGCGACACGGCCTACGGCGACGGACAGCGCCTCGTCTGCGGCGCACCCGGCGCGTACGAGGGCAGTGTGGAGGCCCACTTCCTGCCCGACGATGCCGCCGAGACGGACGCACAGTATATCGCCGGCCGCATCGAGGCGATGGTGGCCTCCGGCGAGCCGGTGCGGGACGGCGGCACCACCCGCCCGGTGCAGTACGAGGACTGCTGTGTCCTGCTGGCGGCGAGAGGCGACTTCCCGGCCTACGCCGAGGCCCTGACGGCCCGGGGTATCCCGGTCTACGCCGACGCCCGGGAGAACCTGCTGGACGCGCCCCACATCCGCCCCCTCATCGCCCTGCTGCGGGTCATCGACAACCCCGCGCAGGACATCTATCTCGCTGCCGCCATGCTGGGGCCGATGTTCGGCTTTACGGACGACGACCTCGTCCGCCTCCGAGCCGGAGCGCAGACACCCGATAAGCACACCCGCATCAGCCTCTACGGCGCAGTTTTACAGGCCGTCCAGAACGGGGCGGAGGATGATTTCACCCGCCGGGTGCAGGCGTTCTACCAGCGTCTGACGGCCCTGCGCCGGATGGCCCGGAGCGTGCCGGTGGAGGAACTGCTGGAAGAAATTTTTGTTTCCACCGGTTACCTCGCCGCCCTCGGTGCCATGGAGAACGGCCAGCGCCGCCGGGAGGACGCGCGGCGTTTCGCCTCCTTCTGCGCAGGGGCGGGCGCGGGCGGCATCTCAGCCCTCGTCCGTGCCATCGACGCGGCCACGCTGGCGGGCTCCACCGGGCAGGAGACTGCCCCCGGCGGGGCGCGGCCCGGCTGCGTCACCATCATGACCATCCACCGCTCCAAGGGCTTGCAGTTCCCGGTGGTGTTCGTGGCTGACACGGCCCGGCAGTTCAACGCCGCCGACACCCGCCAGCCCGTCCTGTTCCACCGCGTCTGCGGCGCGAGCCTCCGTCTCCGTCCCGAGGGCGGCGAGGGGGCCTATAAGACGGCGGCCTATACCGCCCTCTCCACGGTCCATGCCGCCGAGATGCGGAGCGAGCAGATGCGGCTTTTGTATGTGGCCCTCACCCGGGCGCAGGATAAGCTGATCTTGACGGTCCCGCTGGGCATTGGCCGGACGTCCAACCCCTTCGCCAAAGCCGCCGCCTTCCTCGCCGCCGGGGCGGGGGAGACCCTGAACGCTCAGGCGGGCAGCTTCGCCGACTGGCTGCGGGCGGCGCTCCTCGTCCACCCCAACGGCGGGCCTCTCCGCCGTCTGGCGGGGAACCTCGAGCTGCCCTTTGCGGACACCAGAAGCACCATCGCCCTCACAGTGCAGGCCGATGTCCTCCCGCCCGAAGAAGCCCCCGCCGAGGCGGAAGAGCCGACCCGGCCCGAGGCCGACCCGGCCCTTGTGGAGACGCTGCGGAAGGGCTTCGGCTGGCGGTATCCGGCGGCAGCGCTGGCGGACATCCCGGCCAAGGTCAGCGTGACCAGCCTCGTCCACGCTGCTGAGCAGACCACCCTTGAGCGCCCGGGCTTCCTCTCGAAGGACGGCCTCACCGCCGCCGAGATGGGTACGGCTCTCCATGCCTTCCTCGAGCACGCCGACTTCGGGGCGCTGGCCGCTGTGCGGGACGCAGAGGACGCTGCCGTTCTGGATGCCGTCCGCGCCGAACGGGAGCGTCAGGCGGCGGCGCAGCTCACGCCCCCCGCCATTGCCGGGAAGCTGGATGTCTATAAGATACTCCGCTTTGTGCGCAGCGAGGCGTTCCGCCGCATCTGCGGGGCAGAGGATGTGCTGCGGGAGCTGGCTTTTATCACGTCGCTGCCTGCCGCCGAGGTCATGGCTGCCCAGGGCCGCGCCCTGCCCGACGGCCCTGCCGCCGACGCCGGGGTGCTGGTGCAGGGCATCGCGGACATCGTCCTCATCTACCCCGACCACCTCGAGCTTCTGGACTACAAGACGGACCGCCGCAAGACTCCTGCCGACTTCGTCCGAGCCTACCGCGCTCAGTTGGAACTCTACGCCAGGGCCATCGATAAGCGTTTCGCCCCCCGGAGGGTGACTTATAAAGGGATATATTCGCTGGAATTAGGAAAATTGATACAGGTATAATAAGAAGAAAAAACTTTGCGGAATGCCAAGGCCTCCCCTCGATAGGGGAGGTGGCATCGCGTAAGCGATGACGGAGAGGTTGGATCTGGCGGTGGCCTGCGGGCAGGCTGTCCTTCGTCCAACCTCTCAGTCTGCTTCGCAGACAGCTCCCCTAGTAGGGGAGCCTCTGGCGAAGAGGTAAGGTTTTAAGGTACAACGGAAAAGCAAACATAAAATTTCAAATTCCCGCATAAAAATGCTTGACAGCCTCCCCGGGGTGTGGTAGAATAATCAAGTAAAGAAAGCAGCTACGGCCTGTGCCGCGCTCGCCTTGAGGGGTAAGGACTCCCGGGCTATACCCTGAACCGATTCGTCTTGAAGACCGAATCGTGCTTTTGAGTGAATTTTGCGCGGCTGTCCCGAAACTGGGGCGGCCGCGTTTTCTATGCCAAAAAACGCAACACTATGGACTATTGTTTGGAGGTGCATTCATTATCGCTACCGCTGGAAAGTCGAAGGAACTGGAGATCAACGGTCAGATCCGTGACCGTGAGGTTCGCCTGATCGGAGCCGACGGCGAGCAGAAGGGCGTGGTCAGCATTCAGGTGGCCATGCGCGCTGCTGAGGACGCCGGACTTGATCTGGTCAAGATCGCCCCGCAGGCTGTCCCGCCTGTGTGCAAGGTGCTGGATTACGGCAAGTACCGCTTTGAACAGCAGAAGAAGGAGAAGGAAGCCAAGAAGAACCAGAAGGTGGTCGAAGTCAAAGAGACCCGCCTCTCGCTCAACATTGACACCAACGACTTCAACACCAAGCTGAACCAGACGGCCAAGTTCCTGGCCGCTGGCCACAAGGTAAAGGCCTCGATCCGTTTCCGCGGCCGTGAGATGGCGCACAGCGCACTCGGTGCTGACGTGCTGAAGCGCTTTGCTGAGGCTCTGCCTCAGGCAAGCATGGATAAGCCGCCGGTCCTCGAGGGCCGCACGATGTCCATTCTGCTGATCCCGAAACCCAATAAGGACTAATTTT
>OGGI01001337.1_pt1 | contig 17989 bp, 9 predicted proteins | sample 1571051 | NCBI WGS metagenome assembly OGGI01 (sample SAMEA2582075, study PRJEB24529) | metagenome | biome: Human gut stool | place: China | collected 2011 | reverse complement strand
GGCGGGGATTTACAATACTTGTATCGTTACTATCCTGCATTTTATTCCTTCGGGGTTGAAGTTGCGCGGGCATCTGGGCAGTGAGTTGCAACGAAAGGCAGCGGCAATTCTTTCTATCGAGAAAGATACTGATCCGTCGGTGTCGGTGGTGAAGGCGCTGAAGGTGCGCGACGGTAGTCCGCTGGATGTGCCTATCATGCAGTTTGCATGGGATAAGGATGCCGGGATGCACGTGTATCTGGGAGAAAAACCGAAAGAGGAAAAGGAGAAGCGGAAAGAGGATGAACTTGTGGCAGTGGCACGGGATATTTTCGGACGGCAGGACTTTATCACTTATGTGGATTTGGCAGAGCAGATTCAAGCGATACTGGACGTGAAGGAACGCACGGCGAAAAGTTATATCAAGTTCATGCGGGAGAAGGAAATCATACGGAAAGACCCGTCGAACCAAAGTTATTATATTATCGGAAACTTAAAGCAGTTGGGCTTATGATACCATTGGACAAGGAGACTTTCGAGAGTTATATGGAACGGTTGCTCGAACAGGTGGAAAGAGTTGTAGGCGCACTGGATAAGAGGAACAAGAAGCCGCAAAATTACCTGAACGGGGAACGGCTGTACGATAACCAGGACGTTTGCCTGCTGCTGAACATCAGTAAACGGACGCTGCAACGGTATAGGGATAATGGACTGAAATATCATACGATTCTGCATAAGACGTATTACAGGGAGAAAGATTTGCATGAATTCATACGGCGGTATTTCGACAGGGAGAATGTAGGGAAAACGAAGGGATGTATGGAGGATAATAGCGTACGGTCTAATGATATTGAATAAATGAAGGTAACTTTATAACCATAATCTTTGTTTTAGAAATCAATAATTCAGTATAATAATTATTCTATATTCCACAAATCTAATTTCTTCTTAATACGAAATAATACTTATATTAGTACACAAGAAGCTTGTATGGCAAAATTTTCACTATATTTGTAGCATATATATAGTATTTGAAATAAATGAAATTGAATAGGATCAAAGAAGTACTTGAGGAAAAGGGAGTTTCTCAAACTTGGCTTGCTAAAAAACTAGGAAAAAGTTTTAGCATAGTCAATGCATACGCTTGTAACAGACAGCAGCCACCACTTGAAGTGCTATATGAAATAGCTGCTTTATTAAATGTAAATGTTAAAGAATTATTGATTAGTAAAGAATAAGATATGTTAGAAATAAAGATAAATGGGGATAAAATCTATGCCCCTTTAAGAAATAGATATTTAGCATTAATACCTGAAGAGATTGTCCGCCAAGAATACATATGTCGTTTGGTAAATGATTATGGATATTCTTTAGAACAAATGGATCAAGAAATACGAGTAAATAATTCTCAGAGGGGTACAGGAATGGCAAGAGCGGACATTGTCATATGGAAATCAAAAGAAGACAAACTTGATCCTAGTAATCCAAGTCCGATTATAGTTATTGAATGTAAGTCTGAACTTATAACAATTCGAGAAGAAGACTACTTCCAAGGTTTTAATTATGCATCTTGGGCTGGTGCAGATTTTTTTGTAACAACTAATCTTAAGGAAACACGAATTTTTAGAGTTGTAAAGGGGAAAATGCCTAAGCAACTTATAGAAATTGTTGATTTCCCCAAAGCTGTAGATGTACAAAACAACAAAAAAATTAAAGAATTACTGGAACAGACTAAAGTATTCACAAGAGAGGAGTTTAGCAAGTTGCTATTTAAATGCCATAGCATTATCAGAAATAATGATAAACTGTCACCTGAGGCTGCTTTTGATGAAATAAGTAAAATCTTGTTTATAAAAATCCGTTTTGAAAAGAAGAATACTGGCACACAAATTTTTTCCAAAGATGAATTTTTGAAATTGAAAAAAGCTTTTGAAGCTGTACAATCTAGAGATAGCCGTCCTTTCTATCAACAACTTTTCGAAAATACAAAAGAAGATTATTCAAAAGATAAACTTTTTGAGAAAAATGATACTTTAAAAATAAAAGAAGCTAGCTTTGAAGCAATCGTTGAAGAATTACAAATCTATAATCTATCTAGAACTGCAGACGATGTAAAGGGAATTGCTTTTGAGCGTTTTTTAGGTAAAACTTTTAGAGGTGAATTAGGACAATTTTTTACTCCACGTACTATTGTCGATTTTATGGTAGAGATATTGGATCCTTCTGAGGGGGAAGTTATCTGTGACCCATGTTGTGGTAGTGGAGGTTTCTTAATTAAAGCGTTTGAATATGTTCGAGATAAAATTGAAAAAGATATTCAAAACATAAAGGAAGAAATCAAAAGGAAGATGTTTGATATACGTTATGAAGAGGCTAATAAAATACAAAAAAAGGAAATAGAAAATTATGTAAATAGTTTTTTTACACTATTAAATGCAGAATTAGATACATCAATAAAAAATAGTCGCCTTCAACATTTATCTTCTGATTGTATTTTTGGGACAGATGCGAATCCAAGAATGGCTCGTACTGCCAAAATGAATATGATTATGCATGGTGATGGACATGGAGGCGTTCATCACCATGATGGGCTTTTGAATGTAAATGGTATTTTTGAAAATCGTTTCGATGTTATTTTAACGAATCCGCCTTTTGGAGCAAGAGTGGAAAAATCCTTAGTAATAACTGAAGCTGATAAATTTACTGATGTAGAAATGATAAAATACTATAAAGCTAAATATGGACAAGAAGAATATACAAATGCTTTAGCGCAAATAAATGATCATGTAGGAGAACCTGTGTTGAACTTATTTGATTCGGGAAAATTAAGCGCTTTAACAGAAGTTCTATTTATAGAGCGTTGTATTCGTTTATTAAAACCTGGCGGTAGGCTTGGCATTGTTTTACCAGAAGGAGTCTTGAATAATCAGAATCTACAAATGGTACGTGAGTTGTTTGAGGGAAGGGCTAAAATTATTTTAATAACATCAATACCTCAAGACGTCTTTATGGCTTCTGGTGCGATGATTAAACCTAGTATTATGTTTTTTAAAAAGTTTACAGATGAAGAAGACCAACAATACAAGGAAATAGTAAAAACAGTTAAACGAGAAGTAACTAGTAAGTATTCAGATACAATAGCAGAACTGAATGCCATTATAGAAAACAAAGAATATACTCGCTCTGAACGGGCTAGCAAAAGAAGAGAGCTTAGGAGTATAGAAATTAAAATAGAAGAAGAAGCCAAGCCGCTTATAAAGGAACGTTTCGATTATTTAATTCCAATAGCTCAAATAGATAAAGCAGGTATTACAACTACTGGGTCCGAATGTGAAAATGAACTAACCGATTTAGTAAGGGAATTTGTTCCGTATAGAGAAAAAAATATTCTTTGGAAAGTTACTTCCCCAAAGTATCAATATAAAGTAAAGGATGAAAAGCTATTAAGACTAAGTGCAAATGAAAATTGGATTGAATTATGTTAGGGTTATATAAATATATACAAACGACCCCATTTAGTAAACTTTCTAATTGGAGTGTTCAGCAATTAATAGAAACAACGATTTCGTTTAATGCTGCATATCAAATGGTACGTATTGGAAACCTCTTACAACGAAATAAGATAGCGATTAATGTTCAAGATAATATTGATTATAAAAGAATTACTATAAGACTTCGCAATGGAGGTGTTATACTGAGAGATGTAGTACAAGGACAGAATATTGGTACAAAACGACAGTTTTTAGTTTCTGAAGGGCAATTTATACTTTCTAAAATAGATGCTCGTAATGGAGCTATGGGAATCATCCCCTCGGAGTTAGAAGGTGCTATTGTTACCCAAGATTTTTTAGCTTATGATATTGATAAAAGTAGGATTAATCCTATTTTTCTACTTCTAATATCTACTACTAAAGAGTTTATATCACTTTGCCAATCTTGCAGTAGTGGAACGACAAATAGGCAAAGAATAGAAGAAACTAAATTTTTAGATATTAAAATTCCATTACCTACTATAGAGGAACAAGATACTTTGGTGGAAGAGTATAATAATCTGATATGTTTGTCTAAAGCGCAAGAGATAGAAGCTGAAAGGCTGAAGAATGATATTCAAATTAATCTTTTTAACAAGTTAGGTGTACAAGTTACCAACTCAACAAATATACCTAAAGGATTACAATTTGTTTCATTTAAAAATATTCAAGAATGGGGAGTTGAGAAAATTACTAATAAAAATAATTTCTCTTCAAGCTTATTCACAACAATATCTTTAGGGGAAAATCAAAATTTAATACGGGAAGTATTTAGAGGCAAAAGCCCTAAATACGATGAAAAATCTTCTGTTTTCATTTTAAATCAGAAATGTGTTCGTTGGAATAATATTGAATTGAAGTGGGCAAAAAAGATTAATGAAAATTGGATTAGAAATATCAATAGGACTTTTTTTACAAAAGAAGGAGATATTTTAATTAATTCGACAGGTGAAGGTACTATAGGTAGGTCTTCCGTTGTATCTGCAAAACATGAAGGGTTATTATATGATAGTCATGTTTTATTGCTAAGATTAGATAAGACTATCATTAATCCAACTTATTTTTCTGAAATTTTTAATAGTGCGTATGGACAAACCCAAATTGATATTGTAAAATCTGCACAATCAACAAAACAAACAGAACTTGGCATAAATAATTTATTAAAAATAGAATTTCCATTGCCACCTCTTAATATTCAAATTGAGATTGTTAGTTATATTAATGAAATTAAATCACATATAGATCAATTACAAGCAAATGCTGATAATAATAGGATTACAGCTTTGAATAATTTTGAACATAAAATATTTAAGTAAATATGGGAATGCGTGAATATAATCCTTATGGAACAGAGTCAGTAGAAGTAAAATTCATATGTAATAACTGTGGGCATGAAGTTGTAAGTGATAATATTATTGTGCCTATTCCTGATTTCTCTGCAGAAAATCATTCTGATTCTATACAAGATAGCTATGGAAATGCAGTTTGTTCCAATTGTGGAAAAGAATATGAAGTTTTTGTTTATGCAGGGATGTCAGGAGGAGATGTTGAGGTTGATGATGTTGAAGATGAAAAAATCATAGATGTTATAGAATATTACGAAGAAGAGCATAAATCAATAGACAAAAATATACAAGATAAAAAATATACAAATATTTATACTGGATTTAAAATTAATAGCTTTAAAGTTGCTGATTGGTATATTTTAAAAGATTTTGAAATTAATTTTCAGCATAATATAAATGTAATAATAGGAGAAAATGGTTCTGGAAAATCAACTGTAATTGAATGTATTACTCTGATATTTGGACATTTATATAAATATTTTATTGAAAATGATACTACTGCTTCATTTATAGAAGGATATACTATCTGTTTTGAAAGTCAGGACATAGAAACAGGAGAATGGTATAATATCTCTATAAAAAGTAATTACATAACAGAACGTGAAAGATCTTTTAATCCAATCCTTATAATAAATCAAGTTGAATCTTCAATAAAGGATAATAAAGAACTGATAAAAAAAATATTGCCAACAAAAATAGGAATATATTATGCAGGAATCACAGATAGATTGGAAAATTTGAGTTTATATTTTGAGGAAAAATATAGACGTCAAGTTACACAAGCTAAAAAACCAGCAACTTTATATCCTCTTAATTTACCTTCTCCGAGACCAATACTTTATACAAAAAAAGAACATATTGGAATAATGTTTTTATGTTTATTAATTTCGGATAATTTAGAAATAAAAAGATGTATAGAAGAAGAACTAAACATAAATATAGCAACAACTGAAATTGAATTTAATTTTCAGAAACCATCTTGGGCTAAAAGTTCTGTAGATGATTTTTGGGGTGCAAGCGATTTGGCAAGACAGTTTATAATGTTATTGACTGAATATTCAGATAAGCAAACTATTTCAGAGGATCGAATTAAAATATCACATAACTGTCTATATATTAAAGATGAGTTAAAACGTATCTTTGCGGATAGTGTTGAGCTCCACATTTTTGATATTCTTGATTTTTTGTTATTCAATGATCTTTTGGAATCTATTGATATAAAATGGGAATCTCAAACAAAAGAAAATATCGAATTGGATCATTTAAGTGAAGGAGAAAAGCAGTTAATAACAGCTATCGCTTTTAGATTATTATGGGAAAAACAAAAAGGATTTCTTCTATTTGATGAACCTGACACTTTCTTGCATCCAAAATGGCAAAGAGAATATATACAAATGATTGAACATCAAGAAAATATTTTTTCAATAATCACAACCCATAGCCCTACTCTTGTTGGAACAATAGAAAAAGAACAAGTTAATATTATGGATAAAGGAAAAATCGTACAACATGATAGCCACACTTTTGGGCGTGATATTAATTCAATATTATTAGACCTGTTCAAGGTAAAAGAGAGAAGTGAGAAAGGTGAAAAATTGCTTAATAGTTTCTATGAGGCTATGGATAAAAAGGACTACAAAATGGCTAAAGAATATTTAAATAATATACAAACTAAATTTGGCAAAAATGATAACACAACAATAAAGACTAACTTTTTATTTGATGATTTTGCAGAATAGTTCTTGTTATGAAATATATAAAGAAAAATGGTACTGAACCAAAGACACTAAAGGAATATAGACAAACAACTCCTAATGCAATATATAAAGGATTTATCGATACAGATCAAAAGCTAAAAAAAGCATTACTGAAAGAACAAAAGTATATATGTGCTTATTGTATGAGAGCTATAGATTTAGATACGGTCTCTGTTGAGCATTATATTTCTCAAAAAAAACATAAAGATTCTCCGTACTCAATTGAGAAACATAAGCAATTATCTTTAGAATATAGAAATATGTTAGGAGTATGTGTAAATAATGGAGAGCATTGTGATAAAACTCGAATGAATACTCCTTTTAGACGATTAAATCCTTTAAAACCAGAGTGTGAAAAATTGCTTACATATTCATTGTCAGGGAGAATTAGAGCTATTACGGATAATGAAGATGTCAGTTTTGATATTGAATTGTTAAAATTGAATTGTGATTTCTTGAAAAATAATCGATTAACTATATTGGAGGCAGCTAAAAATATATTTATTAAAGAACACCCAAGAGGAACATGGACAAAAAAAATGTTGAAAAAAGAAGCTGAAAAATATCGTCAACCAATAAATAGAAAAGGTATCGCAAAATTTAAACCTTTTTGTAATTATATCGCATGGTATTTTAATGAGCTATCGAAAAGTAGCAAATATCCTTAATAATGACCTATTTATTGATAAATTAAAGAAGGTATTTACAAATAGGAGATACAGTAGTTTGTGGCTCTAGAATACAATAATCCCCTTATTTAACTCCTATTTTTAAATTAGGCGGAGAATAATAAGGGGATTTACTTATAGATAAAACTTCAAAATTACAATTTCAAAATTCTTACCTTTAATATTTATAACTTAAAGCCTTTAGTGAACTTGTTGGTGTGGGCGGTGTCCGGATCGTCTTTGTTGCAGGGCTTGGGGATGCTGCCGATGACGAGTTTGCTGCCTAACGAGTTCATGGCATCTTTGATGCTGAAGCTGACGGGGGGCTGGTTCAGGTGCGGGGGCTTCTTTTCCGGAGGGGCGGAAAGGAAGTCAGGCGGCTGGTGGACGTAGGGCTTGCCGTCGGATGCGGGGGACGTTGTTGGTGATGCCGAAGGTGTGCCCGGTGACGGGGTGATGCCGTGACCTTGGTTCTCGGTTTGGCTCTCGTCCTTGCTGTTGCTGTCTTCATTCTGTTTGACGGGTTTGAGGGAGAGCTGGATCTTGCGGTCAAGGGCGGCAAGGTCGGATTTGAGCTGTTGGAGCTGGTCTTCCTTTTTCCACGTTTCTTTGACTACTTCCTGAAGGATGGGGATGTCCTTGGAAATCTGTTCCACTTCTTTTTGGTATTTCTCCAGAAGAGGGGGAACGGTTTCGAAGGTGCGGAGGAACATTTGGGCGGCAATGTTGGGGTCTTTTGCCAGTCTGCCGCCGTTGAAGTTGTACAGGATGTTGCCTTCGCCACGGACGAAGAAGCGGTTTTCGATGAAGTCGAAGCCGTCTTTCATGCTGGCTTCGGTCTTTACCAAAAGGTCGAAGCCGTAGAGCTTGCCGATAGGCTGGGATGTGCCGTGGGTACGGGATTTGTCCTCTATCTCGGCGAGCTTTTTGGCGATGAGTTTGGGGTCGTTGCCTTTGACACCGTCCAGTTCGATGAGATTGAGGGGGTTGCCTTGGCCGTCGCGCTGTACGCGCTGCTGGAAGTGCTGTATGTCCGTTGTGATACGGGCGATCAGGTCGCCGTTCTTGGTGACGGTTTGCATGATGTTTTCCAGTTTGGCTTCGGCGGAGGATTTGCCACGGTGGAAGGATTTGCGCTCGCTTTCGAGGGAGGCAATCTGTTTCTCCAACTTGGCTTTGTCCAACAGGTCGGTGTTGCCGGAGAGGATGGCAACGTACTCGGAGAAGTTCATGCCGCCCTGCTCGTCCATGCTGCCCTCGTCGATGGTACGGGCACCCATCGTGCCTTTTTTGAGCTGGGTGATGAACAACTGTTTGTTGTGAAGTAGGTTGAATTTGTAGCTGTCGAGGGATTTCTCGACGGCGTAGTTGATAATATCGACTTTGTTGTCGGCAAAGAGTTTGGCTATCTCGTTGCCTTTTCTTACGCCACGGCCGTTGCGTTGCTCCAAATCTTTGGGCGTCCAGGGAATGTCAAGTTGATGGATGGCGACACACTTGTGCTGGGCATTTACGCCGGTGCCGAGCATGTCGGTGGAACCGAAGAGGACACGGATTTTGCCTTCTTTCATGGCATTAATCATTGCCATGCGCGACTTTTCGGTCTTGGCTTCCTGAATGAAGCGTACCTGGTCTGCCGGGATGCCGTAGTCGTCCACCAATTTGCGCTTGATTTCGCTGTATGTGTTCCACTGACCGGGTTTGTAGGTGCCCAAGTCCGAAAAGACGAACTGCGTGCCTTTCTGTTCGTCGTACTTCTGATAGTATTGGTTTATCAGGGCGGCGCAATGGGTGGCTTTGTTATCTATGTGGTCGTCGTATTTGTCCTCGTCGATAAGGCGCATGTCGAGGGACATCTTGCGGGCATAGTTGGTGGCAATGAGCATCTTGGCTTTTTCTTCCCGGCGGCTTAACGGGGGACGTCCGAGGACGGTGGCATTGCCGGACTTGGCAAATGCTACCAATCGCTGGATGAAGTCCTGCTGGTCGGGCGTAGGCGGGATATTGTGCAATATCTCGTTCTTCTTGGGGCGGTCGATGCCAATGTCTTCGGCGGTACGGAAATCGGTGATTTCGTTGTACATGGCGGCAAGCTCCGGGACTTTGATGAAGTAACGGAACCGCTCCTTCTGGATGATTTCGTTGGTGACGGAGAACTCGTAGTCGATGGACTTTTTGGCAAAGACCGCCGCCCATGCGTCGAAGGTGTTGATGCCCTGACGTTCCAGTTCCTTGGGACGGAGGTATTTAAAAAGCAGATATAACTCGGTCAGGCTGTTGGAGATGGTGGTGCCGGACAGGAAGGTGGCTCCCAAATCCTTGCCGGTACGCTCCTGAATGGTGCGGAGGGCGAAAAGCATGTTCAGGGCACGCTGGCTACCTTCGCTGTTGCCCAGACCGGCTACACGGTCGTGGCGGGTGGTGAACATCAAATTTTTAAATTTGTGGCTCTCGTCCACGAGCAGGTGGTCAATGCCCATGAGCTTGAAGTCCACGACGTCGTCTTTGCGGTTCTCGATGTCGAAAGTGAGTGCCTTGATTTTGGCTTCGAGGTTCGCCTTGCGTTTCTCTACGCCCTTGAGCATACCGTTGGAAACGTCTTCGCCCTGCTGGGTGAGGACTTCGAGGTTCTCTTCCACGCTGTCCAGTTCCTGCTGCAAGATTTGTTTCTGTATCTCCGGAGATTGGGGGATCATGCCGAACTGTTCGTGAGACAGGATGATGGCGTCCCAATCGTTGTTCTGCATCTCACGCATGATGCGGACACGGTTTTCGGGGGTGAAATCTTCTTTGCCGGGATAGAGGACACGGGCATTGGGATAGGCGGTCTTGAAGGTCTGGGCTATCTCGTGGATATTGGCTTTCAGGCCGATAATCATCGGTTTGTTCGCCAATCCCAAACGCTTCATCTCGTAGGCGGCAGCACACATAATCAGGGTTTTGCCGCCGCCGACTTCGTGGTCGATGATGCCGCCGCCATTGATTTTGGTCATCCAGATGGCATCTTTCTGACTGGCGTAGAGGTCAGGGATACCCAATGCTTTGAGGTCAAGGTCGGGAAAGGACTGCATGGAGCCGTCGTACTTGGGCTTGACGGAGTTGTTGAACTTGCGGTTGTACATGTCGGTGAGCCGCTGTTTGAACTCCGGGGACTGTTCTTTCAGCCAATCGCTGAAGCCGTTGCGGATTTCGTCTATCTTGCTGTTGGCAAGCTGGATGGCTTCGGTGTCGCGGACTTTGACTACATCGTCGCCTACCAATACTTTTTTGGTGATGTCGGGCGAGGTGTTCTGAATGGCGTGTTTCATCAGGTTGAGTCCGTCGTAACGGCGGCTCTCGGCCTTGACGCAATATTGTTCGCGGATGCGGACGTTGCCACGGGCGGATGCGTTGACGCTGAACTCGTCGCGGCTGGCGGCGTAGGTGATCCTGACGTCGGTATCGAAAAGACGGGAGGCGTATTTCTCGTAGATGCCCATTGGTATCCAGCGTTCGCCGAAATTGAAGTCGAGTTCTTCAAACGGGATGGGTACGGGAAAGGCGGCACGCAGGGCATCGAGCGACTGTGAGGCACGGTCGTTGCCGGGGTGGTTCGCGATGTAGTCCTCTATCATTTCGGCTTTGGAAATGACGTTACCGGCAATGAATTTGTCGGCTATCTCGTAACCTTTGATGAGAGGATTGAAGAATACACGCCCTTTGAGGTCATCGAGCAGGGCGTCTTCGGTCTTGTCGGTGAGCCTTGCCATGTATTCGAGGTTGACTTCGCCGTATTTGTTGAGTGAGGCGGAAAGGGCTTCGTCCGAGGTATCGACGTGGGTCAGTTCGTTCTTGTTGAAGGCTACGGGATGGTCGAAGATGTCGGCTTTGAGTGCCTGACCGTCTTTGTAGCGTTCCAGTGAGAGGATTGTCCGGTTGTCGTTGTCCATACGGATCAGGTCTATGTTCTTCGGGCTGTTAAGGTTGCCGAACTGACGGACAAAATCATCGTACAGGGCGTTGAGCTGGTCGCGCCGGACGGTGTTTTCTTTGCGTTCGGTGGCTTCGCTGTTGTAGAGGTCGTGATAGGTATCACGGATTTCGACATAGAGCGAGAGTTTGCGGAGCTGTCGGTCGGGCAGTTCGAGGGGGTGGAACATCGGGGCAATTTGGGTGTCGCGGATATAGCCGATGCCGTTGCCCAGAACTACCAATGAGCCGTCTTTGTAATGGGACGGGATTTCGTTGGGGTATGGACGGGGCTGCATCCGCTGTTTGCGTTCCTCTTCGGCGGCGATTCTTGCTGCTTCTGTTGCTGCCTGGTCTTCGATTTTGGTTTCTGTCCGAAGCAGGATTTTGTTATCATCGCTGGGGACACCGGAGGCTGCCGGGGTAACGGTGGGTTTCACTACGGACTTTCCTTTGGGCTTCTTGCCGGTGGGTTGGGCTGTACCGGTAGCCGGTTCGCCGAAAAGGTTGCCTTGTACGGGCTGTTTTCGGGAGGAGGATGCGGAACGGCGTTTGCCGCGTTTCGGGGTTATCTGGGTACGCTCTTCTGCTGTGAACTCAAAGAGGTCGTACAGGCTCAATACCGGTGGAGAGAAAAGGGAAAGTTCGATTTCTTCTTTCGGTTCGGGCAACGGTTTTTCCACGGTAGCGGTTGTCGGTTCGGATCTATTTTCCGGTTCGGGAGCTTTAGTTTGCTCTGGTACTGGTTTCGGTGCCGGTACTTGTTCCGCTTCTTTGCTCTGTTCCGGTGCTTCATTCAACCGTGTGGGTTGGGTATGTTGCATCTGTACCCTGCTCTGCTGTTCTTCCAACGGGAGGAATTGTTGATAGAGGGGGACGTTCAACCGGCGGTAGAAGTCATTGCGAAGCAAGCTCCGGAGCTGGAAAGTGATACCGGGCAAACCTCCTTCGTGGATGTAAACCATTGCGGGATGCCCGTAGGGGTCGGTATCTACACAGGCTTTGGTATGGATGATGGGGATATTCCGGAAGATGTAGTCATTCGTACTGAACCCCTCCGGTCGCGGGCTGGAAGCGATGAACGCATGTTCGTCATCGGTAAGCGGCTCTGTCTTATCGGATTTCTTTTGAAGGATAATCAGGTCACTGCCTACTTCGGTGCCTGCACCGTCTGTAAAGAGGTTGTTGGGCAGACGGATGGCGGACACCAAATGGGAATGTTGCATGAGCTGGTAGCGGATGTTTTCATTCGCCGGGGAGTCCAGTACGCCCTGCGAGGTGATAAAAGCTAATATGCCCCCTTCGCGAATGTTGTCCAGTCCCTTCAGGAAGAAATAGTTGTGCAGGCTCTTGGCGGCGTGCTGACGGACAAGGCTCTTGCTCTTGGTGAATGAGGGGTCGAAAACCGCCACATCGCCAAAGGGAATGTTGGAAGCGGTGATGTCGAAACGGTTCAGGTAACGAAGCCCGCTATCCTCGAAACCGGTAATTTCTACTTTGGCTTCGGGGTGAAGGTGAGAGAGAATTTTGCCGGTCAGGAGGTCTTTTTCAAAGCAGACTATTTCGGGACGGGATAATCCGGCTGGGGATAATCCGGTGCGAGAGGGCTGCTGTTCGGATGAGTGTTGTTCAGATGACTGCTGTTCAGATGACTGCTGTTTGGCGGACTGCTGTTCAGATAGCTGTTGTTGTGCGGAATGTTGTTGGAAAGCATCGACAAATACTCCGGTTCCGCTCGACGGGTCGAGGAAACGGGACGGGGCAATTCCGTAGTTGCCCAATTCAGAAGCAAGAACTGATACAATGTCCTGCGGCGTGTAGAACGCCGTCAGGACAGAGTTTTTCAAACTGGAAAAGTAACGCTTGTATTCCGCTTCGTCTTTTGAATGGCTGCGGATGACGCTGTGGAGCTGGGAAACAAGTGGGAACAACTCGCGGTCGCTCTTTGTCCAACGGGCAACGTCGGCAAGGCTGGAAGCGGGATTGAGCACTGCCTTGATCCCACCGAAACCGGAATAGGCACGCAAGACTGCCTGTTCTTCGGGGGTGGCGGTGCGCCCTTCACGCTCCAACGCAAATGCCAGTTTGATTGCTTCGATATTGTCTTTCAGGTGCGCTTTCTTATTGTATGCCATTCTCGTCCAACCAGATTAAGATGGTACCTGTGATTTCCGTATAGAGGTTGTCGAAAGCAGGCTCGAACTGAAAATCATCGGAAAGGGGGTATTTGGCAAACACTTCTTCACAAACCGGAAGGAGCTGCACGGCAAGGGTCTTGGCACTGCCCTGCGGCACTTCATCGCTGAACTCGTTCCAAAGGACGGTGACGATCACATCGTACTTTGAAAAGTGAAGACCGGCAAACAAAACCTGATTGGCGGCTTCGGAGGCGGCATCGTGGGTAGAGCCGGAACGGACAGATTCGCTATACTCTTCGGCGGCACTGTCGGCACGGGCGGCGATAAAGTCGCTGTCACCGGCTAATTCGGGATGGGATTCTTTGAGGAAAGAAAGCAATAATAAACGGTAATAGGACAATTCCTGCGGTTGTTGTCCGGGGTGTTTCTGCTGCTGTTGCTGCTGCTTTCCTTGTTGCTGGAACTGTTGTCTGTTCTTATTTTTCTTATTCTTATTCTTATTCATTACTTGGATTTTTTAGAGGTTGGAAAGGAAAAGGTAACATTGAACTGTGCATCGAAGGCAAGGGCGGCATCGAATGATTTGCCGCTCTTGCCCTGCAAGCCTTTGATAACACCGGTTTTGCCTTTGGTTACGAGTTCGGTGATCTGTTTGTCGGTCAGTTGCTTGTTACAGATGCCGCGGAACACTTTCAGGGTGCAGTCCACATTGCTGCATTTGGCTATCTTGTTGAAGAACAGCACATGCCCCTGCTTGCATTTGGGGCAAACGGGACTGTCCGTTGCGGACGCTATGGAGATAGTGGCATTGAGCAATTCGGTGGTTATCTGGGCGGTATAGACTTCTATCCCCCGGTGGAAGGTGTCGGAATCCATCCCGCCGGTTTCGATCTTGGCAAGGGCACTCTCCCAACTGCCGGTCATGGAGATGTCGGCTATCTTCTTGTCCCGGACAATGGAATGGACGGCCAGCCCTTTTTCAGTCGGGACGAGGGATTTTTTCTCACGGCGGATGTAGTCACGGCTAAACAATGTCTCAATAATGGCGGCGCGGGTGGCAGGGGTGCCGATGCCCGCCTCTTTCATTGCCTGACGTTCTTCTTCGTTCTCCAACTCCCTGCCTGCGCTTTCCATTGCGGCAAGCAGGGTGCTTTCGGTATGCAGCGGGCGGGGCTTGGTCTGTTTCTCCAATGCTTCGCTATTATATATAGGTAAGGAGTCGCCCTGGTGAAGTTCGGGCAGGGTGGCATTGTCCTCTTCGTCTTCATCGGGAAGGTTGAGCACGGAACGCCAGCCGGGAACCCGGATGATGCTGCCACGCACGGAGAAGGTGACACCGGCAGACTGCAAGGTGACGGCTGTCCGCTCCATGAGGCATTTGGCGGAGAAGGATTCGAGCACGCGGGCGGCTATCATCTCGTAGATGGTGCGCTCGTCCGGTGAGAGGTCGCCGGGGAGATTCTCGGTGACAAGCAACGCATGGTGGTCGGTGACCTTGGCGGCATTGACGCTGCGGGAGTTGAGCGGCTGACCGTCCAATGTAGCGGCATAGGTTGCAAAACGGGGGTATGAAGTCAAGAGGCGGATGCGATCCGGGATAATCTCAAATACATCGTCGGAGATATAGCGGCTGCCGGTACGGGGGTACGAGGTGACTTTCTTCTCGTATAGGCTCTGTGCTATGGAGAGGGTCTTGTCGGCGGAAAAGCCGTGCCGGACGTTGGCTTCTTTCTGGAGGGCGGTCAGGTCGTAGAGCAATGGAGGCTCCTGCGACGCTTCTTTTTTCTCGGCGGCGGTCACTTGCAGGGTACCGGAGGACTGGATTTGCTGCAAGTGTGCGGCAGCTTCGTCCTGACGGTCATACTTAGCTGCGGAGAGGGCGGAAAAGGTGATGCTGCCGGTGCCGGACTGCACCCGTAGCTGCCAGTATTTCTGCGGGGTGAAGTTCTTGTTCTCCATGTAGCGGTTGCATATCATCATCAGGGTGGGTGTCTGCACCCTGCCGAGGGAGAAGACACCACGCCCGGCGGAGAGGCAAAGGGCTTGGGAGGCATTGATGCCGACGAGCCAGTCGGCTTCGCTGCGTGCCTTGGCACTGCGGTAGAGGTTGTCATATTCTCTGCCGTCTTTCAGATTGTCCATGCCCTGACGGATCGCCTTGTCGGTAAGGCTGCTGATCCAAAGACGGGAGAAGGGCTTGGCACAACCGAGGTAATGGTAGATATAGCGGAAGATCAACTCGCCCTCGCGCCCGGCATCGGTGGCTACGATGATGCTCTCGGACTTGTCAAACAGTGACCGGATAACGGCCAGTTGTTTGACTGCTCCGGGGTCGTCCTTGTACTGCTTGCCGTCCTTCACCTGACGGGGGACAAGCCGGAAACGCTCCGGAAAGATGGGGAGATTCTCCCGGCGGAAGCCTTCGAAGCCGTAGGCTTCGGGCATTGCCAATCCCACCAGATGACCGAATCCCCATGTAACGGTGTAGCCGTTACCTTCCATGTATCCGTCCTTGCGCTCTTTAGCGCCCACAATGAGGGCAATATCCCGTGCCACACTCGGTTTCTCTGCAATAATGACTTTCATAACTTTACTTTTTTAGGTTTTACGTTTTTATAATTTTCTTCCTTTGCCGCTCTTTTTCTTCACTTCTTTCTTCCCCTCCTGCTTAGCGGCTTCGACTTGCACCGGTTGTGCCGCCGCCGGTTTCAGCGGTCGTTGCACATGCCTGGTGGCTTCGTCAGTTGCACCGTTGTTCACCGCTACTTGTGTCTTGTGGTCGGCTGTGGGGGTGATTTCCCTTGCCTGACTTTTGGCTTTGTCGGGATTGTAGCGGAAGAAGTCGGGCTTGCCCCGGTCGAGGTTCATGCGGACATAGGCATTGAACGGTTGCCCGTCGTGGTCTTTCATGCCGGTGACGTAGATAGTCTCCATCTTGCCGAATTTCTCCTGCTGTTCGGGGGTGAGTTCCTTGCCGAGCAGCCTTTTAGGGACAAAGAATTTGGCGGCGGCGGTCTGTGCATTGTTCTGGGACGGTACGTTGTCCTGCGACTGTGCATTACCTTGCGACTGTGCGGCGGATGCCTTTTGCTGCTCCATTTTCTTGTAGCGGTTCCTGTCCAGCCCGTCGAAGTTGTAGTCGAACTTTTCTTTGGCTACGTTGTACTGCATGTAGGCGTCGAACTTGCTTTTCCACTGCGAGTCCATGCCCTCTATCAGTACTTTGCCGCCTTCGGAGAGCTGGCGGTGCTGCTCCGGGGTGAGGGTGACGCCCTTGATCTCCATCGGGATAAGGATGTCATCCACCGGAACGGCGACGAGGTTGTTGGTCAACTTGTCCAGTGAAACGAGGCAGGGCTTGGGGTCGCCGCCGTCCAACGGGAGAAGGACGGGATGACCGGCGTTGCCGGTGGCAAGAATAATGTCCTTCGTCTCCTTGTCCAACAGTACGCCGTGGAACGGCAGGTCGAGGGCGGGTTCGCGACGGTAGCAGTCAATCTTCAAATCCAGTTTGCCGTCCGCGCCTTCCTGAAAATGGATGCGTCCCTGCGTGGTGATGGGGATGCCCTCTATCTCGGTGGAGATGGTGACCAGACCGGACTTTCCACCGGAGAGGACGGCTGACAAGTCGCCGCCCTGTTCCAACGACTGGCGCGTGATGCCCAGACGGGCGAGCTGTTCCCAATCCACGCGGCTCTCAAAGCCCAACGGTTGCGCCTGCTGCTCCGTTTCGGAGGGAGATTCTTGCTCCTGTGCCAGTATCGGATAATCATTCGGATTGATCTTGTACTGGTCGATGAAAGCTTTGTTGTCTTCGGGATGCCGGAGCATGTCGGTAAATACGTCCAGCGTATCCAGCAGGGAGGCGGGAATACGGTAGAAAGGAAAGTCGGTGGGCTGCTGGAACTGATGCCTGAAATTGAGAAAAAAGTCCTCTAAGATGGAGGACTGCTTGTTCACTTTCAGAAAGTCATCGAGGTTTTCCATCGAGGGCAGCAACAAACGCCATATCCCTTCCTTTGCAGCGGACTTGTCCACTGCTTTGAGTTTGCCGTCGTCGTCCTTGTCGGCCACGAGCAATACTTCTTCTTCATTCTGATTTTCTTCCATTGCGATTTGTTTTATATAACTTGCATCTATCGTAATGCGGAGCGAAAGTAGATTTAAGTATCTGTAATTCAATGGAATCAGAATGGTGTGGCATCAAGTGGCACTAAAGTGGTTGCTTGTGGCACAATTGGGTGATTTATTATAAATCCTTTCATGTTTGTTCCACCTGATGATATTTTTTGTATTTTTGAAGAATTATAAATCAAGAACTTACGTAAACACACAACCAATATGAAATATAAAACCAGTCTGATAGCTATTCTATTGGGAAGCCTCCTATGTTTCACCTTGCCTGTTCCGGCACAAAACAGCCTGCAACATCAAAAAGACTCTTTGCGGCAAGTGATTGAACACGCCGAAGGCATTGACAAACTGAAGTCGTACAACAAATTGTACTATTTATATATGTCGGAAGTTGCCGATAACCAAAAAATGGATACATTGCTGATGTTGTTTAATCAGGTTGAAGCCGAAGCCATAAAGCAGGGAAATGTAGAAATGCAGGGAATGGTG
>OGGI01001331.1_pt1 | contig 18072 bp, 17 predicted proteins | sample 1571051 | NCBI WGS metagenome assembly OGGI01 (sample SAMEA2582075, study PRJEB24529) | metagenome | biome: Human gut stool | place: China | collected 2011 | reverse complement strand
TACAGGAAATCTTGAAGTAAATGCTGACACTAAAAACAAAAAAACTACACTTAATGGTAAATTTTCTTCGGATAATATAAAAATTTCAAATTATAATTTTCAAAATATACGTTTTCAATATAGTTAATAGAAATAGAACCAAAAACAAGAACCTCCGCTTGAGGGTTAGTGGGGAACCAGTCAGGTATGTTTAGAGCATTTCTCTTTGGAAAAAGTGGGCGGTCTTCAAATAATTCCAAAAAAGCAGCAGTTCCCATTCGTTCTTCAAGAGGAGTATTATACATAGAAGTATCACCAGCATTTGTCCAACAGTATGCACATGAATAGTCACATAAAATTTGTGCATTTAGCTTTAAGACAACCCAATCTACGGAGGGGTCTTCTTGACGCAGTTTATAAAACATTTTATAATTGGGAAATTCTATGGACATACAAACAGCGTCTATGCAATTATCATATCTATATTCATCATTAAAATGGCTAGGAATGCTGTTTTTTTCCAAAATATTTCTTGGTAAGAGCCCATGCTTAAATATATTTTGTAAATTCTCTGCTTGTGTGAAATGATAGAGCGTATCTATTTGTCGCTGCTGTAAAATTTGTTTCATATAATTCCCCCACGTATACATTTAATAAAAAAATTATATCATAATTTAATGTATATGGGAAATGTTTTTATGATATTTTCAGGCATCCTAAAATTTCATTTTAGGTTTTTGATATATATGGATAATTCCTGATGAAAATCTTTGTTAAACCATGTATAATAGGATTTGTGGATAATAAAAAATAAAAATGGATGAGGAATGAAAATGGAGGGGAATTTAACAAAAGATCCTATTCTAAAAACGCTGACGAAACTTGCGGTTCCGATCATGGCGTCATCGTTTCTGGGGACTTTGTACAATATCACGGACATGGCCTGGATTGGTCTGCTTGGTTCGAAGGCAGTTGCGGGTGTAGGTGTTGGAGGTATGTTTACCTGGCTTTCGCAGGGACTTGCAGCTATGGCTAGAATGGGTGGACAGGTGCATGTGGCACAGTGTATCGGACGTGGAGACAGAGAAAAGGCACACGGATTTGCACAGGCGGCAGTACAGCTTGCTGCATTTATGGGAATGGCATATGGAATTCTTTCGCTGCTTTTTACCAGACAGATGGTAGGATTTTTTCAGCTTGCAGATGCACAGGCTCATGTGGCGGCAATGTCATATACGAAGATTGCCTGTGGGCTGATCGTATTTTCTTTTATGACGCTGACACTGACTGGACTTTATACGGCACAGGGAGATTCAAAGACACCTTTTATAGCGAATCTTGTCGGCCTGGCCACAAATATGGTTCTGGATCCTGTGTTGATTCTTGGAGTGGGGATGTTTCCGAAGCTTGGTGTTGTCGGGGCTGCAATTGCGACAGTGACAGCACAGGCGATCGTTATGAGTATCATGATAGTCGGAATTGTCATACAAAAGAAAGAAAATGTACTAAAAGGAACTAGGCTTTTGGCAAAAATCCCGCGGAAATATCTGCAGGGAATCTGTAAGATCGGAATTCCGACAGCAATACAGGGAATGGCATATTGTGCAATCTCCATGGTGCTGACACGTATGATCTCCGGGTATGGTGCAGAAGCTGTTGCAACGCAGAGAGTCGGAGGTCAGATTGAATCGATATCATGGAATACTGCAGACGGTTTTGCAGCGGCATTAAATGCCTTTATCGCACAGAACTATGGTGCAGGCAAAAATGACCGTGTCAAAAAAGGATATAAGGCTTCTTTGTGGACGGTTGGTATCTGGGGACTGTTGATCTCAGCTGTATTTATATGTATTCCGGAACCGATTGCCAGAATCTTTTTTCATGAACCCAAAGCAATCGCAACATCAGTTGAATATCTGATCATCATAGGTTTCAGTGAAGCTTTTATGTGTGTGGAACTGATGACAGTCGGTGCATTATCAGGGCTCGGCAGAACCCGACTTTGCAGTATCATCAGTATAGCTTTTACCAGTGCAAGAATTCCGCTGTCGATCATTCTTGGAGGTATTATGGGTCTGGATGGAATATGGTGGGCTATTTCTTCAACCTCCATTGTAAAGGGAATTATTTTTACCTGTACATTTTTATGGATCACAAGAAAACGACGGTAAACTTTCAAAAACAATGTGTGTAATACAGAACAGCAGAAAGAAAAGATTGCGGAATGGATGTTTCAGGCAATCAGAGAGTATTATATGAAAAAATGCACTTTTCCGAATGACAAACTGCATCATCCGGAACTTGCCGGAAAGCCAATGGCAGTCGGTGGTGATCCGGAGGCAAGACATGGAATTGTGCTGACTGCGAATTATATTGCAAAGCGAGCCGGAGTAAAAACAGGTATGGCATTGTGGCAGGCAAGGCAAGTTTGCCCGGAAATAATTTTGTACCGCCTCGCATGGATCTTTATTTGAGGTTTTCCAGAATGGCACAGGAGATTTACAGTGAATACACGGATCAGAGAGGATTTATGTATCAAGATAAGATACTGGCACAGCTGAATGCTAAGGAACACATGATTCATCCACAAGCATATTTTCATGAATAGGAGAGAGCAGGTGTTTTGTAATGACAGCTAAAGTGTATGTAGATGTCCTAGCGGTATTCAGCCGGGAAGGAGAATTGATCCCTACAGCGTTTGTCTGGGAAGATGGACGTAAGTATAGTTCCGCTTAAGAGACGACGGTCAAACCAGGAGCTTTTGGCAATGTGCAAACGAACGGTATCTTTTTTGCAGTATTGATGCCGTCGTTAAATCCATCGGCAACACCAGACTCATATTCTGCTTTTCTGAGTTTTCGTTCTTCCTCTTCTTTGTCGTATTCGAATATACTCATCGAGATCACCTCCGATTTATTTGCACGAAGAAATTCAGAAAGATATGCTTGAAAATAATATTAACGCATAACTCTCATTATTTTAATATATTTTTAAAATATAATTAAAGTCAACATAAACAATAAGAACCTAGACAAATCTTCCAAATGGTACATTGTATCCGGCTCCGCTTCGTGGTAGACTGTTTTCATAGTGATTTTTATGAAAAAAGGGAAGGAGTGTTTTTATGGGAAGTAAGATAAAAGCAATACAGATTCTTCAGGCAGCAGGCTATATCCTTCTGGGACTGTTTCTGGTGCTGAAGCCTGATACCAGTGTGCGGGCGATCTGTTATGGCTGCGGCGTGATTGCGGCGGCATACGGACTTCTGCATGTGCTCCAGTGCCGGAAAGGTAAGGCAAAGGGCGAACTGATCCTCGGTGTGATCTTTATTGCACTTGGCGTGTTCTGTCTGATCACGCCGCAGACGGTGGTATCGTTTTTGCCGTTTCTGCTTGGCGTGGTACTGATGCTGGACGGTATCAGCAAAATCCAGAGAGCACTGGATCTGCGTGTGTTGGATGCAATCGGCTGGGGCAAGCTTCTGACGATCGGGATTCTTTTGATGATCGTTGGTGTGGCTTTGCTTTTCAACCCATTCGGGGCTGTGAAGATGACGATGGTATTCTTCGGAGCCTGCCTGCTGATCGACGGGGCACTGGATTTGTTATTTTTGCTTATCGTTTTGTAAGATGTCAGGGTAAAAAGGTTCAAAAGTCGGTTTTTTCTTGTAAGAAAAGACATTTAACTTTGACATTTTTGAAATTCCAGGAGTGTGATCTATGAAACCGGAACTTGACAATCAGTCTGTTCACCGCTATATGCGGGTATATAATTATTACAAACAGCTTATTCTGTCGCAACAGCTTGCACCTGGAAGCAGGCTGCCGTCGATCCGGCGGTGTGCGGCAGAATTGCAGATGAGCCGGACAACGGTGGAGACGGCATACATGGTGCTTGCGGCAGAGGGCTATATTATTTCCAGGCCGCAAAGCGGATTTTATGTGACGGACATCGGCAGGACGCGAAAAACGGCAGAATTTCAGAAAAGTGCCGCTCAAAAAGAAAAGAATCCGGTGCTTTATAATTTTGCGTCTGCAAGTGTTGACAGAGAAACCTTCCGGTTTGAACTGTGGAGGCGGTATATCAAAAGTGCACTGCGGCAGGATGAGCGTCTGCTCTCTTATGGAGAACCGCAGGGAGAATACGATCTGCGGGAGGTTCTGTGCAGATATTTGCAAAACAACCGAAATGTGGTTTGTACGCCGGAACATATTGTGATCGGAGCGGGTGTTCAGAGCCTGCTTCACATTCTGTGTCCGTTGATTGAGGGACGTAAAAAAATTGCGTTTTATAATCCGGGATTTCGGCAGGGGCGTGCCGTTTTTGAGGATCATGGTTTTGAACTGTGCGATCGAAAACAGGAGCAGCCGGATGTCTGCTATGTGTCACCTTCGCAGGCGACTGCCTGGGGCGATGTTCTTTCGGTCGGAGAGCGGATGAAGATACTGCGTGAAGCATCTGAAAAAAATATTTTGCTGATCGAGGATGACTACAACAGTGAATTCTGTTATTATCATCATCCATCGCCGTCCATTCAGGGTCTGGCGGGCGGAAACGGAGTCATTTATCTCGGAACATTTTCCAGGCTTTTGCTGCCGTCGATCCGCTTAAGTTTTATGGTGCTTCCGCCGGATCTTCTGGAAAAATATCAGAGACGCAGAGATTTTTATAATCAGACGGCATCCAAAACGGAACAGATCGCATTGTGTCAGTTTATCCGGGATGGTCATCTGGAAAGTCAGATTCGTAAATCCAGGAAACACTATTTGGCGAAAACAAAAATTTTGTGCAGTGAAGCGAAAAGGATTTTTGTAGAAGAGGCAAAAGTTACGGCCGGGGAGACCGGATTTGTAAGCCTTCTGGAAATTTTCGGAGCAGGAAATCTGCAGGAAGTTCTGTACAGAACAGAAGAAAAAGGTTTTGCTTTTTTATCTGCGGATGAAAGTGAGCAAGGGATCCGTCTTGCTCTTTCCTGTGCAGCAGTTCCGGTGGAAAAGTTTTCAGAGGCGTTACAGCTGCTGAAGCAGTGTTTCTGAATTTTGCAATGAGATTTAAAAATGCTTTTGATGGAAATACCGTTTTGCATGCAGATGTGGTGATGCGAAAACATTATGAAAGGAAAAGAAAATGGCGAGACAAAAGAATAAAATATTGATGTTTTTGTTTTCTCTGATCCCGGGAGCAGGACAGATGTATATGGGATTTATGAAGCAGGGATTGTCTTTAATGACAATCTTTGCAACGTTATGTGCAGTGGGTATCTGGCTGGATATCAAGCCGCTGCTTTTCTTTGCACCGATCATTCTGCTGTACAGCTTTTTCGATGCAACCAACAAGAATTCGATGGACGCAGAAGCGTTTAAAAAATTGGAGGATCATTATCTCTGGGGTGATGACTGGATGGAGTGGAGCGAAGGCTTAAAGGACAGCATCAGCAGACGGGATGGTAAAAAGGCCATGGGAACGGTTCTGTATATCGTGGCGGCGTGCATGATCTGGAGTGTTGTCAAATATTTTGCGGACATCATCTACGGGCCGACCAGTCTGCCAGGTGCTGTGATCGCAAAGATTCCGGTTGCTGTTGTTGCTGTATTTGTTTTATGGGTAGGTCGCAAACTGATGAAGAGTGCTTCTGATGAAGAAAAAAGATTCTATCGTGGAATGCCGTATCCGTATGCACAGAGCATGGGGATCCATATGAACGGTGAGCGTATGCCAAATCCATGGGAGCGTGTGTGGAGTGATCCGCAGAGAATGCAGCATCCGGAGCAGGAGCCGGTCAGAGAAACGGTTGTGGAAGAAGCTGCAGCTGCACAGGAAACCGCAGAAAAAGCAAAAGTAGAACTTCGCAAAGAAAACGAAACAAAAGAGGTTGTGAAACCACAGGAAGAAAAAGCGGAGACTGCACAGGAAAATGAGACACAGACAGGCACAGAGGAAACCGATGTGGTCGAAGAAGTGGCAGAAGCTGAAAAAGAAAGAGAAATCAAAGAAACGCTTGAAACCATGGAAGCGGAAACTGCTATGGAAAAATCCTGAAGCATGTTTTTGTGTTTCTGGCAGCAGAGATGAGCAAGTAGCGAAGCGGATTGTGAATGTCCGCTTTACCTGAATAGTTACAAAAATCCCTTCATAAGATACAGTAAACGGACGGACTTATGGAGGGATTTTTCTGTCATTTCTGCTCTTTTTGTCGATGTATATGATACCGTTTGTTCTGCTTTACGTTGTCGGTTATGCCTTTCTGAAAAAGAGAGATGCATACGGTGATTTTGTGCGTGGTGCCGGGGAAGGAATCCACACGGCATTTGCGATCCTGCCGACACTTGTCGGTCTGATGACAGCCGTAGGGATCCTGCGGGCATCGGGTTTCCTTAAATGGCTCTCGGATATCCTTGGCAGGCTTTTTGCCGGAATCGGATTTCCGGTGCAGCTTGTGCCGCTTGCAGTGGTGCGTCTGTTTTCCGCCAGTGCGGCGACCGGATTTCTTCTGGATATTTTTAAAGAATTCGGGCCGGATTCCAAGATCGGAATCATTGCATCACTGATGCTCAGCTGCACGGAAACGGTATTTTATACGATGAGCGTTTATTTTATGGCAGCAAAAGTGACAAAAACACGGTATACGCTGGCAGGTGCACTGCTTTCTGTTTTTGCCGGGATTGCCGCCAGCTTTTTTCTTGGAAATTTTCTACAGCTTTAAGGACCATTCCTGGCAGTTCCAGACGGTTGTCACGATATCCTGATAGAATTCCGGCTCATGGCAGATCAGCAGAATACTTCCCTTATATTCCTGAAGAGCTTTTTTCAGTTCTGCTTTTGCGTCAACATCGAGGTGGTTGGTCGGCTCGTCCAGCAGCAGAATATTGCTCTCACGGTTCAAAATCTTGCAGAGACGTACTTTTGCCTGCTCGCCGCCGCTCAGTACACGCACCTGACTCTCGATGTGTTTGGTGGTCAGACCGCATTTTGCCAGCATGGAACGGATCTCGTACTGTGTCATTGCCGGAAATTCGCTCCAGATCTCTTCGATACAGGTCGAAGTGTTCTGCGTATCGGACTCCTGCTCAAAATAACCGATATGCTGATAATCGCCAAGATGCACTTTGCCGGAATACGGTTTGATCAGCTGCAGAATGCTTTTCAGAAGCGTGGTCTTACCGATACCGTTTGCACCGGTCAGGGCAATGCGTTCGCCGCGTTCCATGCGGATATTTAACGGTTTTGTCAGCGGTTCGTCGTAACCGATCACCAGATCGTTTGTCTCGAAGATCATCTTTCCGGAAGTACGGGCCGTTTTAAAGTGAAACTCCGGCTTTGGTTTTTCACGATCCAGTTCGATGATGTCCATTTTGTCCAGTTTTTTCTGGCGTGCCATCGCCATATTCCTTGTAGCGACGCGGGCTTTGTTGCGGGCAACGAAATCCTTGAGGTCGCTGATCTCCTGCTGCTGGCGGTTGTAGGCAGCCTCAAGCTGGGCTTTCTTCATGGCGTAGACTTCCTGGAATTTATCGTAATCGCCCGGATAGCGGTCAAGTCTGCAGTTTTCCATATGATAGATTAGGTTGATGACGCTGTTCAGGAACGGAATATCATGGGAGATCAGAATAAAGGCATTTTCATAATCCTGGAGATAGCGTTTCAGCCATTCAATGTGCTGCTCATCCAGATAGTTGGTCGGCTCGTCCAGAAGCAGGATGTCTGGTTTTTCCAGCAGAAGCTTTGCCATCAGTACACGGGTACGCTGTCCGCCGGAGAGGTCGGTTACATCACGGTCAAGCCCAAGCTCTTCCAGACCGAGTGCACGGGCGATCTCGTCTACTTTTGTGTCGATCATATAGAAATCGTGCTGCTCTAAAAGCTCCTGATATGTGCCGGTCTCGGCGAGCAGACGTTCCATTTCTTCCGGTGTGGCATCGCCCATCTGTTCATACATACGGTTCATTTCCGCTTCCATTGCAAATAAAAACTGAAAAGCAGAACGCAGGACATCACCGATCGTCATGCCCTTTTCCAGGACAGAATGCTGATCCAGATAGCCGACACGGACATTTTTTGCCCATTCGACCGTTCCCTCATCCGGTGTCAGGTTTCCGGTGATGATATTCATAAACGTGGACTTGCCTTCTCCGTTTGCACCGATCAGGCCGATATGTTCGCCTTTGAGGAGACGAAAAGAAACATTGTCGAAAATCGCACGGTCACCAAAACCATGCGTCAGATTTTTTACATTTAAGATCATAATTACTCCTGTCAAATTTTGTGAAGTTATGAAAGTTATGAGATGCCATATGAATTGTTTCGTACTTCGTACTTTCACAATTCTTTCTACGCTCCGCTTCGGTCGGGGCGGGTTCCAAGGTCTTTCATCCACTTATGAGCAAGCTCATGTGGATTTAGATCTTTTGATCCTGGCATTTTATGATGTTGGGGTCAAAAGATGCCATACGAATTGTTCCGTACTTCGTACTCCCACAATTCTATCCAATATTCGCATATCGTGAAGCTTACGCTCCACTTTTATGCTCATATCGGGGCGGGTCATTAAGCCATAAAACCACTCCTGTGCAAGCACATCGTGGTTTCAGGCTTTTGACCCTGGCATCTTATTATCTTACCATAAAAGAAAGGGGTTGCACAATCGAAAAAAAAGGAATATCCTTACTGCGATTCTTGTGATAAAATAACGGGTACAAAAAGATTTTTGGAAATATATAAGGAGGTACATATGACAAAAAAACAGCTTGCGCTGGAAGTGATCGAGCGTTTAAAGAAGGAATATCCTCTGGCAGACTGTACGCTTGATTATGATGCGGCATGGAAACTGCTGGTTAGTGTCCGGCTTGCGGCACAGTGTACGGATGCCAGGGTAAATGTTGTGGTTCAGGATCTCTATGCGAAATATCCGGATGTAGATGCTCTTGCGGAAGCGACACCGGAAGAGATCGAGGCGATCGTAAGGCCATGCGGTCTTGGAAAAAGCAAGGCACGTGATATCAGTGCATGCATGAAAATGCTGCGTGATGAGTACGACGGCAAAGTGCCGTGTGATTTTGATGCGATTTTAAAGCTTCCGGGCGTGGGAAGAAAGAGTGCAAACCTGATCATGGGCGATGTTTTCAAAAAGCCTGCGATCGTCACGGATACGCACTGCATTCGTCTGACAAACCGTATCGGTCTGGTAGATGGGATCAAAGATCCGAAAAAAGTCGAAATGGCACTCTGGAAGATCATTCCACCGAAAGAAGGTAGTGATTTCTGCCACAGACTCGTTTATCATGGCAGAGAGGTCTGTACAGCGAGAACAAAGCCTTACTGTGACAGATGCTGCCTGGCGGATATCTGTGCAAAAAATGGAATTTAAAATATGGAGATAATAAGGAAATGAGAAACACAGCAACAGATCTGACAGAAGGTACACCTTGGAAGATTATCATGCGATTTTCGATTCCATTGTTTTTTACGTTTTTACTGCAGCAGTTTTATAACATGGTAGATACGATCGTTGTAGGACAGTTCCTTGGAAAAGATGCACTGGCGGGCGTTGGTTCTACCGGGGCGATCAATTTTATGATCATCGGATTCTGTATGGGACTTGCCAATGGTTTTGTCATTCCGGTCGCACAGCGTTACGGGGCAAAAGATTATAAAGATATGAGAAGGTTTGTGGCAAACAGCATCTGGCTGACCGCTTTTTTTGCGGCGATCATGAGCATCACAGTCTGTATTTTATGCCGCAGCGTGCTGATCGCCATGAAGACACCGGCAGATATCCTGGATCTTGCATATGATTATATTTTTATCATTTTTGCAGGGATACCGATCACACTTGCCTACAATCTCCTGACCGGGATCATCCGTTCTCTTGGGGATTCCAAATCGCCGCTGATCTTTCTGCTGATGGCAGCAGTGGCAAATATCGGATTTGATATCCTGTCAGTAACGGTTTTGAAACTCGGCGTTCGTGGACCGGCTTTTGCGACACTGCTTGCACAGGCATTTTCCGTGGTACTGTCTCTGTGGTGTATAAAGACAAAGTTCCCGATCCTGAAAATGGAGCCGGGAGAATGGAAATTGCATGGCAAACACATCGGTATCCTCTGTAAAATGGGTATTCCGATGGGACTTCAGTATTCGATCACAGCGATCGGCAGTGTCGTGCTTCAGACCGGTATCAATACACTTGGTTCGGCAGCCGTTGCCTCGGTTTCGGCGGCATCGAAGCTTTCGATGTTCCTGGCGTGTCCGTTTGATGCGATCGGTTCGGCCATGGCAACTTACACCGGACAGAATGTCGGGGCAGGCAAGATCGAGCGTATCGGTCAGGGATTAAAGGCATCCGTTCTGATCGGTATCACATACTCGATCCTGATTTTCCTGGTCATGCTTTTTTCTGCAAAATACTGGATGCTTCTGTTCATAAATGCATCCGAAACGGAGATCATACATAATGCAGTGCTGTTTATTCTTGCAAACAGCGGATTTTACATTGCACTTGTTTTTGTCAATGCGGTTCGCTTTACCATTCAGGGAGCGGGATTCAGCGGTCTGGCAATCCTTGCAGGTGTCATGGAAATGATCGCAAGAGCCATTATCGGCGTGATCATGGTTCCGTATCTGGGATTCGCAAGCGTATGTTTTGCCAGTCCTCTGGCATGGATCATGGCAGACTGTTTCCTGATTCCGGCGTACTGTCATGTGATCCGAAAGCTGAAACAGAGAAGGGCACAGGGTGTGCCAAATATGTAGATTTTGTTAAGAAGTGTTAAGAAAAGTTGACATTAACCGCATCTTCATTGTACAATGAAAAAGGGAGTGGACTTGAAACACACTGAAAATCAGAGAGAAAAGGGGGATTTTTCATGTATAATAAAAAGAAAATTGCGACATTACTGGTAATCGGAATGGCCGCAATGTTTATGATGAACGGCTGCCAGAAAAAGGCATCTGAGACGGAGACGACGAAACAGACGACAGCTCAGAGCGAAAGTACTGCACAGACCGAAGCAGCTACAACATATACCTCAGAGAGCAATTCATTTTCTTTTGATCTTCCGGATTCTGCATGGGTAGCGACAAAGGAAGGCATTGAGAATAAATGGGCATTTATGAAAGAAGGCGTCGGCACGATCCGGATCACGCACAAAAAGTCAAAGATCAAGGAGAAGAATCTGCCGAAGTCTCAGGAAGATGCGATTGCTCTTTTAAACGATATCCAGGAGAATGCATTTTCTCAGGTAGAATATAAAAAAGACAGCACCAATGGTACAGAGCTTTATTATTATGCTGCATCCACGCAGGATGCAGATCTTGGTTACGTTTATCTGATCAAGTATCTGATCAATACGGACACCGAGAGTTATACGATCACGGCAAAACTGACATCCAGTGACAGTACGGTGCAGCAGGCAGTGAAAAGTGCCGTTACCAGCTTCAAAGTTTTAAATGATGACAGTAAAAAGACAGATTCTGGTGCAAACTCCGGATCTTCGGCAGACGGCAGTGCATCTTCAGACAATGCAGATAACAGCTCTGCTCCGAAAAATACAGAAGACAGTGCTGCAGACAACATTTCCGGCGAAAGTACAGGCGATTCTTCCGGTGCATCGACCGATGAAGAATACCGCTATTTCTTTGATGCAAACGGAAATACGATCTACGCTTATCCGTCTGAGGACGGCAGCTGGCGTGATGATAACGGAACTTCTTATATTTTCCTGGAAAACGGCGTAGAAGATTCCAACGGCACACAGTATTACTACGATCCGCCTCAGGGAACGGCAGGAACAGACTCTTCAGCCGGTTCCGGTAATTCATCCAATTCCGGAAGTTCCTCAGGTGATGGCATGGTCATTGGTTTCTATGATATCAATGGAAACTATCAGACAGCGACACAGGATGCAAACGGAAACTGGATCGGCAGTGATGGAAAAACCTACACTTTCGATGAAAAAGGGGCAACAGACAACGACGGCAATTTCAGCAAATGGTAAAACAGGATAAAAATGGGATATAAAGGAGTGTAAATATTATTATGAAAAATAAGGCATTACATTTTATGGCAGCAGCAGTCCTCTCATCGGCTCTTCTGATGACAGGATGCGGCAGCCACAGTGGGGATACGAACAGCAGCACAAAACAGACCCAGGATCAGACACAGCGGGGAGCAGGTCAGGATTCTGCCCAGACTTCAGCCGCAGAGGATCAGAATCAGGCATTGGATGACCAGAATCAGAGCCAGGATACGCAGACACCGGAAACACATCCGGATCTGGAGACAAGAGTGGAAACAGAGGTAGTGCAGCAGCCGGAAACACAGGCACCGGATACCGAGAATAACATCGATAATCCGGCAGCCGGTAATGGCAAAGGCGATACAAATGGTTTTTATGATGACGGCGGAACCTGGATCACCGTTCACAAAAACAGCCAGGGACAGTGGGTTGATGAAAGCGGTATGACCTACCAGTTTGGCGATGATGGCGTAACCGATCAGAATGGCGTTTTCTATCCATATTAAACCGGTTTTTGATTGACATTATATCTGCGAAAGCGTAGAATATGGAAGTCAAAGAAGGTAACAACCAGAATGGAGGAGTATAGATGAAAATGAGATCAAAAATCGTAACTTGTCTGCTACTCGCTCTGTCCATTTCCTGTCTGGCTACCGGCTGTAAAAAGAAAGCACAGGAAACTGAGACGAGCAGCGAAACGATTCGTGTTACAGAGAAACAGACAGATAGCGAAACAGCAAAGAAAGCTACAAATACATCCACAACATTTAAATCAAAAGATGGCAGTATTTCTATCAAACTTCCGGATGACACCTGGACAATGAAAAAAGAAGGCACAAAAGAATGGACCTTTGAGTCACCGAACCAGGGAACGATCACGATCGTACATTATTCCGGAGATGAGACGAACGGACTTGTTTTCCCGTCCTCTGAAGAAGAAGTACTGAATAATCTGGAGAAAGCCGGAAAATCCAAAACCGATTATGCAGTTGTAGAATACAAGAAAAATACCATGGGTTCTTACGAGGCATATCACACAACCATCAAATGTAAGAGTACAAACAGTAAGTATGCGTACTCGGTAGCGTATAATCTGGTAGGAGATGAGGATATTTATTCGGTCAATGGTCAGGTTATGCAGGATGATGCAACGGCAATGGAAGCGATCCGTACTTCTGTGGAGAGTCTGAAACTGCTGAAAACATCGAGCACAACAACATCTGAGACTAAAAAGAATAATACAACATCTTCCGAGTCGAACAGTACAACACAGTCCGAGTCCGGAAGCACAGCTTCTACCGATGGCAATTCTGATTCCAACCACAACGGTCAGTATGTTTATGACAGCAACGGCAACGCAGTTTATATCTATCAGGACAGCGACGGAAACTGGGTAGACAGCAGCGGAGCGATTTATTATTTTAATGCAAACGGTATCACAAACAGCAACGGTGCAAGCTTTACCTACAATCCGCAGGGTGGAAACAGCGACAATAACAACAACGGCGGAAATGGCAATAACGGCGGTGATAACAACAATAACAACGGCGGAGCTACTCAGACCAACAGTTTCTATGACAATCAGGGAAATCTGATCACAGTTTATAAAAACAGCAACGGAAACTGGGTAGATGGAAACGGCATTGTTTACACCTTTGGTCAGTATGGTGTAACCGATAATTACGGCAATTATTATCCATATGACAACAGCGGAAATAATAACGGCAACAACGGAAATAACGGCAACAATGGAAATAATGGCAACAATGGAAATAATGGCAACAATGGAAACAATGGTAATACCGGTGGAAACACAGGTGGAAACACAGGAGGTAATACCGGCGGCAGCACCAACGGTTTTTATGATGACCAGGGCAATTATATTTCCGTGACACAGGATGCAAACGGAAACTGGGTAGACAGCGGCGGAATGCAGTATACATTCGGTAACGATGGCGTAACCGATGCAAACGGAAACTTCTATCCATACTAAAAACAGAAAAGTGCAGAGACGCACATCATGTAATCATGCAGAATATACAAAGGACAGCAGAGAAAATCTGTTGTCCTTTTTACGTTAATTGGAAAAGATTCAAACTTTTATAAGTGGCGGGCAACAGATTTGTCTGAGTGGGGTTTCATTTTCGAATAGTAAGATTCTTTACATGGATTTTACATGGCATTGCAGAGGATTTGATCTTGTGGCAGTAAAATAAATTTATGGTTAAAGGTATAATGCCATTTTTATGGGATTTAGCTCAGGTCTCACGTGCGTCTGGCTTAAATACACGCAACGAAAAAGCTGTTAAGGGCATCACATTTTATTGAGGAGGAGAGAATAATAAATGAGAAAATATATGAACCGGGAACTGTCGTGGCTGAAATTTAATGAACGTGTTTTGGAAGAGGCGGAAAATAAAAAAGTGCCGCTCTGTGAAAGACTGAATTTTGCAGCAATCTATCAGAGCAATCTTGATGAATTTTTTATGGTGCGTGTGGGATCACTCGTAGATCAGATGCTTTTGAAGAAAGATATCCGTGATAATAAAACGAATCTTACACCGGAGGAGCAGATCAAAAAGATCCTTGCGGAAGTCGGAAAACTGAACCGTAGCAGAAATGTCGTTTACGATGAAATCATGGAAGAACTGGAAGAATATGATATCTGCATCACGGATTTCAAGAAGATGAATGAAAAAGAAAGCGAATACGTTAAACGCTATTTTCAGGGTGAAATCGCACCGATCATTTTCCCGACGATCGTGGCAAAAAGACAGCCGTTTCCATTTTTGCGAAATAAAGAAATCTATGCAGTCGTAGTGCTGGAGACAAAGAGCGGAAAAGAGAAGCTGGGTATCATTCCATGCAGCAGTGGTATGTTCAAACGTCTGATAGAACTTCCCGGCAAACGCGGCACTTATATTCTGGCAGAAGAAGTGATTCTCCATTATATGCCGGAAATCTTTAAGGGTTATCGTGTAAAAGCAAAATCACTGATCCGCATCACCAGAAATGCAGATATTGACGCAGACGCACTGTATGACGAAGATCTGGATTATCGTGATTTTATGGTGGAAGTGATCAAACAGAGGAAAAAACTGGCTCCGATCCGTCTGGAATTGTCACGGGAAATGGATGGTGAAGTGATCAGTACTCTGTGTCATTATCTGGATCTTGACCGTGACTATGTTTTCTATAATGAGGGACCGCTGGATCTGTCATTTGTCTATGAAATCCAGGATAAACTGCGTTACGTGCCGGAACTGTTCTATCAAAAACGGATTCCGCAGAAATCTGTGCAGTTTGAAGAAGGCAGACCGATTCTGGATCAGATTCTGGAGGGGGACAAATTTTTATCTTATCCGTATGACAGCATGAAACCGTTTCTTACGATGCTGCATGAAGCTGCAAACGACAAAGATGTCCTTTCCGTAAAAATGACGCTCTACCGTGTGGCAAAACAGAGTAAAGTGGTGGAAGCTCTGATCGAGGCAGCGGAAAATGGCAAGGAAGTGCTGGCACTTGTAGAATTAAAGGCAAGATTTGACGAGGAAAATAACATCGAGTGGTCAAGAAGGCTGGAGCGTGCCGGATGTCATGTGATCTATGGGCTGGATGGATTTAAAGTACATTCCAAACTGTGCCAGATCACCAGAAAAGCCGGCGATGAAGTGCAGTATATCACGCAGATCGGAACAGGAAATTATAACGAAAAAACAGCGTGCCTTTACACAGACCTTTCCCTGATGACAGCCGATACAGAGATCGCAAAAGAGGCGAGAAGAGTTTTTCAGGCACTGGCGATGGGAGAAATCGTAGAACACACAGACAAATTGCTGGTAGCACCGCTCTGTCTGCAAAATAAAGTGCTGGCGATGATCGATGATGAGATTGCAGCTGCACTTGCCGGAAAAGATGCTTATATCGGGCTGAAAATGAACGCACTTACTGACAAAAAGATCATAGACAGGCTGATCGAAGCTTCCTGTGCCGGAGTAAAGATTGATCTGATCATCCGCGGTATCTGCTGTCTGATCCCGGGCGTAAAAGATGCAACGGAAAATATTCGTGTGATCAGCATTGTAGGAAGATTTCTGGAACATTCGAGAATTTATATTTTCGGAAGTAAGGGAAGAGAGAAAGTTTATATTGCGTCAGCCGATTATATGACGCGAAATACCTTAAGACGTGTGGAAGTCGCAGCTCCTGTCTGCGATCCGGCAATCAAGGAACGTCTGCTTGAGATGTTCCGGATCATGTTAAATGATAATCAGAAGGCTCGCCATGAGGATTCGGAAGGAAATTACAGAATCCCGATGACGATCGAGCGTCCGGTGGATGCTCAGGAAACCTTCTATCAGCAGGCGTATGAAGCAGCAGCGTCAAAAAACGTGTGACGGCGACTGTTTTGCGTTCGATTTGAAAATGTCATTATAGATGGAATTTCCGGGAAAACAGATTTTCCTCGCCGCAGGGCAATGAACGCAATGTGCTCCATCTGGACTGCCACGCGGAGGCATTTCGGCATAAAAAAGGACACCGCAATTTTGCGGTGTCCTTTTGTATAAGCTTTTAAAAAGTTTGATTTCGGCAGTCTTATTCTTATTTCTGAGGACCAGCGGAAACCAGAGCTTTACCGGCAGCATTTCCTTCGTATTTAGCAAAGTTCTTGATGAATCTGTCAGCCAGATCTTTTGCTTTTGTTTCCCATTCGGAAGCATCAGCGTATGTGTCACGTGGGTCCAGGATAGCTGGATCAACGCCTGGCAGTTCTGTAGGAACTTCGAAGTTGAAGTATGGAATGGTCTTTGTAGGAGCATTCTTGATAGCTCCGTTCAGGATAGCATCGATGATACCACGAGTATCTTTGATGGAGATACGTTTGCCTGTTCCGTTCCATCCTGTATTTACCAGGTATGCTTTTGCACCGCTCTTTTCCATTTTCTTAACCAGTTCTTCTGCATATTTTGTAGGATGCAGTTCCAGGAATGCCTGGCCGAAGCAAGCTGAGAATGTCGGAGTCGGTTCTGTGATACCACGTTCTGTACCAGCCAGTTTAGCTGTGAAACCAGACAGGAAGTAGTACTGTGTCTGAGCTTCTGTCAGGATAGATACTGGAGGCAGTACGCCGAATGCATCTGCGGACAGGAAGATTACGTTCTTCGCAGCCGGTGCAGAAGAGATCGGGCGAACGATGTTCTGGATATGGTCGATCGGGTAAGATACACGAGTATTTTCTGTTACGCTCTTGTCAGCGAAGTCGATCTTGCCGTTTTCGTCCAGAGTAACGTTCTCAAGCAGAGCGTTACGTTTGATTGCATTGTAGATATCCGGTTCGGATTCTTTGTCCAGGTTGATAACTTTTGCATAGCATCCGCCTTCGAAGTTGAATACGCCGTTGTCATCCCAGCCGTGCTCGTCATCACCGATCAGCAGACGTTTCGGGTCTGTAGAAAGAGTTGTTTTACCTGTTCCGGACAGACCGAAGAAGATTGCTGTGTTTTCACCGTTCATGTCAGTGTTTGCGGAGCAGTGCATGGAAGCCATGCCTTTCAGCGGCAGGAAGTAGTTCATCATAGAGAACATACCTTTTTTCATTTCTCCGCCGTACCATGTATTTACGATAACCTGTTCTTTGCTTGTGATGTTGAACATAACAGCTGTTTCAGAGTTCAGACCCAGCTCTTTGTAGTTCTCAACTTTTGCTTTGGAAGCGTTGTATACAACGAAATCCGGCTCGAAGTTTTCCAGTTCTTCAGCAGTCGGTTTGATGAACATGTTTGTTACAAAGTGAGCCTGCCAAGCAACCTCAACGATGAAACGGATTGCCATACGGGTGTCTTTGTTGGCACCGCAGAAAGCATCTACTACGAACAGTCTCTTGTTAGACAGTTCTTTGATAGCCAGTGCTTTTACAGCATCCCATGCTTCCTGAGTAGCCGGATGGTTGTCGTTTTTATATTCATCTGTTGTCCACCATACAGTGTCTTTGGAATTCTCATCTTTTACGATAAATTTGTCTTTCGGAGAACGACCTGTGTAGATACCAGTCATAACGTTGACAGCACCCAGTTCACTT
>OGGI01001307.1_pt1 | contig 18330 bp, 10 predicted proteins | sample 1571051 | NCBI WGS metagenome assembly OGGI01 (sample SAMEA2582075, study PRJEB24529) | metagenome | biome: Human gut stool | place: China | collected 2011 | reverse complement strand
GTTCCATTCTTTACAACGTCTGCAGATGCTTCTTTTTCATTTTCTGTTCCATAGACAACAGTCTCCGCTTGAATGCCATCCTTCAATGCATAAGCACGGAATGCCACTCCGTCCGCATAATCATAAACCGCATTGTCATTTCTTGCACCCATAGCCACGATGCTGCCCTCTTTGACATAGAGAGGAATGCTTAAATAACCATGTTTTTCTGTATACCATTTACCGCCCTCTTTGACTTCTCCGGTCAGTAAGGATGTCCAGGTTCCCTCCGGCAGATAGTACTCTGCGATGCTGTCATCACGGAAGATTGGTGCAGCCAGTAAGGAATCACCTAACATATACTGGGTTGCCAGGTAAGCACAGTTCTTGTCCTCGGTAAATTCAAGCACCATGCTCCGCATCATCGGCACACCGGTCTTTGCCGTCTCGATGGCATTGCGATACAGATACGGCATCAGACGCGCCTTTAATTTTGCAAAATAACGTACCACATCCACCGATTCTTCATCATAAGCCCAGGGCACGCGGTAAGAAGTGGAACCGTGCAGTCTGGAATGTGTCGAAAGCAGTCCGAACGCGCACCATCTCTTGTAGACATCCGGCGTGGAAGTGCTCTCAAATCCTCCGATGTCATGACTCCAGAAGCCAAAACCGGAACTTGTCAGCGACAGACCGCCCCGCAGACTCTCCTCCATTGACTCATAATCCGACCAGCAGTCCCCTCCCCAGTGTACCGGGAATTTCTGGCCGCCCGCTGTTGCGGAGCGCGCAAAAAGAATCGCTTCCTTCTCGCCCTTTTTCTTTGCAATCACGTCATGCACCGTCTTATTGTACATGTATGTATAATAATTGTGCATCTTGACTGGATCGGATCCGTCATAATACACACAATCTGTCGGAATCCGCTCACCGAAATCCGTCTTAAAGCAGTCGACTCCCATATCCAAAAGTGCTTCCAGCTTCTTTCCATACCACTCGCACGCTGCCGGATTGGTAAAATCCACAATGGCAAGCCCCGGCTGCCACATATCCCACTGCCATACATCACCGTTGGCACGTTTCAAGAAATAGCCGCCCTTTACGCCCTCCTCAAACAACGAGGACTCCTGTCCCACATAGCTGTTGATCCAGACGCAGATCTTTAACCCTTTTTCTTTCAGGCACTTTAACATTCCCTCCGGATCCGGGAACACACGCTCATCCCAGGTAAAGTCACACCAGTGAAAGTCCTTCATCCAGAAGCAGTCAAAGTGGAAAACCGAGAGCGGAATTCCACGCTCGATCATGCCATCCACAAAACTGTTCACCGTCTTCTCATCATAATTCGTCGTAAAGGAAGTAGACAGCCACAGGCCGAACGTCCACGGTGCCGGGAGCGCCGGTTTTCCGGTAATATCCGTGTAGCGCATCAGCACCTCCTTCATCGTCGGGCCGTTAATCAGAAAATAATCGAGACTCTCCCCAGGTACGGAAAACTCCACCTTGGTCACCATTTCCGTTGCCACCTCAAAGGAAACCTTTTCCGGATGATTGACAAATACGCCATATCCTTTATTGGAAAGGTAAAACGGGATGTTCTTGTAGGACTGTTCCGTGGAAGTCCCCCCGTCCTCATTCCAGATGTCCACACTCTGACCATTTTTTACGAATGCCGAAAAGCGTTCGCCCAGTCCATACACCAATTCGCCGACCGAGAGAGAAAGCTGCTCCCTCATGTAGGCATCCTCCGGTCCCTTATCGTATGCGCTGCCCCTCCAGTTCGTTTTCATGTAGGCGAGATCTCTCCATCCGCTGCCGGTGATCTTCTCCGCTCCGCGCCAGAATACAAACGCTCCGCTCTCTTTCTCAATCTCGATGCGAAGTTCCCCGCTCTTTACAATGATCTGTTTTTCTGTTTCTTCCGCCGCAAGATTTCCGGTCTGTGGCGGTGCAAGCTCAAACTGCGGCATGCGCTCCTTAAGTCCCATGTGGTGATGTGTCTGGATACGGAGCACTTCCGGATACGGCGCACTGATCTGAATCGTCAGATTCACCCCGCCTAACGTATCTCCTCTGTGGTTAATCTTATTCGTCGGTGCGCATAGCGTGACCCGGTCTTTCTCTATCTTCGTAAAATAAATCTGCGCCGGTGAAAAGCAGGCGCAATCTTCCTTCTGTAACCAGCATCCGTTACTGAATTTCATCTTTCTCCTCCTTACTCCTCGTATTGTATTTTTTATTTCCCAGCATCCTCATCTTACCGTACCCAAACGGAAAAATATACCATACAAATTGCACATAAAACACGGTACAAATTTGACAAAACACCACCCCAAACGCTATAATTTTAGAAGATTATTTTCCAGCAGTAAAATCAGGAAGGATGCACTATGTATAAGTTGTTCATTGCAGATGACGAGGCCATTATACGCGAGGGGCTCCGCTGTCTGCTTGATTGGGAAACACTGGGATTTACCATTGCAGGAGAAGCGGCAAACGGCGATGCCGCCCTGCAATTTCTTTTGTCTGAAACGCCGGATCTGGTTCTGCTCGATATCCGCATGCCGGGTATGTCCGGACTGGATGTTGTCCGCATTGCCAGGGAACACGGCTATGACGGAAAAGTTGTTATCTTAAGCGGTTACTCGGATTTCAATTACGCCAGAACCGCCATACGCTACGGCGTACTCTCCTATCTCACCAAGCCCATCGACGAAGATGAGCTTCTCGAGATCGTCACGCAGATACGGAATCAGCTGGATTCCGATGCCAGCGCCCGGGATTCTTCTGCGCATTACCGGCAGAAAGCATACGATTCCATCATCCGGGATCTGCTTGCCGGCACTGCCGCCTATGACCGTCTGGATCGTGCGGAACTGCATCTGAATGCAGATGTATATCAGGTAATCATCTACGAAAAATACAGCCACCGCACGGAGGACGCGTCCTACCGCTTTTCCGACCTGTTGCGCGTGACCAACCAGGATCACAATTCCTTTGATCATATCACGGATGACAGCCGCGAGATCATCCTGCTTAAGGGCAGCTTTGCCACCGAAAAATTCGGCAGCTTTTTGGAACGCTTTCAACGGCAGTATCAGCCGCAGAAGGATTCCCCTCTGGATAGTCTGTTTCTCGCTTACGGCCGCCCTGTATCACATCTGGAAGAGATCGCGCTCTCCTATACAGACGCTTCCCGGCTGATCGACCAGCGCTTTTTCTGCGAGGAAGAGCAGCATACCTTAGGCTATGAGAATCTCCCGACGCTGGGCAGCGGTCTTCCGCTCATTACCGGTGCCTTTCTGGATGAATATGCGGACCGCCTTTTTGACGGGCTCTCCTCATTCAGTAGAAGCCGCACTGCAGAGATTTTGGGCGAATTGCAGACAAAGCTGTATCAATCGTCCGATTCCATTGATACCATCAAGCTGTTTTTTGCAGATCTGTATCTTCAGATCAAGGAGCGCATCGGCCGCTCTTACACCAGCATCGATATTCCTTTTCCGGGAAACGGAGAAATCATACGCATCATCTCCGAAAAATATTATCTGTATGAAATCATCCGCTTTCTGACAGAACAGTTTGAACTGATCTTATCCTCCATCGGCCGCACGTCGAAGGAGGGCGTGATTGACGACATTCTCTATTACATCGAGCACAATTACGCACGCAATCTCACACTGGAAGCAATCGCGCCGCTTTTTGGCTACAACAGTTCTTATCTCGGCAAGATTTTCAGCAAAAAGGTCGGGGAAAATTTCAACTCCTATCTCGACCATGTGCGTATCGAACACTCCAAGGAACTGCTCCTTAGCAATGATATGAAGGTGTACGAGATTGCTGAAAAAGTCGGCTACCGCAATGTCGATTATTTTCACATCAAATTCAAACGTCAGGTCGGAATGACGCCCGCCGAATTCCGCAGGACACACCGGCAGTAAAACAAAAGGAGCAGGAACTCTCCGTTTCATCCGCAAGAGTTCCTGCTCCTTTTATCAATAAAACCTAATTCTCTGTTCTATGTGGCCATTCCGCCAAAATACTCCTCTGTTCTACTGCACAGCAGCTACTTTTTCCTGAATAATCTCCGTCAGCATCTGCTCGGCATCCGCCATTCCTGCATTCTCCAAATCCGAGATCATCTTGTCATAGGAAGCGTCAAATTCTTCTTCCGATCCAATCACGCAGCTGATGAGCGCAGACCATGCGATCTCATCGAGCTGATTTGCAATCTCGTCAAACTCCGTCGGCTTTGCGTAAGCCCAGATCGGAGAGTAGTCCGGTGTGGTAAATTCATCCGCCTGCGGGAAAATATCGGTCAGAAGCTCCACATTCCATGCCTCACATGCCGCTTTCTGCTCCTCATCATAATCCGCCATGACACTCTCTTTGTTCGTGGTTGTGTAGGTGCTTCCGGTCGGGTCTTCAACACCGTTTCCATAGTACGGGAACGGATAATTGTGGAAACCGACACCGGTCTTCTTCTGATAATCCTTGTCCTCCGTTGCATACTTTACTTCGTCTTCCGTGCGGTAACGGTGTCCTTCATCATCCAGGAAGTAGTTCACACCTTCAATTCCCCACTGTACAAGCACCTGTCCTTCATCGGAGCAGATATAATCCAGATATTTGATTGCCGCCACCGGGTCCTTACAGGAAGTAGTGATTCCAACGCCATAGCCAGTCGTAAGTCCCTGATACATCAAAGACGGGCACTTGGTGTCCGCATCCATGGCAAGGGGAAGCGGTGCATACGTCTTACCGTACTTTCCGTCCGCTTTCAAAACCTTCTCGCCATCGCCGTAATCCCAGTCTGTATCAAACAACGCCAGCACGCGTCCGGATGCGATCTTTGCGATGTAGTCCTCGTGTGTCTGGGTTGCGAATTCCGGATCAAGAATTCCCTCGTTGTACATTTTATTCATCCAGCGGAAATACTCTCTCTCCTTGTCAGAGCGGAATTTGTACATCGCATTATTGTTCTCATCCACGATCCACTGTCCGTTGTCCGGTGCTCCGTCCGCGATATACCCTGCCGGATTGCCAAGCGTGATCATCCAGTGCCAGTCCGAAGTCGACAGCGTAAAACCGATCGTATCCAGACCGTCGTCCGTGGTCGGATGTGCCGCAATATAATCCTTTAACATCGTCTCAAACTCATCTAACGTCCTCGGTACCTCGTAGTCATTCTCCTTTAAAACATCCCACTGAAGCTGTGCCGTACCGGATGTCTTAAATGTCTCTCCTCCCGTTGCATAAGCCGAAAGCTGATAGATCGAAGGATCATCCTCAGAATATTTTAATTTGTCAAACTCATCTCCATAAAGCTTCTTGATATTCGGACCATACTCCTCAATCAGATCCGTCATATCAATCAAGGCTCCTGCATCGATCAGTGCTCCTGCATCCCCCTTGGCATAGATCATATCCGGGTAATTCTGCTCCGCGATCATCAGTGCGACCTTCTCATCATCGGCTGACACCGGATAATCGGTCTTTAACTTCACACCGGTTGCCTCCGTCAGTGCCTGTGCCACCGGATCGGTCCATGGATCCTCCTGTCCGTCCGCATTGTAGAACGTCAGTTCTACCACATCACCAGATGTTCCGCTGCCCGCACTCTCTGTTCCCCCACTCACGGAAGAAGTGTCTGCTGCTTCTCCATTTCCACAGCCGCCCAGAACCCCTGCTGCCATAGATGCCACCAGCATCAATACACATAACCTTTTTTGCCTCATAATCTTTCTTCTCCTCTCTTCTTTGCTTGCTCTATCAGTAATCAGTCTTTGACTGCACCGATCGTCATACCACCTACAAAATACCGCTGCAGGAACGGATACACAATCAGGATCGGAACCGTTGCAATGATCGTGATTGCCATTCGGATCGACATCGGAGATACCGCGCTCTTTAACTGTTCTGCGGCATGCGGATCAACCTTGATCGTCGCCTTCTCCATAATCTCATATAATACATACTGTAAGGTCGGAAGATCTCTTGCATACAGATAGGTATCCATAAAGGAATTCCGCTGACCGACTGCCACAAAAAGTGCCACCGTCGCAAGTACCGGCTTACATAGCGGCAGAACGATCTTTGCGAAAATAATAAAATCGTTTGCCCCGTCAATTCTGGCTGCCTCCTGCAGGGCAATCGGCAATCCGTCTATAAACGAACGGATCAGAATGATATTGTACACCCAGATCAGTCCCGGAAGTATATAGACCAGAAAATGATTTCCTAATTTTAACGATCTTGTAATCAGAAGATATTCGGGTACCAGTCCGCCGCTGACATACATGGTAATTACAAACAGCACCGTGAACAGCTTGTTAAAATAGAAATCCCTTCTGCTTAAAACATACGCTACCATCGCTGTCGCAGCCACGCCGGTCAGCGTACCGATCAGCGTTCGCACAATCGACATGGCAAACGGCTCAAACAGATTGTTTTCCTGAAACACATAAGTGTAATTGCTCCAGGTGAACTTTCGTGGAATGATAAAATTGATATTGCGCATGGTATCGATCGGGTCGTTGAATGAGATTGCAAGTACATTTAAAAACGGATATAAAGTCACAATAATAACGCCGATGAAAATAACCAGTAATATGTAATCCAAAATATTATCTTTACTTTTTATTTTTGTATGACTGCGTGCCATATGCTTTCCCTCCTTAGATCAATCTGCTCTCGCCGAGCCATCCGGCTATCTTGTTGGCGATAAACAAAAGTGCAATTCCGACTAACGACTGGAACATGCCGATCGCAGTTCCGAGACCGTAGTTATTGTTACCGATACCGCGGATATAAGCAAACCAGGAAAGCACCATTGCATGATCCTGCACAATACCGTTAGAGAGAAGCATCTGACGCTCCATACCGACATTTAAAGCACCACCGATTCCCATAATAAGAAGCACCACCACCGTCGGCTTGATCCCCGGCAGTGTAATGTGCCAGATTCTCTGCAGACGGTTCGCGCCGTCCACCTTTGCCGCCTCATAAAGCCCCTGGTCGATTCCTGCCATCGCGGAGAGATATACGATCGCATCCCAGCCGACTTCCTTCCAGACATTGATGATGCAGACGACGATCCAGAACAGAACCGAGTTTGTAGACATAAGCTTTAGATTTTTACCGACCAGTGTATCTAACATGCCACCGTCATTTAATACCATCTTTGCAATACTTGCGATGACAACCCAGGATACGAAATGCGGTAAATAGGAAATGGTCTGTGTGACCTTCTTAAAACGATTGAAACAGATCTCATTGAGCATGAGTGCAAACAGGATCGCCATGACGGTTCCAAGTGCAATTCCCAGCACACTCAGACCAATCGTATTGATCATGGTCTGACCGAACAGCCGGTCTGTGAATGCCTTTTTAAAATTGTCAAACCCCACAAATTTTCTCTGCCATACCGGAAGTGCAAAGCTGTTTGGCTTTACCTCCTGAAACGCCATTGTCCATCCCCACAGCGGAACATATTTAAAAATGATGAGCCAGATGACAAAAGGTACCGACATCAACAGCAGATACCGTTGCTTCCACATAAGCTGCCAGCTGAATTTCTGTTTGGCCACTTTGACTTTCTGTTTCTTTTCTGTCTTCATATCATTTTCCTCCTCTTTTCATCCTTATTATAGGATTGGGAGCAAAATTTTAATACCTTACTATTTTCATTATTTTTACCATAAAATTTGCATTTTTTATAGGAGGTTTGCATGTATTAAAATACCTGTTCTGCGGATCGTTTTTTCTTCCACAGAACAGGCTTTTGTGATTTATGATTCCGTTTCTTCCCAGTCACCCGGAAGCGTTATCTCCACCCGGGTATATTCGCCGCAGATGCTTTCCACTGTCACGCCGTACTCCTCCCCGTAGCGCAGCCGCACTCTCTGATTGACATTGCAGATGCCGATATGTTCTCCCTTTGTACGGTTGCCTGCAAGTTCTCTGCGGATCTCCGCAATCTTTTCCCCGCAGATGCCGGCGCCGTCATCGGTAACCGTGATGACCACATTCTGTCCGCTGCGTTTGACACAGATATCGATGTGACCGACGTCCTCTCTTCCCTCAAGTCCGTGTATAATACAGTTTTCCACCAGCGGCTGGATCAGAAGCGGAAGGATCTTCTGCCTCTCGATCCCTTCCTCCACATAGATCTGATACTGAATCCGTTCGCCGAAGCGGTACTGTTGAATCTTCAGATAATACTCTGCCAGTTCCACCTCCTCACGGATCGTCATATCCTTTGAACCTGCCTGGATGCTGCTGCGCAGGATCTTTCCGAGCATCTTCACCAGTTCCTCGATCTCATACTGCTTGTTGATGCGCGCCTTCATGCGGATGGTTTCCAGTGTATTATACAGGAAATGCGGGTTGATCTGGCTGGTGAGCATCTTAAACTCCGCATCCTTCTGGCTGGTCTTAAGCCGCTCCGCGTGAATCTTCTCCTGATACACCTGCGCCAGAAGCCTCTGAATTCTCCAGATCATGACGCTTAAGTAATCATAAAGCTGACTGATCTCATCATTTCCTCCAAGCTTTTCCTCAAGTTCAAAATTTCCCTCAGACGCTTTCTGCATCTGTTCCCGGAATCTGCCGACACGCCTTGCAAACGACCAGGAAAATGCAAAAATCAACGTCCCGGCAAGCACAACGCTCCCAAGGAACAGCCAGATACTCTTTCGCTGCTGTGCATACGCTTCCCTTAAGATCTCATCCACCGCACGCACACTGACCACCTGAAAATAATCGCTGGTATCCTCCTGCTTTACATTCTCACAGGTGAGGACATATTCTTCCTCCCCTGCCTTGATGCGCGTCTGATACTTCTCCTCGGCGGCATCCGGCAGATACTGCTTTAATTCTTCAAAAGGAATCGTCTCATGACGGCTCGTAAGTAAGGTCTCGCCATCCAGCACAATATAGGTACTTCCCTCCCGCTCCCAGATCATTTTCTCAAACTGCTGCGGGCGCAGATAGATCACAAGCACCCCGACATTTTCGCTCTTTTTGGTCTTGATCATACGGGCAATGGCAGGCGCATGGTCATATTTGGGCAGGCTGATCGGCAGACACGTCCACACGCAGCCGCTTCCCTCTGTACTCACTCTCTGATACCAGGCCTCGGCCTCCGTGTCCGCATCCACAACCACAAAGTCCGAATTGCCGCGCAGCGTATGATTCTGCAGGAAAATACTGATTCTGGAGATCATCGTGTTGTAGTAACTCTGATATTCCTTAAAAGCGGTATAGCCTCTGTAGTCATTGATCATCTCCTGATAATCCGTATACTGTTTTGCCGCAATCTCCTCGAGCTTGTCATCGAAATAAAAGTACGAAGAGACCGTGGTCATCGTATTCTCCAATTCCAGGATCTGTCTTCCGATCGTCTGCAGTTCCGCAATCTCCGCATTCTCCGCCTGACTCACCAGCACCTGATTGGTTCCGTGAATCAGATAGCCGATAATGGCGGAAAGCGGCAAAAGCCCGCCTATCACATAGATTAAAATCATGCGGTAGACGAGCTTCATTCCCAGTATCCGGTTTATCAGTTGTTTTATCTTTGTCTTCATACGCTTCGTTTCAGTATTGCCACGCCGTACGCCGGCAGTGTCAGCTTGCTCCCCTTTTTCCACTCCATACCGGTCACAAGATCCGTTGCGTCCTGCTCCACCGGCACACTCTGCTCTATTTTCTCATGATTTAACAGAAAAAGGAACTCCTTTTTTTCATCGCGTCCCACACGTAAGACCGCTTCCACGCCCCCGGGAGTCTGTGCCACCGGCGTGATCCCGGCTTTTTCGCAGATCTCGCGTATCAGCGCTTCATAAAATAACGCGTCCGACCGCACCGCCACATAGTATGCCGCTCCCGCTCCGTAACGTTTTTTCGTGAGCACCGGCATTCCCGCATAAAAATCCTCCTCGTAGGTTGCAAGCACCTCGGCTCCCTCCGGATGCAGCAGATCACACAGCAGGACCGCCTCATGCCGCGCGCCCTTCCATGTAAAATGATTCGTCTCTCCCTCCGGCAGGGCATCGCTCTCCTCCACCCAGATGCCTAAGAGATCACGCAGTTTCCCCGGATACCCTCCGGTCACCACCAGATCATGCTCATCCACATAGCCGCTGAAAAAAGTGGTTACAAAAATACCGCCCGCCTGCACAAACGCTTTGATCTTCTCATCCACACCCGGCTTTACCATATATAAGACCGGGGCGATGATCACGCGATAGTCCGAGAAATCATCCTCCACCCCGATGATATCGGTCGCCATATTCTGCTCGTAGAGCGCCGTGTAATAGTTCTGGATCTCATCGCGGTACTTTAACAGCACGCTCGGTCCTGCGGAATACTCGATCGCCCACCAGTTATCCCAGTCAAACAGAATCGCTGTCTCCTTCCTTGCCCGCGCGCCCAGAGTCTCATCTCCCAGCGCCTTTAGTTCGGCGCCGAGGGCTGCTGCTTCCCGGAACACTCTGGTATTTTCATTTCCCACATGGTCAATGATCGCTCCGTGATATTTCTCACAGGCACCGATACTCCGGCGCATCTGGAAAAACATCACCGAATCCGCCCCATGCGCCACCGCCTGATAGCTCCAAAGGCGCATGACCCCCGGACGTTTTAAAGCATTGTACGGCAGCCAGTTCGTCACACTCGGCGTCTGCTCCATCAGAAGGAACGGCTTTCCGCCGCCGATACCGCGCATCAGTTCATGGGACAGGGCAATCTGCGCCGGTGTGTCCTGGTTGGAAGGATAATTGTCCCAGGACACTATATCCATGTATTTTGCCCACTTCTGATAATCAAGCGGCTTATAGAATCCCATCAGGTTGGTTGTAACCGGGATATCCGGCGTATGCCGCTTCACCGCCTCGTATTCCAGACGGTAACACTCTAAAATACTGTCCGAATTAAATCTCCGGTAATCTAAGGAGATTCCCTGAAACATCGTGCGCTCATAGGCGAAATGTTCGCTCAACAGATTCGGCAGGACAATCTCCTCCCAGTCATAGAACGTATGTCCCCAGAATGCCGTATCCCAGACGCGGTTCACCTCCTCAATCGTGTGGTACTTCTTTTTCAGCCACACGCGAAATGCCTTCTCACAGTTTTCGCAGTAACACTCTCCGCCGTATTCATTGGAGATATGCCATGCCACAATATTGTCATAGTCTTTGTAATGTTCTGCCAGCTTCTCCGCCAGTCTTGCCGAATACATGCGGTAGACGGGACTGTTCGGGCAGGAATTGTGCCTGCCACCGAACTTGCGCTTCATTCCGTTGAACTCCGTGCGCAGGATTCCCGGGTACCGGTGTGCCATCCATGCCGGATGCGCGCCGGTCGATGTTGCAAGCACAACCTTCAGCCCGTTTTTCTTCACCAGTTCCATAATGCGGTCCAGCTTTGTAAAATCATAGGTACTCTCGTCCGGCTGAAGCATCGCCCAGGAGAACACATTGAGTGTCACCGTATCAATGTGCGCCAGCCCAAACAAGCGCATGTCGTCCTCCCATGTCGCCTCATCCCACTGTTCCGGATTGTAGTCGCCGCCAAACGCAATTTTGTTCTGATTCCATATTTTCTCGTACATTGCCCTCCCCTTTTTATCTGCTAATCCACTTCCAGCCGGAATACCACCGGAAAATCACTCTCGAACCCCGGCGCCGCTATGTGAAGCCCTTCCCAATCCACGTGCCACGCAGCCTGCCCCGCATAACCGAGCAGCGTAACCGCACGCAGAATCCCGTGAAACTCCGGCAGATTCTGATTGGTACTCTCTGCAAACGAACGGATCAGAAATCTGCCGTCTTTCGGACAGCGCATGCAGATCGCATAGATGCAGCCGCCGTTCACGGTAAAGCGATAGTCTTCCGGTGTATACAGGATCTCCGCCGCGTCCGCAAACTGCCCGTCCGCCGCCCGCGTATAAAGGGCCTGACGGGAGTCGGTAACCGGGCAGTCCTCCGCCCGCGTCGGTCCTTCCATGCTTTTTCTCCACACCTTTGCCCCACGGACCGCCTCGCCGTTTACCTTCATCCAGGACGCCATATCCGAAAGGATCTGCCGGTCGCCCTCGGGAATTGTACCATCCGCTTTGGGTCCGATATTCAAGAGCAGATTTCCATTTTTGCTTACCACATCCACAAGGGTACATATGATTTCCCTGCTGCTCTTATAATCGAGGCTGTCGGTATAACACCAGGAATTGCGCGCTACCGCCGTATCCGTCTGCCACGCATACGGCTTTGCCTCCGCAAATCCGCCGCGTTCCACCTCCACGATCCCGCTTCCGAACATCATGGCATCATGCTTGTAGCAGATCATGACATCCTCTCCCCAGCTTTTACCACAATTATAATAGAACGCTGCCAGCTTTTTCAAGTAAGGATGAAACGCCTCGTGCTGAATCCACCAGTCGAAATACAAAAGCTTCGGTCGATACTTCACAATCAGCTCCACCGTGCGCGCCAGCCAGTCGTCCAGAAATTCCTCGCTCGGGAAGGGTTTGCTGAAAAGATCCTGCGGGTCCGGTTCCGGCATTGCCGGCCAGTAAAAATCCCCTTTTTTCATCGGCTCCCTCACATCGCTGTCAAATTCCCTTCCATGTCCCATGAAAAACCAGTGTTCCGCCCTGTGGCTTGAAGTGCAGAACTGCAGCCCGCAAGACTCTGCTGCCGACTTTAATTCCCCGAGAAGATCTCTCTTGGGTCCCATCTCCTTCGCGTTCCAATGCGAAAGTTCGCTCTCATACATCTGGAACCCGTCATGGTGCTCCGCCACCGGGAACACATAGCCGGCACCCGCCTCCTTAAAAAGCTGCATCCATGACGCAGGATCAAATCTTTCCGCGCAAAACAGCGGGATAAAGTCTTTATAACCAAACTCCCGCTGTTCTCCATACGTTTTCCTGTGATGTTCATACGCCGGCATTCCTTTGATGTACATATTTCTGGAATACCATTCATTGGTGCAGGCGGGCACACTGTAAAGTCCCCAGTGTAAAAAGATTCCAAGCTTTTCCCGCAAAAACCAGTCCGGCACAGGCGCCCCCGCAAGCGACGCCCAGTCCGGTCGATAACTCCCCTCTGCAATCTGCTGCTCCAACAAGTTTAAATACTTCTGTTCTGCTTCTGCCTCCATAACTCTCCCGTATCTGTCTACAGTCTCCAAAAACCGCTCCATCATCCGCCTAAAACTTTTCCATTCCATGATCCGCCAACGGATGCTTCGCCATCTGCACCATCAGAAAAACTCTTTCACAGCCGGATACAGCTTCCGGAATTCCTGATAGCGCGCCTCATACTTCTCCACCAGCACCGGATCCGGCTCAACGGTGTCAACAACATGCACCAGCTTCTCACATGCCGCCTGCACACTCTCATATTCCCCGCAGCCCACTGCCGCAAGGATCGCTCCGCCATATCCCGGTCCCTCCTCGCTCTCTATGAGATCAAGCTTAAGGTTTAAAACGGCTGCAAGAATCTTCTTCCACAGCGGGCTTTTTGCACCGCCGCCGCAGATCTTGGAGCGTTCGATCCGGATGCCCAGACTGCGCGCCACCTCGAGGGAATCCCTGAGGCCGAACGCTACGCCTTCTAACACCGCCTGCGTCATATCTTCCCGTGTGGTGTCCATCGACATTCCAAGGAACATGGCTCTCGCATCCGGGTCGTTGTGCGGAGAGCGCTCCCCCATCAGATAAGGCAGGAAAAATACCCGGTTTTCTCCCAGATTTTTAATCTTTTCCTGCTCCCGCGCATACTCCGTCGTCTTTAAAATCTCATCCATCCACCACTTGTTGCAGGATGCCGCCGAGAGCATACACCCCATCAGATGATAACCGCCATCCGCGTGATCAAAGGAATGCAGGGCATTGTGTGCGTCCACACCAAACTTCTCACTGGAGATAAAGAGCGTGCCGCTCGTTCCAAGCGACAGGTTGCATCTCCCCTCACCGACCGTCCCGGTGCCGACGGCTGCCGCCGCATTATCGCCCGCTCCCGCAATGATCTTTACTTCAGGAGAAAGTCCCAGTTCTTCCGCGATCTCTGGCTTTAAGGTTCCCACCACCTCATAGCTCTCATAAAGCTTCGGAAGCTGCTCTCTTTCCACATGGCAGATCTCAAGCATCTGCTCCGACCATGCCCGGTGTTCCACATCAAGGAGCAGCATACCGGAGGCGTCCGAATAATCGGTGCAGAACGTTCCGGACAGGCGGTATGCGAGATAATCTTTCGGCAACATGATCTTTTTCACCCGTTTCCACAGATCTGGCTCATGCTTTTGCATCCAGAGAATCTTTGGCGCCGTAAATCCGGCGAAGGCAATATTCGCGGTATATCCCGACAGTGTTTCCTTTCCGATCACCTGATTTAAGTAATCGGTCTCTTCTGCCGTGCGCCCGTCGTTCCAGAGGATCGCCGGACGAATCACTTCATCCCGCTCATCCAATGCCACCAGACCATGCATCTGCCCCCCGAAGCTGATCCCCGCCACCCGGCTTTTATCACATTCCGCCAGAAGTTCTTTTAAGCCGTCGATCGACTGTTCATACCAGTCTGCCGGATTCTGTTCCGACCAGCCCGGATGTGGAAATGAAAGATCGTAGGTGCGCGATGCAATTTTTTTTATTTTACCATCGGCATCCATCAGCAGCAATTTTACTGCTGATGTGCCAAGATCAATTCCTATATATAACATACTCTCCCCTTTTCTTATCATTGCAGACTTCGCTATGCACTGCAAGACTTCGCTATGCACTGCAAGACTTCGCTATGCATTGCAAGACTTTTCTATGCAAACGGATTCTCCGTCGGATAGCGCACGCCTGCCGGCTGGTTATAACCGATCTCCTCCACCGGCACACCGATATACTTAAATACTTCGTACAGCGCCTTGCCGTAATGTCCGAATGCCACCGCGCCGTGGTGCGGGAAATTCTTCTCAATCAGCACATGGCGGTAAAATCTTCCCATCTCCGGGATGGCGAAAACACCGATCGATCCAAAAGATCTTGTCGCCACCGGAAGCACCTCCCCATGTGCGATATAAGCGCGGAGCTCGCAGTCTGCGGTGCTCTGCAGACGGAAAAACGTAATGTCCCCCGGCATGATGTCCCCCTCAAGGGTTCCGTTTGTCACCTCGACCGGAAGGCTTCTCGCCATGATTTTCTGATTGCGCATCTCACAGAACGCAAGCTTTCCGGAAGTGGTATTTCCACAGTGGAATCCCATAAAGGTATCCTTTAACGTATATGGATATTTTCCCTCGATCTCTTCCTCATACATGTCTGCCGGCACCGAGTTATTGATGTCAAGCAGTGTCACGGCATCTTCGCTCACCACGGTGCCGATGAACTCGCTTAAACAGCCGTAAATATCCACCTCGCAGGACACCGGAATTCCCTGTCCGGTCAGACGGCTGTTGACGTAACACGGGACAAAACCGAACTGTGTCTGGAATGCCGGCCAGCACTTACCGGCAATCGCCACATACTTGCGGTAGCCCTTGTGATCGCGCACCCAGTCTTTTAAGGTCAGTTCATACTGCGCCAGCTTTGCAAGCACTTCCGGCTTTTTATTCCCGGCTCCAAGCTCCGCCTCCATCTCTGCCACAACCGCCGGGATTCTCTCATCCCCATCATGTTTATGGAACGCCTCGAATAAATCAAGCTCTGAATTTTCCTCAATCTCCACACCCAGATTGTAAAGCTGCTTTATCGGTGCGTTGCAGGCAAGGAAATTTAACGGTCTTGGTCCGAAGCTTATGATCTTTAAATTGGAAAGCGCAACTACCGCGCGGGCGATCGGCTCAAATTCATGAATCATGTCCGCACATTCCTCTGCCGTTCCAACCGGATACTCCGGAATGTATGCCCTGATATTGCGAAGCTTTAAGTTATAGCTGGCATTTAACATTCCACAGTAAGCATCCCCTCTGCCATCCAGCAGACTGTCCCCGGATTCTTCCGCCGCAGCAATAAACATTTTCGGTCCGTCAAAATGCTTTGCCAGCAGTGTCTCTGCGATCTCCGGTCCAAAATTGCCGAGGTATACGACCAGTGCATCACACCCGGCCGCCTTCACATCCTCCAGTGCCTGCACCATATGTATTTCGCTCTCCACAATGCAGATCGGACATTCATAGATGTGATCCTTTCCGTACTTTTTCGTGTAAGCGTCCATTAACGCCTTTCTCCGGTTCACCGACAGGCTCTCCGGGAAGCAGTCTCTGCTGACTGCCACAACTCCGATCTTAATCTCCGGCATATTTTCTTTGTTCATAAAAATCTCCTTTCCGTTTCAAAAATAGAAACCTTCCTGTTCCGTTTTCCCTGTATCTTTCTTACACCTCAATATTGACCCCCAAAAGTCCGTTAAAAGCACCACGGATTCCTGCTTCCTCATGTGCGATCAGCCACTTGTTCTTCGCAGTCATAAGCGCATCCTCTCCGCTTTTGGGCAAGGCAAAATCAATCTCTGTATTCGTTCCTTTCGGAAGAATCACAATACATTTAAATCCTTCCTCCCCGTCATTGCACGGCGCATAGTGAAGTGTCGTTCCATACATCTCAACAACCGTTCCCGCCGGGACAAAAAATGCTTCCACCCTGGATGTGTCATAAGTAAACGCATCGGTCACATCCGGCAGCCATCCTAACAGCAGCACCATATTGGTCACCGCAATATTGATCTCCGAATTGCGGTGATACTCCAACGCATTTAATCTGTGATTGCTGCCGTTACAATAACCGATCTGAATCGGAAGTCCGCCGTAGATCCGTCTGGCAAACTCTCCCGCCTCCGGCAGCACCTCCAGTTCCTCCATGGATGGCACATAAATGACATCCTCCGGCAGCGGCGTGTGTTCCATCTCGCGGATCAGTCTCGTGCAGTCAAAGCCGCTCCAGACTTTCCCATACCTGCGGAACTTTTCGTCTTTAATTGAATAAATCTCCATGATTCCCCCCTGTTTGTGCTCCTTTCCATAAGTGTACCTTATAAGCAGAGTATAACAGGAGACAGTCATGGAGACTACCTGTTTCTTGTCTTTCCAATGTCACTTTTTTGTCTTTTTATCTAATTTATTTATCAGTGAGATAATTCTTCCCGCACAGAGACGGATTTCCTTTTCCGACAGCCTTCCGTCTGCATACGCCTGCCGGATATCCGCATCATCTTTCTCACTTCCCGGCATAATCAGATCATTTCCGGCTTCGATACACTTCCATGGAATACTGCCGTCTTCCGGCGCTGTTGTACTCCAGTCCGACATGAGTACACCGTCAAATCCCCACTCTTCTCTGGCAATTACAGTGCATAGCGCTCTGCTGTTTGCCGCGTGAACTCCATTGACCCGGTTGTAGGATGTCATGATTGCAACCGGTGCGCTTTCTTTGACTGCAATCTCAAATCCCCTAAGATAGATCTCCCTTAGGGCTCTCTCTGAAATATGCACATCGACCCCCATACGGTTGTCTTCCTGATTGTTGCATGCAAAATGCTTGATCACAGCTCCACAGGTTCCCTCCTCCTGTACACCTCGGACAACCGCAGCAGCCATCTTTCCTGAGAGAAATGGATCTTCCGAATAGTATTCAAAATTCCGCCCGCACAGCGGGTTTCTCTGGATATTCATTCCCGGTGCCAGCCACAGATCAATATGGAATTCTTTCATTTCATGTGATACCGCTCTTCCGAAAGACTGCAGCAGTTCCTCATTCCAGGTCTGCGCCATTGCCGTTCCGACCGGAAACGCCGTACAGAACTGATAGTAGGTCCTGGCGTTCTCATGCTTTTGCATCGGCTCCAGATAGCCATTTTGCAGTGCGCCCAGTAGATTTTTTCCATAGACTTTCCCCGAATCTGCGTCTACCTCATACGACTGATGCAGCCGGATTCCTGCCGGTCCGTCCGCCATGATTAACGCCCTTATTCCATAGGGCTGTTCCAGCGCATGTGTTGTCTCTCCCGCTGATCCCGGGACACGGATTCCCGCCGCGCCGAGTGTACTGCTGTTTTGTTCCACATGACCATATAAGAGCGGAATCAGTTCCTCTGCCGGTATTTTTCCGGTCAGATGCACTTTTTGCTCTTCAGCGGCAGAAAGCTTTCCTGCATCGCTCTCTGCTGCCTCCAGCCGGCATGTGTGCTCTGTGATCGTCCGTTCGTACACATCAAATTCCCCTGCCTGTTCTAACTTTTGTGAATCGGCACCGATCCATATGCCATACGTTCCGGCTTCCAGATACCAGGCACTCTGTTCTTCCGAAAAACTTGCAAGCATGTTTTTTGGTATTTTAATCTCCAGCTGCTGTATTTCCCCCGGCAG
>OGGI01001304.1_pt1 | contig 18364 bp, 9 predicted proteins | sample 1571051 | NCBI WGS metagenome assembly OGGI01 (sample SAMEA2582075, study PRJEB24529) | metagenome | biome: Human gut stool | place: China | collected 2011 | reverse complement strand
TTAGAGAATATGGAGGGTAGGGTGTCTATCCATTACGTAGGGTATTATTATAATACTCTACTCAAAGACTGTGTGTTTATTCTTCCGAAGGTATTGCTGAAGAATGTTGATGGTCAGGACCTCGTTTTAGGAAAGTATAAGCCAGAGGATATCGCTAACGTAGACAGGTATAATTCATTTGACGAAGCAGAGCGTAGTTTCATCTATAAATTTGCAGTATGGATTTATCGTGCTATTGTGGTCTATAAGAATGACAAGCGCAGTGACACAACGATTGTATGCCATTCTCGCATAGCACAGATGGGTAATGGAGGTCGTCGGTTAAGCAACACCTACCTCGATATTCTCTTGTCGCTGATACAATTCAATCGTGATAACCAGAACTTTTTCTTCTTTGTTATAAAGAATCTGCATAGCGGACTAAACAAGATTAATTGGCAACGAACGATAGCAACGAAGACGGCTATTATTCAGAATGGGCAGGCGGTCTATCTAAATCCTGTTAATAAGCGAAGACAGATAAACTTTGATGAAGAATTACTCGTTATCTTCTTCTCTATCTTGAATTATATCGGTGACACCTATGGTTTCCCGAAAGATATCTGTTGTCAGTTCCCACTCATCACAGGGAAACGTTTTGAAACCTATCTCAATGGATTAGGCAAGACACGTTTACGACAGATAAAGTATAAGTATTTCTCTGATAAAGCCCTGCAGCTATGGAATTTGTGTTATGCATTCTTTAAGGAGGCACGGCAGATATCTGTTTCTACAGAACAGCGAGAATACCTATTGGTAAAGAACTTCAATATTGTTTTTGAAGCCATTATCGACGAGCTGATAGGCGATAAGGAGCCGCCACGAGGACTGAAGGATCAAGACGACGGTAAGCGGGTAGACCATATTTACAGTTACCGTAATCTTACGAACAACGAGGAAGATAAACCGATTTATTATATTGGCGACAGTAAGTATTACAAGATAGGCAATCCGATTTCAGAGGAGTCTGTCTATAAGCAGTTTACCTATGCTCGTAACGTAATACAGTGGAATCTTAATCTCTTTTTAGATAACAGTGAAGAGAATGCCGCATTGCGCAAGGAACATCCAATATACAGGGACGAACTAACGGAGGGATATAACATTGTTCCAAACTTCTTTATCAGTGCGAAGATGGATGAAAAGCTGTCGTATGCAGATAATGTTTCGACCACAAACCGTGAGAATAACACTTTCCTCTCTCGTCATTTTGAGAATCGTCTTTTCGACCGTGATACGCTGTTAGTATATCACTATGATGTAAACTTCCTCTATGTTGTTTCGCTCTATGCGAGAGAAAATGCACACCAGAAGGCGCAATGGAAGCAGAAAGTGCGTGAACTCTTTAGAGAGAAGATACAAGCCGCATTAGAAGAGAACTACAAGTTCTACGCCATGACACCGAAGCCAGGAGTGAATCATGAGAAATATTTACGTGAGAACTTCCAAGAGCTGTTGGGCAAGGTGTATCGTCCCTTTGATGACACAAACTATCTCTCATTGGCGTTGGATAAGCAAAAAGAGTCAGAAAATAAAGATTTACTGGATAAACTGCAGAAAGACTATTATGTGGTAGAATGTCCGTTAGGAAAGAATCCAACGTCCGTGTTGAGTGGCGAGAAGGCTCAAAATAGTTCTGAGGCTGTTCATGGTCGTAAGGGCGTATTGATGGTGATGATGGAGAAATATGCGACTAAGTCAGCTAATTTCTCTCATGGTAAACTGGCTGTTGCTATTAAGATGACCGTAGAGAGTATGGATATTGTGGAAAACCTTAGTAATATTGGTTATGTGCTCTTTCATCATCGTAGCGATAACGACCAGCACCTCTTTTCAGTCAAGGGAACATGTACAATAAAGGCTACAGGCGAGTTAGAAGACGACCGCTATAAGAATATTGGCAACAAAGAACTGTATATCTCTGTAGATATCTATACAACTGAACTCCCCAACGATAATCTCCATGCATCAATGATAAAACCTGCATCGAAAGAAACAAGATATGATGCGCAGTTCGCATGGTTGAGCGATTTGGAAAGTGACAATAGTAAAGTTGCTGAATAAAAAACTTAATCCTGATAAAGGCGGAAGGCAAAGAATACGACAAGACAAAGTAACATAGAGATAGAAGGTACAAGAAACAGATTTATTCTTTTATGGATAAAAATATAGATCTTTTTTTTGTAGCTTTTTTGGGGTGCTTTATGTTATTCTGTCTTATTTTGCTTATCTTTGCAACAGAAATAGGAAAGGTTTCTCAAATACCGCGTCGGATTGCAGTTCCGAAGGGAAAGGTTTGGGAAGCCTTTTCTTTTTTTCATAGAGACTTTAGATGACGAATTATTTAATTAATGGGTAGCTTATATCTATCAATCCTGCTTTTATGCTTTCTATCTTTCTTTCCCATTGATAGTAATAAAATTCTCTGCCATCCTCAACCTTTAGGCCTCTGTGCGCGCATTCAATCTGTTCATCCGTGAGGGAATGTTTAATAATTATTCGAACGGAGTTTACATCAGTACGGCATCGTTTTTAATTGCTTACTGTTTACATACTTCTATCCACCAGCCTAAGGGGAACCTTGGTATTTACTCCCTGACCTTTACTTCTCTTCGGTCAGTAACCGTTGGTTTGGGGGAGGGCTTGGTAGAGGAGCTTTTCTATGTCATTGTTTTCTGTTTCTGTCATTCTGTCTCCCCCCCTGTTACTATGTCTTTCCTTTGTCTTTTCTTGTCTTTATGTCATTTTGTCTAAAAATTATTATGTCATTCTGTTTAAAAACATTACCTTTGCAGGTATAATGGTTGAGGAGGCTTTGAAGTGTAATGCCGTAGTGAGTATCCTGGATACTGACGTCGAGGAACAGATTTTCAGTGCAGAGTTTACTGCACGTCTGGAAGGTGTGAAACTGCCTGCAACGAAATTGGAACTGCTTGTGAAATTGCTGCGCAAGACACTCGATGAATACCACAAGCGTCGTGATGCACTATCGGCTGACGAGGCTACGGTGACACAGAACGAGGCAGTGACAGCCATCATTGATGAAGCCACAAAGCAGGCGTTAGACTTGTTGAATGCGCTGGGCGAAGAGAAGGAGAGCTTCCGAGGGCTGGGATTGAGCTTTGAGGAAAAGGCTTTCTATGATATCTTGCTGCATCTCAGGGATAAGTATAACTTCGAGTATGGCGAGGATAAGAAGGTGGGGGCACTGGTTGTCAACGAAAAGTGTAAGGCTCTGGCAAAGAAGATTAAAGAACTGATAGACGTTCAGTCTACCTTTACCGACTGGCTAAACAACAGTAAGATACGTGCCGACCTGAACCAGAAAATCTTCTTCTGTTTACACGCCAATGGCTATCCTCCACAGTATAACAAAGAAGTGTTTGATCAAGTAATGGAGCAGGTGGAGAACTTTAAGAACTGTGGGGAGTCACAACTGAGTTACTAAACTTAATTTATTTATTTTATTTTCAATGGAGAATCGACCTTTATTACCAGAATTAATATCTAAAGATGATGATGCTTATCCAGTAGTCGAGGATTTACGCAAAGCCTTGAACGTTGCTTTTGAGCAAGAGAAAATCAGGAATATAGCATTGACAGGTCCTTATGGCTCTGGCAAGAGTTCTATATTAGAAACTTTGTTAACTACTCTTCCTAAAGAGAGGAAGCCTTTGCATATTTCTTTAGCAACTCTACGAGTAGATGATGCAGCAGATGAGTTAGATAAATCTTCACACAGTTCGAAAGAAAGAGACGAAGAATCAGATAAATCTTCACGTAGTTCGAAAGAGAGAGAAGAAGAATCAGAAAAATCTTCACGTAGTTCAAAAGAAAAAGAAGATGCGGAAGAAGCACTAAATCGGAAAATTGAATATAGCATCTTACAGCAGCTTATTTATCATGAGGAGGTGAGTATAGTTCCAAATAGTAGATTTCGCAGGATATTACACATACCTTCTGAGAAGCTTAAGAAGTATTCGTATAGATTGATTGTTTTTATTCTGGCATTTTTTATTGCCTTTGAGCCATCATGGGCAAGGATAGAATCATTATATTCTTGGCTTAATTGGGGGCAATGGAATGTGATACCTGACATTCTTGCGGTTATATATATGCTTGCTGTGGTGGGGTTGGTTGTTCGGAAACTGATTCCCAATTATGCCAATTCAAAGCTTTATAAACTCAATCTTAAAGATGCTTCTATCGAATTAAATGAAGATACATCTATCTTTAACCGGCATTTGGATGAAATTCTCTACTTCTTTCAAGCAACTGAGTATGATATTGTTATCATTGAAGACCTTGACAGATTTTGTACATCAAAGATTTTCTTGAAGCTCAGAGAACTTAATTTTCTTCTGAATGAATCTGAGGTAATAGACCGACATATAGTATTTTTATATGCCGTTAAAGATGATATTTTCAAGGATGAAGAAAGAACTAAGTTCTTTGATTATATATCAATAGTGATTCCTGTAATCAACCCCTCAAATTCAAAGGCTAAACTCAAGAGTGCTTTGGCGGAAAGAGGATTCTCTGACGGATTCCCAGACAAGGACTTGTCGGAAATAGCATTCTTCATTCAAGATATGCGCATACTCAAGAATATAGCGAATGAGTTTGCTCAATATTATAAGTTACTTAGCAAAAAGAATGCGCACCTTGATAAAATCAAATTGTTGGCAATGATAGTATATAAGAACTATTATCCTCAAGACTTTGCCTTGCTTCATCGCTGTCAAGGGAAGGTATATCAATGTCTTAGTAAAAAGGCAGACTTTATCAAACTTGCCTTAAAGGAGGTAGAAAAGAAGAAGGCAGAACTTGCTGACCTTAAGCGACGAAAGGAAGAAAATGCACATTTGCAAGAAATTGATTTAAGAACATTGCTGTTGGAAAAGTTGCGTAGTCAATTCCCTTATGGTCTTTCTCATATACTGTTAGAGAACGAATATCGAACCATATCAGAAATAGCTGCAGACTCCAAGTTGTTTGAAGAACTGATGGAACAGACAAGTGTAGATTATATGTTCCATAATTCTAATTATGGACGTAGTATAGAGATTAATACCGATGTTCCGAAGAAAGAGATGGATTATGATAGCCGCTTGGAAGCAATACGTACCACTCCGCAACAACTCATTGATAAGGAACAATCACTCGCAAGTCAAGAGATGGAAATCCGAAGTTATACTCTCCAAGATTTGCTTTCTCGCTTAGACTTGCAGGAGTGTGAAGAGTATACCAATATAGAATTGTCTCCTATCATGGATCTTTTTCTTCGCTTTGGCTATCTAAATGAGGAGTATTATGACTACATCTCCTACTTCTACGAAGGTATGATTACGCTAAATGATCATGACCTTTTACTTTCTATTAAACGCAAAATCGTTCAACCACCAGCAACACGGATTGAAAAAATAGAGAACTTCTATAAGGAACTCCAGCCTTATATGTTTAAGCATAAAGCGATTCTGAATAACGACTTAGTAGATTATATTGCTACTAACTATCCTGAAAGATTTGGACAGATAATGAAAGTTATTGAGAAAAATGATGTTCCCTTAGAGTTTCTTGCACAGTATTATTTATTGGGAAAAGAGCATAAAAAAGTCTTTGACCATTTCATTAAATGGGGAAAGGAAAAATCTTGGGATATCATTGTGAAACATCAAAATGAGAAAGAAAGAGCACAATTACAAGAAGCGTGGTTACGTTTCTCAGGCGGCATAGTGACTGCACCTCAGGATTGGCTTAATAAAAACTTCTCATTCATTGAGTCTCATTATTTGAAAATAGGCTTAGAACGTAGTTTAGAATTATGTAGTCAAAGCAAGTTTGAAGAGATAAGCTCATCTATTGGAGATTTGATAGATTGCATTATAGAGTACTGCGCTTATACAATTAATGCGCATAACTTACGTGTTATTGTGATATATCTTACAAAGGAATCTGATGAGGTTGAGAATTTAAATTATAGTTGGTGCTTGAAAACGAACAACTCTGATTTTATTCAATATGTCAATGATAATCTCGAAGAGTGTCTCAAGCTATTTTCAGATGAATGTAAAAAGGAAAATGAGAAAGCCATTCTTGCCCTACTCAATAGCAAAGAGATAACACTTGAGTTTAAGAAGCAGTATCTTAATGGGCAAGAAAATAAACTACCTGATTACAACGGTATTGAGGAGGAGAGCTCAAAGCTTGCCACACAGTTGTTCCTTATTGAGCCTACGTGGGAGAATATAGTATGGTACTTCAAAAACAGGAATGGTTTAACCTCAGAATTAAGTTCGTATATTCTACATTATGAGGAAAAACTCTCTGAACTGACTGCAACGAGTCAAGAGGGCATGCAAGACCTTTTTGAGAGCATTGCAATCTGCTCAGATATTCCTACCACAGTATTATCTGAATTATTAAAAGCCTTCTCTGCAAATCATCTCGATGGGATAGATGTGTCTGATTTAGATCATGAACGTTTAAGATTACTCTTAGAGAATGGCAAATTCCTATTTACGGATGAGAACACGGAAGTCCTCAAAGAAACTGATATTTTCGGTGCTTATCTTATTGCACATCATACTGAGATGCTTGACAATATATCTCCAGATTTCTTCGAAGAATCATCCGTTTCCTGCGAAGTTTTGACATCAGAGAAGTTTTCTCTTTCACAAAAAGAGGAAATATTGAAAGCAATCCCGTCATCGCATCTTTATTCAAGTGAAGCTATTGCTAATGCCGCAATCGAAGTCATCATAAATCAAACGACACCAGAAATAGATAAAGATGTATTAGTTGAGATTGTTAAGAAGTCTACATTGAAAGAGATGCGACTACGCTTGGTAACAAAAATGGTTCAAAGTACTTCTGACAAAGAAGTAATAGCAGAACTCTTGAATTTGTTAGGTGGAATCTATAGTGAAATTGCAGCGAGAGAAACGCGTCCAAAGGTGGAGGTAAATGCAGAAAATAAAGTTTTGCTCGAGATATTAAAAGCAAAAGGGTTTATTTCCTCGTATCCCAAAATCAAAGAAGGTTCTTATTGGAGAATATACTATCCAACGACTTGAGTTCTCCCTCTATTCTTTAATTAAATGCTTAAGGGGTGGGGCTGCTTTTATGCGCTCGGTTACATTTTAAATTATTGCTGTCTGGTAAAATTAAAATACCCTATAAAATCTTGCGGAATTGCCTATACAAAGGTAATTCCGCAATCATTTTTGAAATCTCAGCCCTACTAATCAAATAAATTAATTGCTTTTTATCTCTTTTGCTATTTAAACGTTATTGCAATAGTAGAGATTCCATCAGGAACACTAAATCCAAAGGAAATTGCTACAGGTACTTGCTGGATACTATTTTTGTTCAATTGGACTTTATATTTCCCTGTCTGTACCTTGCTTATTGTCATAAAGTCAAATTCTATGTTCTGGAGTATGCCATTTTTACAATAAATTGTGGCTTTATTCCCATCAGAAAGTTCTACAACGGTCTGTGCCTTTGATAAAATGTCTTTGGTTATTCTTTTTGAGATGTTCGAAAAGAGTTTACAAATCTGTTTTCCAGTCCACTCGTCCACTAACTTGTGTTCTTCTGTTACCTTGTCTTTTATTAGAAGCACCTCGTCCACTTGTCCACCTTGTTCACTTGTCTACTCACATTACTACATATATCTTCCTTGGAATCGGTTTTTTAGTGTTGTACCTTTGCATCGTCATCAGGAATGAAGGGATGACGAACGGAGTTTTAATGAACCAAATAATCTATAATAATTAATGTGTATGATCAACGATAGTCATTCTAATGAAATAGATTTTGAGGAACGACTCTCTCCACATTTTACGGTGGGCGAGATGATGCGCTCGGGAAAGGCGGTGGGCATGGGTGTTAAGAACGTGCCTGAGGTGAATCCTGCGCCCGGGGAGGCTTCGAGAGAGGAGGTGATAGAGAATCTTCGGGAGCTTTGTAGATGCGTCTTAGAACCGCTCAGAAGGCGTGTGGGACGTGTGATAGTCGTGGGAGGTTATCGCTGTGAGGCTGTGAATAGGGCTGTTCATGGGGCTGAACATTCGCAACATATGCGGGGTGAGGCGGCTGATATTCATGTCACAGGACAGGAAATGTGTCGGAAATATGCGGCAATTCTCTCTCAAACGGACTTCGATCAGATGATTCTTGAGCCACAGGAGTCGATAAAAAAGCGGTGGATTCACATCAGTTATAAGCGTGATGGGAAGAATAGACACCAAATTTTGGGGACTAAATAGGGGAGAAAAGGGGTGAAAAATTTCATTTTTTTGTCGCCGAAAGTCTAAGAAATACTTTTTAAGTTACTGGCTGTAAATATTTTAATTATTTACGTGAATATCTTTTCATATTTTTAATCGTTTATGTTTATGATGAAGTATGTTTTTACGTTTTTGTGTTTTCCGACTTTTACCTTTATATTTTTATACGTTTTTGCGTTATTGTGTTTTTAGTTATTTCTGTGTTTATCTTTTTATCTGTTTACGTGTTCATTTATTTACTTGTTTACTCGTTTACATATTTTTACACTTTTTTGTCGCAGTATGTCTTTTAGGTAGTTGTCCCTCCCCCTTCTTTTTGTGTGGGGAGGGGGTGAGGACTGGCGAACGGCAAGGGCGATGAGGAGTGGGAAGAAGGGTCTTCAGTAATAGCTTTGCCGCTTAGTTTTAAGGTAGTATCACACAGAGAAAAGGAGGACACGGAAGAGTAATAAGAATAAAGCGATGTAAGTTACGGAGGCACCGTCGTGCGTGGAGCCACGGAGAGGGTTTGCCTCTGTCTTATTAGAGCATTGAGTTAAGATTTCATTTTTTCATTTCTATAATTTCTTTGTTTCACTTTTTAAATTTTCAAGTTATGTCAATCAAATTTCGTATGTATCAGGACAATCGTAAGAACAGCAAGCGCAAGGGTTATTGGTATGCCCGTGCTGTGTCTCCCGACCTTGTTAGTGTTAAGGATCTCGCTCTGCGTATCAGTGAGCGTTGCACCATAACTGAGCCCGACATTTTGGCTGTCATCAGTGCGTTGGTGTTCGAGATGAATCAGGTCCTCAAGGATGGTAACCGTGTGAAGCTCGACGGATTGGGAACTTTCCGCGTAGGTATTCACTCACAGGGTGTTCAGAAGGCGGAAGACTTTAACGCACAGAGAGATATCTACGGTGCGCATGTGCTTTTCTCGCCAACGGTGACTATCGATGCGATGAAGCGTCGTGTGAAGACCCTCATCAGCGGTTTGCGTATTCAGGAGGCTGTGCAGTATGATGCGCCTAAGGCTGCCGAGAAGGCGAAGAACAAGGGCAAGAAGAAGGAGAATAAGCCTTCTGCTGGTCCAGAGCCGGGTGAGGCTACTGCCACTACTGAGGGCCACGCATAGTCGATTGGTTTGAGAGATGAGCGTGGGGGAGTGTCAAGTTTGCGCCCCTCCGCTCTCCGTTCACCCTAAATCGCTTATTAGGAAACAATGTTATTGTAAGAACGTAACATATTGGCTTCTGATGAGCGAGAGGGATAGGGTGTTGGGTGTTGAATGTTGAGTGATGAGTTTTGCCACTTGTGTTTAGAGTTTGAAGCAATGTCACACGGAGTCACGGAGAAGACGGAGGTAAATGCAATGTTATGGAGGCACCGTCGGTGCATAGAGTGACGGAGCTTGTTTGCCATTTTATTAGCTTAAATACAAAGTGTTTATCCAAAAATAATTGTCAAGAATCTGTAAACTATACCTCCGTCGCTCTTTGTGCCGTCGGCACCTCCGTAACATTGTGCGTTACCTCCGTCGCCTCCGTGACTCTGTGTGCCTATTACCCCATATTTCGGAAGAACCTTTAGTATTCACTTTTAGTCCAAATCGGCTCGGATACAATGCCGTTAACAAGAAGGGACGGCAGTGTAATCTACTTGCCGATTGGGCTTTTAATTTATTTAGACGTTATGATTAAACCTATTTGGAAGAATATCCTGCATATTCTCGTTACCGTACTCACAGCGTTGGCAACCACGTTGGGCGTCAGTTCTTGTATGTAAAACTCCTCCCATAAACCCCAGTCTTGGACTTAGACAATCATTGTCAGTCACTTTATAAGACTTAGTTAGATACTCTTATATATTTGAAGTACAGGTGCTTACGCTGAAAATAGGCGACGTATATGTAGGTTACGTGCGACTTCATGGGAGGTTGTCCCCGACAGCGAAGTAGCTTCTGTGCGACAAAAAGGGAGTCTTTTTCCTCATTGTTCGACGGATAGGGAGGAGCGGAGAGACGGATAAGGAGGTTTGTTTCCTTGTCTTTCTCTTTTCTTTACAAATATGTCATATTTGTGTTCTTTTCCTTTTGTTTTCATCGTTACTAATTTGTTTGCTACTATTTTTTGTTTGATTTTCTACCTTTGTAATGTTATGTAAATCAAATGATTGTGGAATATCGCGACAAATTAGTAACTTTCTTCGGTTGAGGCTGTTTGCTGATCTGCGACAAATAGGTAGATTGCTGAAATAATTAAACTTTACACTTTTTTGTCGCAGGATTATATAAATATATATTCTTTTATAATTCATAGTTCATAATTCAAAATTCATAATTATGATTACTACTATAATTCATAATTCACAATTCAGAATTCATAATTATGATTACTATTTTTATTCACAATCCTCTATTAATTCATAATTCATAATTCAAAATTATTCGAACGAAGTTCTCATCAGTACGTCATAATTATGATTACCGATGTAGTGACAGTTCAAAGCTCAAAGTTCAATGTTCAAAGGATTAAAAGATTCGGGCAATTCGAGAAATTCGTAGTCGTTGAAAGTTCAATGATAAAGAGTAAATTCGTTTTTGTGTTACGAAGTTGACGAGTTGACGAGTTAACAAGTTGGACGGGTTGACAAGTTGCTTGTGATAAAGTCTAAAAAAAACAGAGCAACAAATTAGCTTGTTACTCTGTTTTTATATTCTTATAAAAGGATAGCTTACTGTTTGCGCCCCTCTTTCTCTTAAATCAGCGATTACGAGTTCGGAGAATCCTTGGGGTATCTCGGTAATCACTCCCCTCCCTACGGGGGAGGGGCAAGGGGGAGGGGCCAGTTGTTTTCTTGTTTGCTTGTTTTCTTATTTGCTTGTTTTCTTGCTTTTACTTACTTTTCTTATTCAGCAGCACATACCCACCTATTCCGCCTAAGATGGAGGCGAGGAAGATACCCAATTTTGCTTGTGTCATCAATAGGTCGTCGGTGAAGGCGAGGGTAGAGATGAACATTGACATGGTGAAGCCGATAGAGGCAAGCATACCTAAGCCCAGCAGTGTGCGACGAGTGATGGCACTTGGAAGGGTTGCCCAACGCATTTTTACCATTAAGAAAGTTGCTCCGATAATACCAATCGGTTTTCCTAAGAGTAGACCCAATGTCACTCCGAGTGCTACGTGGGTAGAGAAGATGTCTGATAGACTTAAATCTGTGAAGCTGATACCTGCATTGGCAATTGCAAAGATAGGCATGATCAAGAAGGTAACGATAGGTGACATCTTATGTTCAAGCTGTTGCAGCAAGGGAATTGCAATCTCGGTGTCGTGCTGTATATGTGTCAGCACGTCCACCTGTCCCTCCTCCAAGGTTCTCACCTCGTTAGGTTCCTCTTTCTCGAAACGTCTTGTCAGTTTCTTCATACGCTTGAGATAGACCGACTCGTTAATCTTCGCATCGGCTGGAATCATAAAGGCAGCAAGTACGGCAGCAATCGTTGCGTGGATTCCTGACAGCAAGAAGGTTACCCATACACCACCGATACCGAGTGCGGCATAGAAGAATAGGCTCTTGATACCGAGTCTGTTTCCTATAAACATCACTGCGAGAAAGCCCAAACCAAAGAGCAAACTCGCAATAGAGAGTTCGGAAGTGTAGAAGAAGGCAATGACAAGCACAGCCCCAAGGTCGTCTACTATGGCAAGCGTTGTAAGGAAAACCTTTGCCGATACGGGTACTTTATCGCCCAAAAGATATACTACTCCTAAGGCAAAAGCAATGTCAGTTGCCATCGGTATTCCCCAACCCATCGTTTGTGGGGTACCTATGTTCAGACTTAAAAATATCAAGGCAGGTACAATCATACCGCCTATTGCTGCGCCGATAGGTAGGATGGTGTTTCTGATGTCAGCCAGTTCGCCTCCGATAAATTCTCTTTTCAACTCTAAGCCGACCACAAAGAAGAACATAGCCATTAAGCCATCATTAATCCAATGGTGCAGACTATAATTCAGATAAGGCTCTCCGTTGACGATAAAGCCTACTTCCTGCTCAAAGAAATGGAAATAGCTCTCAGCAATATTGCTGTTTGCCAATAGCATTGCTAAGGCGACACTGAGAATCAGAACGATACCTCCTGACTTCTCCCTACCCATAAACAGCTTTATCGGTAGCATCAAATGCTGGTTTAGCTTCTTTTCAACTCGTTGTCTCATAATTTTCTTCTTATCCTTATTTTACAATATATATAAAAGGTGAAGAACGCAATAAACCCTATATAATAAAAGTATATAAAGCCTATGCCCTAAACACTCTTCGATTTAAACGGAATACCCTCGTAAGCCAATATACTTGCGAGGGGGTATTCAGTCTTATCCTTTTTTATCTTCCAGCTTTCATCCTTTATGGGGAATTTCCTCGTCCTTTCCCCTAATTTCCCTTCTGGCAGTTACCACAAGTTCAGAAATGATTGGGGGTATCGCGCTAATCACGCCCCTCCCTATGGGGGAGGGGATGGGGGTGGGGCCAGTTGGTTGGTCTATTTGTTTACTTCTTCCTCCACTCCATATACCCTGCCCCCGCAATCGCCAAGAGCAAGATAACAATCGCAATGTAAGCGATGGTCTCAGTGGTAGAGATACTTGTTGGGTGGAAGTCGAGGACTACGGTATGCTTACCCGGCTTCACGCTCACAGCACGGAGGATATAGTTAACACGTCCGAGCTCTGCAGGCTGACCGTCGATAGTGGCTGTCCAACCCGGATAGTAGATCTCAGAGAAGACGACAACACCACCATTCTTTGAGTTGACAGTGTACTGCAGGTTGTTAGGCTCATACTTATCGAGCTTCACGATTGCAGTAGAGTCGTTCGCCTTCGCCTGACCCAAAGCCGCCTCAAACTTCTTATCGGCTACCGCCTCATGGCGCACGTCAATCTTACCCACCTCAGCATATTCAGCGTTGGCATCGTCGACATAGTTGAGCTTATTGACAAACCAGCCGTTGCCCTGTGCATACGGGTTCTGTATTGGTGCCGTTGTGCCACCCTGCAGTGGAAGGATAAAGTACTTCGTGTTCAGCATATTCAATACAGGGAAGGTCTTCACACCATCAACCGCCTGCATATTACCACCTGCAGCAGCAATCGCCTGCATCGTCTTCTGCATCTCTGGAGCGATGTAAGCATCAATCATCTCCTGATAACGACGGAGCTTAGCAGGGTGATAACCACCGATACTCTTATGGAAGTAAGAAGTCTCGTTCTCGTTGAACGTGTTAGAAGCGAAGTTCAGCACACGATAGTCGAGGCTCTTGTCCTTATTAATCTCAAGGTCGGCTGCTGTTGGCTGCTGTGGCATATCGCGCTCACTCTTTGGTACGAACATCTCGTCATTGAGGTAACGCTTATCCACCTGCCACATATCAACGAGGCAAAGCACCAAAAGACCAGCCACCATATAGTCGGCACGCAACTTCTTCATCTTATAAGCGAAGAGCAGCGCAAAGCCGATGAGGATAACGATAACCGAACGCCAAGCATCAGAGCTGACCATTGCAGCACGCATCGCAGAGACATTCGCGAGGATTGTTCCTGCTGTATTGCTGTCCATGCCCTGAATACTATTAATCATCTGGCGTTCCTGATCGCTGACAAACGGACCCATCATGTCTGGGAATACAGCCACTAAAAGGGCTACACCCGCTGTCAAACCAAGGCTGATATAAGCATACTTCATCTTCTGTCCTAAGAGTTCAGGCTCGTCAACAAGGCGTTTCAAGGTCAGTGCTGCCAAGAGCGGGATGGTGAACTCAGCGATAACAAGGATACTTGCCACCGTTCGGAACTTCGCATACATCGGGATGTAATCGAGGAAGAAGTTGGTAAAGCCCATGAAGTTATGGCCCCATGAGAGGAGAACGGACAGGATGGTGGCTGCTAACAAAGCCCACTTCATCGTACCCTTCACCAAGAAAAGACCTAAGATGAAAAGGAAAAGCACGAAGGCACCCACGTAAACTGGTCCGCTCGTACCCGGCTGTGTACCGAAATACTGTGGGAAAGCGTCATAGAGCTGTGGAATCATCGACTGTATCTGTGGGTCAACCTTCGACATAGCCGTACTGCTTTGGCTCAATGGAACACTCGCACCACCCTTTGCATCAGGTACGAGTAAGGTCATCGTCTCATCAATACCATAACTCCACTGCGTGATATAGTCGCGATCAAGACCAGAGCTTGTCTGGTTCGCGCCATCAGCCTTCAGCAACTCACTCTTGCCACGCATACTCTCTTTCTGATACTCCCATGTGTGGTAAAGGCTTGAGAGATTGATTAATATACCAATCAATGCCGCTACAGCCAATACGCCCGAAGCCTTGAGGAAGCCCACGAGTTGCTTCTGGCGAACGGCTTGAACGAGATAGCCAATGACCATAAAGAGGACGATAAAGAGATAGTAATATGTCATCTGCACGTGGTTGGCTTTCACCTCAAAGGCGGTGAAGATCGCCGTCACGATGAATCCCGACAAGTAACGTCCTCGATAAGCCAAGACAATACCGGCAATCATTGGTGGAAGATAAGCCAATGCCATTACCTTCCAGAGGTGACCGGCAGCAATGATGATGAGGAAGTAGGACGAGAAAGCCCACATGATACTACCCAATGCCGCCAACGACTGTCGGAAGTCAAAGGCTCGCAACAGAATATAAAAGCCTAAGAGATAGACAAAAAGAAACCATACATTGTCGGGCAACCAAAGGTGGTAAGCGTTCATTACCTGCGACAGTCCGTCTGTTGACTGATAAGAGGGTGACATCTGATAGGTAGGCATACCACCGAAGATGGCGTTTGTCCAGCGTGTTGCCTCACCAGTACGGTTCTGATACTCTGTCATTTCCTGTGCCGAACCGACACCTGCTGAGGCATCGTGGCGATAGAGAATCTTACCCTGAGTGACCGGAACGAAGAAGTAAGCGAACGAGATGACCGCAAACAACACGACTACCAGTACATCGGGTAGAAATCTTTTCCAAGTTTTCATTTTTATTTAATTTTGCTTATGTCGGACAAATGATTAATCTCTGCAAAGTTACAAAAAACTAAGAACTTACAATATCCAACTTGTAACTTTTTCGTACCTTTGCAGTATGAAAATAGGAATCATCGTTGCGATGGACAAAGAGTTCGCGCAACTTAAAGCAATTCTTTCCAACACCGAGACGAAACATTTTAATCATAAAGACTTCGTTACGGGACGGTTGGGAGATAAGGAAATCATTCTGCAGCAGTGTGGTATCGGTAAGGTAAACTCTGCCATCGGTGCTGTAGAGATGATTAATCATTACCACCCTGACCTTGTTATCTCAAGTGGTTGTGCGGGTGGAGCCGACACTTCATTGGAGGTTACTGATGTGGTGGTGGCAACGGAGTGTGCTTACCACGATGCCTACTGTGGAGATGAGGTGGCTTATGGTCAGATTATCGGTATGCCTGCTCGCTTCAAGGCTCCTACGGAGCTGATTGAAAAGGCGCTGTCGTTGAACAACCTACCTGATTGTAAGGATCTGCATGTCAAGGCAGGACTGACCGTCAGTGGCGAGTGGTTTGTCAACTCACGTGAGAAGATGCAACAGATCATGGACCACTTCCCAGAGGCAACAGCTGTCGATATGGAGAGTTGTTCTATTGCGCAGGTCTGCCACATCTATCAAACCCCCTTCGTCTCCTTCCGTGTCATCAGCGATGTTCCGCTCAAAGACAACAAAGCCAGCCAGTACTACGACTTCTGGGAGCGCATCGCTAACGGCAGCTTTGAGGTAACGAAACAATTTATTAATTTAATTCAGAATTCAGAATTCATAATTCAGAATTCATAATTATGATTACCGATGTGGGCAGAGTTTATAGAATAAGTAATTTGTTTACTTATCTGCTAAATTCTCTTACGGAACTCAAAAACAAGCAGTTTTCCGTTTAGCTAATAAAACCCACAAAGTCCTAAAGATGTGGATAATATTTACGCTAACATTAGTAATCATAATTATGAATTATGAATTTTGAATTATGAATTAATAACGGATTTTGAATTAAACATGAATTATGAATAAGATTCCTTCCTTTACCATTGACCACGAGCGTTTGCTGCGTGGCATTTATGTGAGTCGTAAGGACGAAGTGGGTGGCGAGACCGTTACCACCTTCGACATCCGTATGAAAGAACCAAATCGTGAGCCAGTGTTGCACGTCGGTGCTATCCACGCTATTGAACACTTGGCTGCCACCTTCCTCCGTAATGATGACGAGTGGAAAGATCGTGTTATCTATTGGGGTCCAATGGGCTGTCTGACTGGTAACTACCTCATCCTTCGTGGCGACCTTGAGTCGAAAGAGATTGTCGACCTCATGCGCCGCACCTTCCAATTCGTTGCCGACTTCGAGGGTGAAATCCCCGGTGCTGCTCCACGCGACTGTGGTAACTACCTGCTCCACGACCTGCCTATGGCAAAGTGGGAGTCACGTAAGTTCCTCACCGAGGTGCTGGACAATATCACCGATGCCAACCTCGTTTATCCGGAGAAGTAGACAAGTGAACAAGTAGACAAGTGAACAAGTGGACGAGTAAACAAGTTGCTTGCGAGGAAGACAAAGTAACATGGTGAACGAGTTGACAAGTTAACGAGTTGCTTGCGAGGAAGACAAAGTAACATAGTTAACAAGTTAGACGAGTAAACAAGTTGCTTGGGATAAAGAGAAAAAGTAGTGTTAGAGATTTAAAAGGGCGTTAATTCCATGTGAATTAACGCCCTTTTGGCTTGCTAAAGATGCCCTTTAGCCTTTGAACTCTTTAGCCTTTGAACTTTGAGGTTTGAACATTGAACTTTATGATATGAACTTGAAACATTGATGTTTGAACATTGAACTTGGAACTTTCGGTGACTACGAATTTCTCTAATTACGCTAATCCTTTTATCCTTTGAACATTGAGGTTTGAACTTTGACCTTTATGATATGTACCTTTAATGACTACGAAACGATGCGGATATAGCAACAATGCAAAAAAAATAACGATTTTTCTTGTTTAAAAAAAACATTTTGTATATTCGCAGCGTGTTAATATAAAGAATACGATTGATAGACAAGTTTTAAATTATGAAATACACCCCTTGTAGAGAATATAATTGCAGGCAAACTGATAGAAAAGTTCGGTTTATGTCTGTAAAATCCATTCGGTTCTTTTCATCCAAGAACTCTAATCATTATTGGGCAGAGTATGATCAGACAAAAACGTAGGATATGGCTAAAATGCTCTACCTTCTTGATATATCTTAGAAAGAATCTTCTGGATTTACAACCTACAAGCAAGCGTTATTTCCTTACCTAAAAGATAATTTAGAGGAATCTCTATTACCCCATACCTCTTGTGAACAATACGAATCAAACATTGAGAATAAAATATGAAAACCTTTTGTACAACTTTAATTTTGTTATGCCTTACTGTCTGCATATCAGCACAAACCTTAGACAATACTATTACCATTGAAGGTAGAGTGCAAGACTTTGTTACTCATGTAGATGTCCCTGGCTGCTTAGTTGAAGTGCTAAATGCTAATGACAGCTCAGTCGTTGCTTCAACGAAGGCTTTTAAAGAATATCAGAATGGCGAACAGAGCTGGAAAACATCTGAATATTGGATAACAATTCCACGTAAGGAGGGTGATTATATCCTTCGCGTTACCGAAGATGGTTTTATGCCTACCTACGTAAAGCTCCCACTGCATCATTTTTACAAGCGAGAGATAAGCAGAGAAGTTGGTACCATCTTTCTGAAACGACCGAAAACAGTAGACTTAAAGGAGGTGGTTGTTAAGGCTACAAAGGTGAAGTTCTATCATAAAGGCGACACGATAGTTTATAATGCCGATGCTTTCCAGTTAGGTGAAGGCTCTATGCTCGACGCCCTTATTCGTCAGTTGCCCGGTGCTGAGCTAAGCAAGGATGGACGCATATATGTTAATGGCAAGTTTGTTGAGAGTTTGCTTC
>OGGI01001293.1_pt1 | contig 18514 bp, 20 predicted proteins | sample 1571051 | NCBI WGS metagenome assembly OGGI01 (sample SAMEA2582075, study PRJEB24529) | metagenome | biome: Human gut stool | place: China | collected 2011 | reverse complement strand
CTTTGGCTTTTTAATTATATAAGAGATTATTTCTTCTCTTTCGTCTCACAATGGCTAATATCTTGGCAATTACCGTAAAGATATAAACTATGAGTTGCGAGTTTCATACCGTGTTTTTCACTGATTTCGCGTTGGCGGCGTTCAATATCAGGATCTTTGAATTCAAATACTTTACCACAATCCATACAGATAATATGGTCGTGATCCTGTTCGATATTCAACTCAAACACAGCTTTATTAGCATCAAAGTTATGACGAACTAAAATGCCTGCTTCTTCAAATTGATTTAATACTCGATAAACGGTCGCTAAACCAATATCAGATTCTTTTTCAAGCAGTAGCTTGTAGATATCTTCTGCTGAGAAATGTTGCATCTGTTCACGAGTTTCTTGCATTAACGCAAGAATAGTTAAGCGTGGTTCAGTGACTTTTAAACCAACACTTTTCAGTAATTTAATATTTTCATCAGACATCACTGTCACCTTTTGTCCTCGTTTAATGTTATTTTTATGTTCAATTATTAGGCTAGTTGGTCTAAACACATCTCTTCATTAAGCTGTTTACACCAAGCTTTCACGCGACCTTCGGTTAATTCAGGCTGTCTATCTTCATCAATGCATAAACCTACAAAAGTTTCATCGTCAATGACCGCTTGTGAGCTTTCGAAGTTATAGCCTTCTGTTGGCCAGTGCCCGACAATGACTGCACCATTTTCTTCTACGATGTCACGGATTGTGCCCATTGCATCACAGAAATATTCCGCATAATCTTCTTGGTCGCCGCAACCGAAAATACCGATAACTTTGCCAGTAAAATCAATCTCTTTCAAGGTTGGCATAAAATCATCCCAGTCTGCTTGAGATTCGCCGTAATACCAAGTTGGGATACCGAATAATAAGAAATCATAGGCTTCAATATCTTCTTTCGTGCTTTTTGCAATGTCACGAATATCGATTAAATTTGCACCAATCTCTTTTTGAATCATCTTAGAGATGTTTTCTGTATTACCTGTATCGCTACCGTAGAATAAACCTACTACTGCCATATTAATTACCTACCTATTATCGTTATCGGCAAGATTGCCGACATAATCATTTAAAATATATTCAATCAGTTGTCCGCGAGTGATATTACGTTGGCTCGCTTCATCTTCAAGTCTTTGCACTAAATCTGCATGCAATTTTAGCTCCACGCGTCTTAACCCTGATGAGCGGTCGCGTTTAAGTTGATTGCGTTTGTTTATGCGAATTTGTTGTTCTCGACTTAAAGGATTTGTGCGTGGTCGCCCAACTTTTGGCACGCTTGCGAACAAATCAAGGGTGATACAATCTGCGTCCTGTTTTGCCATAATGTTCCAACCGTGGGCTTTAGCTTCTTTGCTCTTTATATACTTTACTAAGTGAGAATGATAAGCTACTGAGTAAGGCGGTACTATACCATATTATTCGGATGTTTTAAAAGAATAAGCCACAAAATCTGATGCTTATCTCGCCAATTGTTATGTGCTTTCTGATTGGCAAATTTTTAACGTTTCTTCAATCAATTGCAACGCAATCGTACCTTTGGGCGGAAGTTCAGGTAAAGGCTTATCTACATCAAACCATCTTGCATCGCAAATTTCTTCCTCTTGCAAACGAATTTCTCCACTTTCATAATCTGCTAAAAAACCTAACATTAACGAATTGGGGAATGACCACGGTTGACTACCAAAATATCGAATGTTTTTGATTTTTAGACCGCTTTCCTCAAATACCTCACGTTCAATCGCTTGTTCAGCCGTTTCGCCTGCTTCAATAAAGCCTGCTAATGTTGTGTAAATTAAGCCCTTATGACGCTGGTGATTTGCCAATAAAATCTGTTTGCCACGACGTACAGCCACAATAATACTTGGACTTAAAACAGGATAGAAATGCTGGTTACAATTCGAGCAAATCATTGCAATTTCTTTCTCTGAAAGTATTGTTTTTGCACCACACTTTCCACAAAATTTATGCATTTCAAGGAAATGATTTAACGCCACCGCACGGTGCATTGCAAATGTTTCTTCCATCGGTCGAGCAATTTGCGTGCGTAAAAATACAAACGCCCAACGGCTTAAGTCTGCTTCTGTTGCCTGCACTAAATTCAACGGAAAACCTTTATATTCGCCAATTTTTACGCTTTTTCGACCGCTTGTACCGATCTCTTCCGCCGTACCAAAGGGTAATTCATTGTTAATTAGAGCAATATCAAAATGGTTTATGATTGCCCAGTATGATTGGTTCATTTTAAGTTCCTTATTTAAAAGCCCCTCTCTTTGCTAAAGAGGGAGGATTTATTCAACTTCAATTGCTCAAATAACCTCACTTTTTCTTCTTCCGTTAAAATCTTATATTTTCCCGTTTCTAATCCATTTAATTTAAATTCTCCTAATCCTACACGAATTAAGCGTAATGTAGGGAATCCTACGTGAGCGGTCATTCGGCGGACTTGACGATTTTTGCCTTCGCTGATTTTTAGCTCTAGCCACGCGGTTGGGATATTTTTTCGTTCGCGGATTTTTGGGGCAGTTGCCCACTCAAAACTTGGGGAGTTAATTAGCTTGGCTTTTGCAGGTTTCGTTCGCCCATCTTTTAGTTCTACGCCTTGTTGCAGTTCGTGGATTGCCTCTTCGGTTGGAATTTTGTCTACCTGTACCCAATAGGTTTTCTCTTTCTCAAATTTAGGATGAGCCAAACGGTGCTGAATTTTGCCGTGATTCGTGAGTAAGAGTAAACCTTCACTATCACGATCTAGGCGACCAATGGGGTAAACGTTCGGAATATCAATAAAATCCTTCAATGTTTGTCGCCCTTGTTCATCGGTAAATTGGCAAAGCACATCATAAGGTTTATTAAAAAGCATTACGACGGTTTCATCAAAACTAGGGGCGACAACAAGCGGTCGTTTTTTCGTTTTAGTTTGCAAAGTGAGCTTGCGACTAAAGGTTTTTCTTTTAAACATTATTTAACCCACTTATCAGGATCTTGCTGACGCTCAAATTCAGCATCAAACACGTTGTCATCTTTTGTACTGTAAGCAGTCTGATTTGCGGTGAAATTGACGAATTGAAAGCGTTTTTTCAACACATTCAAACCCCATAATTTAATCAGTTTACGCGTAAACGGCAGAATGCATAAAATGGCTAATATATCGCTAATAAAGCCAGGAATAATGAGTAAAATACCTGCAATAATAAAGAGTACGGAGTTGATTACCGCATCAGTTGGGAGTTTGCCTTGAGCTAAATCTTGGCGGATTGAAAGCATTGTGTATAGACCACGTAGTTTCACCAACCAAACCCCAAGCACAGAAATGGCGATTAACAAGAAAATGGTGGGAAAAACGCCGAGTGCAGCACTCACGCTAACTAAAAGTGAGAGTTCACAATAGATATAAAAAATCAAAGCAAAAAAGATGATAAGTAACGGCATAGGCTTCCTTATTTTTGCGTGGAGGTAGAAAATAGTGTATTTTAATCGCCTTATATTATTTAGTCGATACGAAAAGGTCTAAGATGACAGAATTAACCGCAGATCAAACCTTAGATACATTAGGCTTGCGCTGCCCTGAACCTGTGATGCTCACACGCAAAACGGTGCGTCATATGAACGAGGGCGAAATTTTACACATTATTGCAGATGACCCGGCCACCACGCGTGATATTCCAAGCTTCTGCGAATTTATGGAGCATCAACTACTAAAAAGCGAAACCAACGTTGCCCCTTACCATTACTGGCTGAAAAAAGGCTTAGCAAAATAAGGCTTAATTATGTATTTTTCTCACGAAAAATTAACCAAAACTCTGGTGTTTATTTTCACGCTTGCCTTTTGTGTAGCAACTATTAGTGTGATTTTAAATGGTGTGAATCAATTTAAAGTGGGAGAGCAATTGGCGAGCATTAGCCATGTTTCTAAACTTGCTCACGTATTAGTGCGACAGCAAGCGAACTTATTTTCATTGATGTTGATGAAAAATACCAAAACCGATGAGTTGGTTGAGGCTTTGGATAGTTTCTCAAAAGAAGAGTTTGTTTTAGATGCGAACCTTTATTCTGCCTCGGGGGAATTGCTTGCTCAGAGTCAGCATTCGATAGCATTGAAAGAGCGCATTGAGCAAAAAAATACCCAACAAATTGTGGAACCAATTTTTGCTAAACAAGCACTAGTTGGATTTTTACGAGTAACTTTTGATGCTCAATATGAAGATGGTATGCAGGTGAAAGTAAATAAATTATTCCAACAACTTTATGGCGAGTTGATTATTTTAGTGCTGACTGGCGTGCTGTTTTCTGCCACGATTTTTTACTACTTACGCCGAAAAATCCCACATGTGAGAACAGTTCGTAGGCCTGAGACAACGAACTTAAAATCGCAAGCACAACGCTTTCATTCCAAAAGGCGGAATTTTAGGCGTTAAAAAATCATTAAGCATAATGGGTTTAGCTATGAGAAATGGCGAGACTATGATATAGTTATCGCCATTTTCATTATGGGTAAATTAGAAATTATGGCGAGTTTTGATCCTCAAAATATGCCTCAGCACGTTGCAATTATTATGGACGGTAATGGGCGTGGGGCAAAACAACAAGGCAAATTGCGGGTGTTTGGTCACCAAAATGGGGTGAAAGCGGTGCGATCTGCAGTAAGTTTTGCTGCAAAATATGGGATCAAGGTTCTGACTCTTTATGCGTTTAGCAGTGAGAATTGGAGCCGTCCTGAAACGGAAGTTTCTGCATTAATGACATTATTTATGACTGCACTTAATTCTGAGGTAAAAAAGCTCCATAAAAATAATATTCAGTTAAAAGTGATTGGTGATAAATCTCGTTTTAGCGAAAGCTTGCAGAAGAAAATTAGAGACTCAGAAGAACTGACCTCTCAAAATACAGGTTTGATTTTAAATGTTGCAGCGAATTATGGTGGGTATTGGGATATTACTCAAGCCGCTCAAAAAATGGCAGAAAAAGTCAAATTGGGTGAGTTGGCGGTTGAGCAAATTACGCCAGAGATATTTGAAAAAGCCTTAGTCACTGAAGATCAACCGCAAGTAGATTTACTTATTCGTACCAGTGGTGAGCAGCGGATTAGTAATTTCTTACTCTGGCAAATTGCGTATGCGGAACTCTTTTTTACGCCTGTTTTATGGCCAGATTTTGATGATAATGTATTTAGCGAAGCGATTATCGCTTATCAGCAACGCGATCGCCGTTTTGGTGGTTGCTAAATAAAGAATAAGAAAGGAATAAAAAATGCTAAAAGAACGTGTACTTTCTGCAATTGTAATGGTTATTGTAGCGTTAGCAGCGATTTTTTGGTTGCCTCCCTTGGCATTGACGATTGCCCTTTCAGTATTAGTGGTGCTTGGTATGTGGGAGTGGGCTCAATTTGTGGGCTTTAAAAGCCAAATGTCTCGCGTAGTTGTTGCTGGTGTGACGACCTGTATTCTTTTGCTTTTGGTTGTTGCGAATACAGATTATATTAATGCGGCACGCTTTATGACAGATTTAAGCGTTATTGCACTTTTCATTGCTTGTGTATGGTGGTTGGCGGCTCTTATTTTAGTGGTGACTTATCCCAACTCTGCAAAATTATGGGCGAAATCAGTCGTGGCGAAATTTTTATTCGGTATTTGTACGCTTTTCCCGTTCTTAATTGGTTTGTTGGCTATCCGTTTTAATAATTATACTCTGGATGTTTACCAAGGCACTTATTTATTACTTTATGTTTTCTTGCTTGTTTGGGGGGCAGACTCTGGTGCTTATTTCTTTGGTCGAGCTTTAGGCAAACATAAGCTGGCACCAAAAGTATCGCCAGGTAAATCTTGGGAAGGGGCATTAGGTGGCTTATTTACTTCGGGTGTGATTGCATTTGTGTTCTTGCAGGCAACGCCGAACGATGTTTTTGGACGTACTTTAGAAACGATGCCGTTTATTGCTGTATCTGTTGCAACAGTAGCAATTTCAGTATTGGGAGATTTAGCTGAAAGCATGTTTAAACGCCAAGCAGGTATTAAAGATAGCAGTAATCTAATTCCAGGACACGGTGGTATTTTAGATCGTGTTGATAGCTTAACTGCGGCTATTCCGTTCTTTGCTACGATGTTTTTCTTTGTGCTTTAATTTAGGTAAAGAATGAGCTCCATTATTTCATTTTTTATTTTAATTTGTGTACTCGTGTTTGTGCACGAGTATGGTCATTTCTGGGCGGCTCGCCGTTGTGGCGTCAAAGTCATTCGTTTTTCGGTTGGCTTTGGCAAGATACTATTTAGAAAAAAAGATAAGTACGGCACAGAATTTGCTTTCTCATTGATTCCACTTGGTGGCTATGTGCAGATGTGGAATGGTGAGTCTGAAATCAATAAACAGAAAATTGATGTGCCGATTTCGCAATCTTTATCAAAAAAATCACCGCTTCAACGTGCCTTTATTATCAGTGCTGGACCTATTGCGAATTTTATTTTGGCGGTTATCGCTTATTGGGTGGTGTTTGTTAGTGGCATTCCAACGCTTAAACCTGTTGTTGGGCAGGTGCTACCTAATTCAATTGCAGCTCAAGCAAATATACCTGTTGAATTTGAGATCAAGCAGGTAGCAGGGAAAACAGTTTTAGATTGGGAAGAAGTAAGTCTTGCGTTAATTGACAATCTAGGCGGAGAACATGTAGAAGTTTCAGGCTCAAATATTGATGAAGATCATCCGCAACGTTTTTATCTCAATTTAACGGATTGGAAAGTTGATGGTACAAAAGAGAGCCCACTAACCAGTTTAGGGATACGTCCTAAAAATACGGTGATTAAACCTGAGATTGCTCAAGTTTTACCTCATTCACCTGCTGAAAAAGCAGGGTTAAAAGCACAAGATAAAATTTTAGCGGTAAATCATCAGCCATTTGATTGGCAAAATTTAGTGAAGGTGGTGCAAACTGGGCAGTCAATCATGCTTGAGATTGAAACCGTCAGCCAACAAAAACAAGCGGTGGAAATTACGCCTGAAAAGCAAAAAGATCGTTATGTCATTGGTATTATTCCGACTTATGACGGCATTGGTGATAAATATCGGACGGTGATAGAGTATGATATGCTCACGGCAATAGGCAAAAGTGTGGATAAGGTCGGATCTCTTATTCATAGCATTTTCCAGTTTCTTGGGAATTTAATCACAGGTGAGTTGTCTTTGAACAATATAAGCGGTCCGATTTCGATGGCGAAAGGAGCGGCTGCTACTGCTGAAATAGGTTGGGTGTATTATCTCAGTTTTATGGCATTAATTAGCGTGAATTTAGGTGTAATGAATCTCTTTCCAATCCTGCCTTTAGATGGCGGGCAACTACTTCTATTAGCGGTGGAGGCAATAAAACGAAAACCTGTTTCAGAGAAATTTCATCTACGTTTTCAACAGCTTGGAATGCTCTTTGTGTTATCGCTGATGGCATTTGCGTTCATCAATGATGTTATTCATTTTTAAACTAGCGGTGTAAATCGCTGACTCTTTTACAAAACTTTCATAGGATAATTTCAATGAAAAAATTATTGCTTTCTTCTCTTTTAATTGCCAATGGTGTAATGGCAGCACCATTTGTAGTAAAAGATATTCGTGTTGATGGCGTACAGCCTGAAAGGGGCGAAGCGATTATTTCCGCTTTACCTGTTCGTGTCGGTCAAACAGCAACAGATGCTGATGTGGCGAATGTTGTAAGAAGTCTTTTCATTCAAAATCGTTACCAAGATGTGCGTGCAGCACGTGAAGGCAATACGTTAGTTATTAAAGTGGCAGAGCGTCCTTTAATCAATACCGTAGATATTGAGGGTAATGGTGCAATCCCTAAAGATGCATTAGAGCAAAATTTAAAAGCTAATTTAATTGCGAAAGGTGAAGTTTTTGATGCACAAAAATTAGAAGCTTTTAAGCAAGGTTTGATTGAACATTATCATTCTATTGGTCGTTATACTGCAACCATTGATACGATTACTAGCCGAGCAGAAAATGGTGGAATTAATGTTAAGTTAGGCATTAAAGAAGGGGATGTGGCATATGTAAAACACATCAATTTCGAAGGCAATCAGGCATTTAGTTCAAAAGAACTCACTAAACAGCTTGATATTCAACCAGATGTTTCTTGGTTTAATATTTTTGCAAGTAGCAAGTTTGAATCTCAAGCATACGCAAAAGATTTAGACACAATCCGTGATTTCTATATGAACCGCGGTTATGCAAAATTTGCTTTAACTGGTACGGATGTGAAATTTACTGATGATAAAAAAGAAGTGGATTTAACCTATCAGGTATCAGAAGGCGAACAGTATAAAGTAAGCGATGCGCGTATTATTGGTAACACCGCCAATTTAGGTAACCAACTCAACGCACTGTTAAAAGATTACCAAACGGGCGATCTTTTCCGCAAAGATGACTTATTGAAAATTGAAGAAGCGATCAAACAAAAATTAGGTGAGAATGGTTTTGGCTCAGCACAAGTCGATCTCTATCCGAAATTTGATGAAGATGCGAAAACTGTTCAAGTCAATTTTGTTGTTGAAGCTGGTCCGCGTGTATATGTACGTAAAATTCGCTTTGAAGGCAATAATGTTACCGCTGATTCAACATTGCGTCGAGAAATGCGTCAGCAAGAAGGTGCTTGGTTATCTACTACTGCGGCATCGCTTGGTAAATCACGTTTAGAAAGAACTGGTTTCTATGAAAGCGTTGATATGCAAATGCCTGCTGTTCCGAAGACGACCGACCAAGTGGATTTAGTGTATGCGATTAAAGAGCGTAATACTGGTAGCATCAATTTCGGTATTGGTTATGGTACGGAAAGCGGTATCAGCTATCAAGCAGGTATCAAACAAGATAACTTCTTGGGAATGGGCTCAACGATTAGCTTAAATGGTACGCGTAACGATTATGGTACAAGTGTTGCTTTAGGCTATACCGAACCATACTTCACAAAAGATGGGGTAAGTTTAGGTGGTAACGTCTTCTTCGAAGATTACGATAACTCAAAAAATGACAACGTTTCTTCGTATAAACGTCGCAGTTATGGGGCGAATGTAAACCTAGGCTTTCCTGTAAATGAATATAACTCATTCTATACGGGTTTAGGTTATACGCACGATAGCTTAAGCAATGTACAACGTGAGTTTACGCGTGAAAAATATGTTCGCTCAATGAACTTCCCATTAGTGGGCAATGATCCAAGCCGTTACGGTAAAATGAAAGCGGACGATTTCGATTTCTCATTTGGTTGGAATTACAACAGCTTAAACCGTGGTTATTTCCCAACAGAAGGAGCAAGTGCAAGTATTGGTGGTAAAGTAACCATTCCTGGTTCAGACAATAAATACTATCGTTTGAATGCAGATTTCTCTAAATATATTCCATTAAACCGCGAGCATAAATGGGTGCTTTCAACTCGTGCAAGTTTAGGTTATACCAACAGTTTTGGTGGTAAAGAAGTGCCCTTCTATCAACTGTACACCGCAGGTGGCATTGGTACAATTCGTGGTTTTGCGTATGGTGCTATTGGTCCTAAAGCAATTTATTGGAATAGAGATGCGGGTAACTTTACCTCAGCAAGTAATGATGTTATTGGTGGTAATACGATTGCAACGGCAAATCTTGAGTTAATTACGCCAACACCATTTATTGCTGATAAATTCCAGCACAATGTTCGCACATCGTTGTTTGTTGATGCAGCAAGCGTGTGGAATACCAAATGGAAAAAATTGGATTACCCGACTTTACCAGATTTTGGCGATTACAAACGAGTGAGGGCCTCTGCGGGTGTGGCATTCCAATGGATGTCACCAATTGGTCCACTTTCATTCTCATATGCAAAACCAATCAAAAAATATGAGAATGATGAAATTGAGCAATTCCAATTTAACATAGGTAGCACATTCTAATTCTTACAAGCGGTTGATTTAGTAAAATAATTTGCAAATTTGACCGCTTTCATTCGTTTAAATTAAGGACAAAAAATGAAAAAATTATTTAAAATCAGTGCATTAAGTGCTTTACTTGCTACTTCAGCTGTAGTAAATGCAGCAGATACCATCGGTTTTGTTGATCCCGGTTATGTGATGCAGAACCATCCAGTTCTCCTTGATGCTTCAATTAAATTTGAAAACTTTATGAAAGAAAATCAGGCTAAATTTGCTGATGAAGATAAAAAATTAGCAGAAGAAAATAAAAAGCTAACGGCTGAGCGTGATGCATTAAATATTGATGCAAAAAATCTTCAAAAAGAACAAGCAACCGTTGAAGCAACATTGAAAAAAGAGGTTGCCCAATTAGAGAAAGATGCACCGCGTTTACGTGCTAAAGAGATCCAAGCTCGACAAGCAAAAATTGAAGGCAAAGCGAAAGCTTTTGAAAACAAAGTGGCTGCAATTCAAAAACGTGAACAAGAGTTTGCGAAAAAAGCAGAAGATTTCCAAAAACGTGCCGATGCTTTCCAACAAAAAATTGAAGATGCAAATAAAAATAGCGGTGGTTTAAATCCTCAAGAAGCACAAAAAACTGCGATTGATGAAGTGAATGCAACTATTAAAGAAGTGGCTAAAGCGAAAGGCTATACCTTAATTCTTCAACCACAAATTGCACTTTATGCGGAAGATGAAAGTAAAGATATCACTGAAGCTGTGTTAGATGCAATTAAAGCAAAACATCCAGAAATTAAATTGCCTGAACAAAAAGTAGATGCACCTAAAGCAGATGCAACAAAAACTGAGCAAGCTAAACCTGAAGAAGCGAAAAAATAATGGCTACTTTCCGTTTAATTGAATTAGCGGAGCACATCGGTGGTACTGTAAAAGGTAACACCGATTTGCCTATTCAAAGCATTGCCGCTTTAGATAAGGCAAACGGCTCGCAAATTACTTTTATTTCTAATGCAAAATATCGCGAAAATTTAACCGCTTGCCAAGCGGGGGCGATTATTGTCACTGAAGGTGATGCGGCATTTTGCCGTGAAGATCAAAACCTGATCATTGTGGCAAATCCTTATTTGGCTTATGCATTATTAGCACAATATATGGATTTAACGCCAAAAGCATCAAACCAAATTCATCCTAGTGCCGTGATTTCGCCTGAAGCAAAATTAGGTCAGAATGTTTCTGTTGGGGCAAATGCTGTGATTGAAGCAGGTGTAGAACTCGCCGATGATGTCGTGATTGGAGCGGGTTGTTTTGTGGGGCAAAATAGCCAAATCGGTAAAGGTACTCAACTTTGGGCGAATGTATCAGTTTATCATCAAGTAAAAATTGGGGAACATTGTTTAATCCAATCTTCTGCCGTGATTGGTTCGGATGGTTTCGGTTATGCGAACGATAAAGGGCAATGGATTAAAATCCCTCAAACAGGCGGTGTGATTATTGGTAACCGTGTTGAAATAGGGGCTTGCACTTGTATCGATCGCGGTGCACTCGATCCAACCGTCATTGAAGATAACGTGATCATCGACAACCTTTGCCAAATCGCTCACAACGTACATATTGGCTACGGCACAGCGGTAGCGGGTGGTGTGATTATGGCGGGTAGCCTAAAAGTAGGTCGTTTCTGTCAAATTGGTGGAGCGAGCGTACTAAATGGTCATATGGAAATTTGTGATGGAGCAATCATCACAGGGATGAGTATGATTATGAAGCCAATTACTGAGAAAGGTATTTACTCTTCGGGGATTCCTGCTCAAACAAATAAACAATGGCGTAAAACGGCAGCTTTAACAATGAATATTGATAAAATCAATGAGCGTGTGAAAGCATTAGAAAAAAAATTAGCTGAGTAATTTAAAAATAAATTCAATGGATTAAAATTGATAGAGGTCTTTAGAAGAATGACAATTGAAACTCACGAAAATAGAGAGCCAAAAGTAATTGAAGTCACGGAAATTATGAGGATGTTACCACATCGCTATCCGTTCCTTTTAGTTGATCGCGTAACCGATTATGAAGAAGGAAAATGGCTGCGTGCTGTAAAAAATATTAGCGTGAATGAGCCTTGTTTTACGGGTCATTTTCCAGATAGACCTGTATTCCCTGGAGTGTTAATTTTAGAAGCAATGGCACAAGCAACAGGTATTCTTGCGGTGGCTAGTTATGGTAAATTAAAAGAAAATGAACTTTATTATTTTGCAGCCGTAGATAATGCACGTTTCAAACGACCTGTTGTACCAGGTGATCAACTTGTGTTAGAAGTAGAATTTTTAACAGAAAAACGTGGTATCACAAAATTCACAGGTAGAGCCTATGTTGATGGCAAATTAGCTTGTGAAGCTGATTTAATGTGTGCAAGAAAATAACCCAAATTAGGAAAGGGAGCTTATTATGCGTTTAATTGATTCAACCGCAAAAATCAGCCCATTAGCGATAGTAGAAGAAGGTGCTCAAATTGGAGCTCACGTTGAAATTGGTCCATTTTCAGTTATTGGCAAAGATGTCAAAATTGGAGCAAGAACCAAAATTCATTCGCATGTGGTTATCAACGGTATTACTGTGATTGGTGAAGACAACCATATTTTCCAATTTGCGAGTATTGGAGAAATTAACCAAGATTTAAAATATCAAGGTGAGCCGACTAAAACGATCATCGGTGATCGTAATCGTATTCGCGAAAGCGTGACCATTCACCGTGGCACTATACAAGGTGGTGGCGTAACGCGTATTGGGAGCGATAATTTATTGATGATTAATTGCCACATTGCTCACGATTGTAGCATTGGTAACCGTTGTATTATTGCAAACAATGGTACTCTAGCAGGGCATGTGACGTTAGATGATTTTGTGATTGTGGGTGGAATGTCAGCGATTCACCAATTTGCAGTCATCGGTTCGCATGTGATGCTTGGTGGTGGTTCGATGGTTAGCCAAGATGTGCCTCCTTATGTAATGGCACAAGGTAACCATGCTCGTCCATTTGGTATTAACTTTGAAGGATTGAAGCGTCGAGGTTTTGATAAACCCGCAATGCACGCAATTCGTGCTGCTTATAAGTTAATTTATACTTCAGGTAAAACAATAGAAGAAATTTTACCAGAATTAGAAGAAATGGCGTTAAAAGAGCCTGTGATTGCGGTTTATCTTGATTTCTTCAAGCGCTCGACGCGTGGCATTATTCGTTAATTTTTAATGTGTATTTATCAGGTTTACCCTGTTCTTGAACAGGGTAGATTTGTTTTAGGAGATGTTATTTTTATGTCTAATCAAGAAGAACGACAGTCTTGGTCGAGTCGATTAGCTTACGTAATGACCGTTGCAGGTGCAACTGTCGGTTTCGGTGCAACGTGGCGTTTTCCCTATTTAGTCGGTGAAAATGGTGGTGGTGCTTATGTTTTCTTATTTTGTGTTGCAATGATTGTGATCGGTATTCCGATGATCTTAGTTGAGAACGTCATTGGTCGCCGAATGAAAGTGAATGCAATTGATGCGTTTAGCGGTCATGCAAATGGTCAAAAAATTGCCACAGGTTGGAAAATTTTAGGTTATACTAGTTTGCTTGGGGCTTTCGGGATTCTTGCCTATTATATGGTGCTTGGCGGCTGGGTGATAGAATATATCAGCAGTCTTTTAACAGGTAAACTAGATTTTTCTCAACCACTTAATGTGGAATACACTTCATCTTTTTTGAAAGAGAATATCCATGACAATCCGTGGGGAATTATTGCCTACACGTTTCTTTTCGTTATCGTAAACTACTTTATTCTAGTGAAAGGGATCGTAGATGGTATTGAACGTTCCGTTAAATATTTAATGCCAATTCTCTTTTTATTCTTGCTTGTGATGGTGATTCGTAACGTAACCTTGCCTGGTGCAATGGAAGGGATTTCATTCTACTTGATGCCAGATTTTTCCAAAATCACCCCACAACTATTTGTTTTTGTGCTAGGTCAAGTATTCTTTGCATTAAGTCTAGGTTTCGGTGTGTTAATTACACTTTCAAGCTATTTAGATAAAAATGAGAACCTAGTAAAAACTGCCGCCATAACAGGTGTTATGAATACCATCATTGCAGTACTTGCAGGCTTTATGATTTTCCCATCGCTATTTAGCTTTGGCGTGCCACCTAATTCTGGTCCAACCCTTGTGTTCCAAAGCTTACCTATCGTATTCTCAAATATGTGGGGCGGAACGCTCTTTGCGATTATTTTTTTTGGTTTGTTAGTGGTTGCTGCATTAACAACATCATTAACAATTTATGAAGTGATTATTACCGCTTTACAAGAAAAAACGAAAATGGGACGCAAAAAAGCGATTGCAGTTACATTAACCGTTATTTTCATCTTAGGAAATATTCCATCTGTATTAGGCGATAATCTTTGGAAAGACGCCACCATTATAGGTAAAAGCATTTTTGACGCTTTTGACTACATCAGCGGTAATATTCTCTTTATTTTAACTGCATTAGGTAGTGCTATTTTTGTTGGTTTCGTCTTAAAAGATGAAGCTAAGGAAGAATTAGGGGCAGGCAAAGTATTTACAAATCTTTGGTTTAATTATGTAAGATTTGTGATTCCAGTAATTATTCTGGTGATTTTCTTTAATTCACTCTAAAAATATTTGAAGGCTGTCTTAGATAATTAAGGCAGCTTTTTTGCAAAAAAATAGCAAAAATACCGCTTATTTTTAATTATGTAAAAAGGAATTCCTATGGGCCATTCAGTGATTACCGTTATTGGACAAGATCGAGTTGGGATTGTGTACGATGTTGCGAAGATCTTAGCCGAAAATAACATTAATATTCTTAACATTAGCCAGCAGTTGATGGAAAATTATTTCACAATGATTATCCTTGTTGACACTGCTCAATGTTCACTTTCTTTCCCGGAATTAGCCGCACTGTGTAGCGAAAAAAGCAAAGCATTACAATTAGATATTCGCTTGCAAAATGAGCAAATATTTAAAGCGATGCACCGCATTTAGGGGGCGAGATGAGCATTCAATCTAACGAAATTTTAGAAACGATTCGAATGGTATCGGATCAGCATTTTGATGTTCGCACCATTACTATTGGCATTGATTTGCACGACTGCATCAGTAGCGATATTGATGAATTGAACCAAAATATCTTCAATAAAATCACCCGAGTAGGTAAAGATTTGGTGGAAACCGCCAAAATTCTCTCCGCTAAATATGGCGTGCCGATTGTGAACCAACGTATCTCTGTTACCCCTATCGCACAAATTGCCGCAGCAACTAAGGCTAATTCTTACGTTTCAATTGCCCAAACCCTAGACCGTGCAGCGAAAGCGATTGGTGTGTCGTTTATCGGTGGTTTTTCAGCATTAGTGCAAAAAGGCATGTCGCCCTCTGATGAGGTGTTGATTCGCTCGATTCCAGAAGCGATGAAAACCACTGACATTGTGTGTAGCTCGGTGAATATCGGCTCCACTCGTGCGGGCATAAATATGGATGCTGTAAAATTAGCTGGTGAAATGATTAAACAGACCGCCGAAATTACCCCTGAAGGATTTGGCTGTGCTAAGATCGTAGTGTTCTGTAATGCCGTGGAAGATAATCCTTTTATGGCGGGCGCATTTCACGGTTCAGGCGAAGCCGATGCAGTGATTAACGTCGGTGTTTCAGGGCCAGGTGTAGTAAAAGAGGCATTAGAAAATTCCCTCGCAACAACACTTACTGAAGTGGCGGAAGTGGTGAAAAAAACGGCGTTTAAAATTACCCGTGTAGGTGAGTTGATTGGGCAAGAAGCTTCTAAAATGCTCAATATTCCATTTGGTATTTTGGATCTCTCACTTGCTCCAACCCCTGCGGTGGGTGACTCAGTTGCTCGGATTTTAGAGGCGATGGGGTTAAGTGTATGTGGTACACATGGCACAACTGCCGCCCTTGCATTACTTAACGATGCAGTGAAAAAAGGCGGAATGATGGCATCGAGTGCGGTCGGTGGTTTAAGCGGTGCATTTATTCCTGTTTCAGAAGATGAAGGTATGATTGCCTCCGCAGAACAAGGCGTTCTCACGTTAGATAAATTGGAAGCGATGACAGCGGTTTGCTCGGTGGGCTTGGATATGATTGCCGTCCCAGGTGATACGCCCGCTCACACCATTTCTGGCATTATTGCCGATGAAGCTGCGATTGGGATGATTAACAGTAAAACTACCGCTGTGCGTATTATTCCTGTTACGGGTAAAACCGTGGGTGAAAGTGTGGAATTCGGTGGCTTGCTCGGTTATGCACCGATTATGCCAGTAAAAGAAGGCTCTTGCGAAGTGTTCGTCAACCGCGGTGGACGTATTCCAGCTCCTGTGCAGTCGATGAAGAACTAAATTTTAGGCATAGTAGATAAAATTTATTTTCTAAACAATTTTAAATAATGTTTTTGAAATTATTTTTATTTCTTTGTCTGCTTGTGATTGCTGTTTTTTCCTTAATTTCTGCATTAGGATTGCTATGGTATGAGAGCAAGAAATATTTGCAGAACTTTTTCCAAATTAGACCGCTTACTTCATAGCCAATAGGTGTAATTTAGCGTATAATTTAGCACCTCAAATTTCCGTAGGGTGGGACTTGTCCCACCTTTTTATTTTCCTTCATAGGCAAAAATCATTCATTTATGCAACAATTAGATACAAACAAACTACGTAATATTGCGATTATCGCACACGTAGACCACGGTAAAACTACCCTCGTTGATAAACTTCTTAAACTTTCAGGCACATTAGATACTTCGCGTGGCGATACTGAAGAGCGCGTGATGGACTCAAACGATCTTGAGAAAGAGCGTGGTATTACTATTCTTGCGAAAAACACTGCAATTAACTGGAACGACTATCGTATTAACATCGTAGATACTCCAGGGCACGCGGACTTCGGTGGTGAAGTTGAGCGCGTACTTTCAATGGTGGATTCAGTATTATTAGTGGTAGATGCGTTCGATGGCCCGATGCCACAAACGCGTTTCGTAACTCAAAAAGCCTTTGCACACGGTTTAAAACCAATCGTGGTTATCAATAAAGTGGATCGTCCAGGTGCTCGCCCTGACTGGGTTGTGGATCAAGTATTCGATTTATTCGTCAACCTTGGTGCAACTGACGAGCAATTAGACTTCCCAATTATTTATGCTTCAGCATTAAACGGTGTAGCGGGCTTAGATCACGAAGATTTAGCACCTAATATGGATCCTTTATTTGAGGCGATTGTAGAACATGTTTCTCCGCCAGATGTTCACTTAGAAGAGTCGTTCCAAATGCAAATCTCGCAATTGGATTACAGCAAATATTTAGGTGTAATTGGTATCGGTCGCATCAAACGTGGTACGGTAAAACCAAATCAACCTGTAACCATCATTGATTCAGATGGCAACACTCGCAACGGTCGTGTCGGTCAAGTATTAGGTCACTTAGGCTTACAACGTTATGAAGCAGAAGAAGCTTATGCGGGCGACATCATTGCTATCACAGGTTTAGGCGAACTCAATATCTCTGATACATTATGTGATATTAACAATGTTGAAGCATTGCCAGCATTAACTGTAGATGAGCCAACAGTAACGATGTTCTTCTGCGTAAACACTTCGCCATTCTGTGGTCAAGAAGGTAAATATGTAACTTCACGCCAAATCTTAGAACGCTTGAAAAAAGAATTAGTACACAATGTGGCATTACGTGTTGAAGAAACCGATGATTCAGATGTGTTCAGTGTGTCTGGTCGTGGTGAATTACACTTATCGGTATTGATCGAAAATATGCGTCGTGAAGGCTATGAATTAGCAGTATCTCGTCCAAAAGTAATCTTCAAAGAGATTGATGGTCGTAAACAAGAGCCATACGAGCAAGTGACTATCGATATCGAAGAACAACACCAAGGTGCAGTAATGGAAGCATTAGGTATCCGTAAAGGTGAAGTGCGTGATATGGTGCCAGATGGTAAAGGTCGTACCCGTTTAGAGTATATCATCCCAAGCCGTGGTTTAATCGGTTTCCGTAATGACTTTATGACAATGACATCAGGTACTGGCTTACTTTACTCAAGCTTCAGCCACTATGATGATGTGAAGCCAGGTGAAATTGGTCAGCGTATTAATGGTGTATTGATTTCAAACGGTACAGGTAAAGCATTAGCATACTCACTTTATGCATTACAAGATCGCGGTAAATTGATGGTAGAACACGGAGCAGAAATTTACGAAGGTCAAGTTATCGGTATTCATAGCCGTTCAAACGACTTAACCGTAAATCCATTGGAAGGTAAAAAACTCACCAATATGCGTGCTTCAGGTAAAGATGATGCCCTAACACTGACGACACCAGTAAAAATGACCCTTGAACAAGCGTTAGAATTTATTGATGATGATGAGTTAGTAGAAGTAACCCCAACTTCCGTGCGTATTCGTAAAAAACTTCTTACCGAAGTAGAACGTAAACGTGCAAGCCGTACAACCACAAGTACAAGCACGCGTTAATTCGCAAAGTTTAGATCGAATTTGACCGCTTAATTTAGCCTCTGAATACTTCAGATTGCAGGGGCTTTTATTTTGTCTAC
>OGGI01001275.1_pt1 | contig 18764 bp, 19 predicted proteins | sample 1571051 | NCBI WGS metagenome assembly OGGI01 (sample SAMEA2582075, study PRJEB24529) | metagenome | biome: Human gut stool | place: China | collected 2011 | reverse complement strand
TATTGATTATGAAAATTTTTAATATTTTAGGGGAAGTAAAAACGGAACAGCAAATTTAATTTACACCGACATGTTAGTGTTGTGTTCGTGAGTAGGCAGCGAGAAACAATAGTTTGCCGACCTAAAAAGGTCGGCGATATTTGGACAGTAAATTTAGAGATACTGTAGTGATCTCTTATCACATTGTAGATTAGCGATTATTTCTCACGAAAAACGCCACGAATAAATTGAATAGAAAGGAAGAATAAGAAAGCAAGCACAGCATATAACACATAACTGACAATCGGTTTGGCAAGCGTTTCGCCTTCAGCAAGTGGTTTGATGGAAACTACGTTGCGAAACTCATTCATCCAGTTAATACGCCAACCGTAATATTTGATTTGCACGCGTTGATGCTCGTTCGCATAGGCTTGTGCTTTCGCTTGCACATCAGCAGAGCTGAATTTGAAGTAAGGCGGTAATCCCCAGCCTGTATCTTCATTACGATAAACCATTGTTTTTTTACTGTCTGGATTTTCGGTGAACAAGAAATACACATCACGCACTTCGCCATCTGCAGGGTTAGATTTGCTGATGACGCCATCTTTGTCCATTCGGCGCACTTCCATTCCCGTTACTACGGTTTCATCATAACTTGGCATTACGTAGTTTACTGTGCCTGCGATGACGATGAAAAATGAGAGTGAAACGAGAAATAAGAAATATTTGAGGATTGATTTCATACTAAGTCCTACAAGTTAATTTTGAATAATTTTTGCACATTTTGCGTGGTGATGCGAGCCAATTCTTCAGTCGAAACACATTTTAACGTTGCCAAATACTCGCACGTTTCACGCACATAAGCAGGCTGATTTGGCTTACCGCGGTAAGGTATTGGTGCAAGATACGGTGAATCAGTTTCCACCAATAGGCGATCAAGCGGTAGTTTTCTGACCACATCCCGCAATTCTTCTGCATTGCGGAAGGTAATAATACCCGAAATCGAAATATAAAAGCCAATATCCAATGCACGTTTTGCCATCGCATAATCTTCAGTAAAACAATGTAACACACCGCCACATTGCTCTGCACCGCCTTGCTCAAGCATATTCATCGTATCTTCGCGTGCTGAACGAGTGTGAATAATCAGCGGTTTATTGACCTTTTTCGCTACATCAATTTGAGCAGAAAATTGTTCCTGCTGAAGCATTTTGGTTTCAGGCGTGTAGTGATAATCTAAGCCTGTTTCGCCAATGGCAACCACTTTATTATCTTGAGCGTAAGCCAAGAGTTTGCCGTAATCGAAAGGTTCTTCATCTACATTAAGCGGATGCACACCGCAGCTGAGCGACACATCATTGCGATGAGCGGTAAGTTGTTTCATTGCCTCAAAACGCCCAAGTGTAGTGCAAACAGAAACAATATGCCCCACACCACGTGCTTTGGCTTTTTCGATCACTTCATCCACGCTTTTATGTTGCGTTTGATAGTCTAAGCCATCAAGGTGGCAGTGGGAGTCAATAATAAATAAGTCGTTCAAATTTAGTTCCTACTTTACGATAAAAAATGCAAGCATAATGCTTGCATCTCCAATTAAAAAAGCAAAATTACTCTTCTTCTAATTCGTTTAAATCCAATGCTTCAGGCGAAAGAATAATGCCCGTTAAGTCTGCATACACGTAATCTTCTGGGAAGAATGTTACGCCACCGAAATTCACAGGCGTATCAATTTCACCAATTTCGGTATTGTCCGCACCAACAGGGATCGGGGCTAAAGCATGAATGCCAATATTTAAGGTTTCCAACACATCTAACTGACGCACCGCACCATAAACAATAATGCCTTCCCAGCCGTTATCGACGGCTAATTGTGCTAACTCCGCATCAATCAACGCACGGCGCACTGCACCACCGCCATCAACGAGTAGCACTCGCCCGTTACCCTCTTCTTCTAAAACTTTTTCAATTAAACCGTTACTTTCAAAGCATTTTACAGTTGTAATTTGACCACAGAAAGAAGACGCACCGCCAAAACTTGAGAAGATTGGCTCAACCACATCAACTTGGTCTGAATAAATATCGCAAAGTGCTGAGGTATCAATACGCATAATAGGCTCCGTTTTATTTTCGTTTTAATGTGGCAAGTATAAACCTAAGTAGGGAATTTGCAAAATTTTCTAGGAATTTGACTGCTTATTCAAAGAAACATTCATATGTTAGGAAATATCAAATGCCAAATAATCTGTGTATTTATGTTAAAATGCCCGAAATTTTCTAACTGAACAAATATTATGCAAAGTTTAACGCCTTTTCACACCTTTCATCTGCCTGTTAAGGCTTCTAAAATTATTGAATATACTAATGTCGAACAACTTTTAACTGCGTGGCAAACCGCAACTCACGCTAATCAACCTGTTTTGCTTTTAGGGCAAGGCTCGAATGTACTTTTTACCGATGATTTCCACGGTGTTGTGCTGGTCAATAAAATGCAAGGCATTAAACAGCGTGAAGATGCGGACTTCCACTATTTGCACGTGCAAGGTGGGCAGGATTGGCACGAGTTAGTGAAAACAGCGCTCTCGCTTGGCATTTATGGCTTAGAAAATTTAGCCTTGATTCCAGGTGTGGCGGGCTCTGCACCGATTCAAAATATCGGTGCCTATGGCGTAGAATTTGCGAATGTGTGCGATTTTGTCGATGTTGTGTATCTATCAACGGGTGAACGTTCTCGCTTAAGCAAAGAAGCCTGCCGTTTTGGTTATCGAGACAGCATTTTCAAGCACGAATACAAAGACGAATATGCGATTATTGCGGTTGGTTTGAAATTGCCAAAAGCGTGGAAACCTGTGCTGAATTATGGTTCATTGGCAAAGTTTGCTCCTGAAACGGTAACGGCTCAGCAAGTGTTTGAGGAGGTGTGTGCTGTGCGCTCAAGCAAATTGCCAAATCCAGATGAATTTGGTAATGCAGGTAGTTTTTTCAAAAACCCTGTGATCGATGCTGCAACTTTTCAGCAAATTCAGACTGCTTATCCGAACATTCCAAACTATCCGCAAGCGGATGGTACGGTCAAACTGGCCGCTGGCTGGTTGATTGACCAATGTAGTTTAAAAGGTTTTCAAGTAGGCGGAGCAGCCGTGCATACTCAACAAGCGTTGGTATTGATTAACAAAGAAAATGCGACGGGAATGGATGTTGTGAATTTAGCCAAAGCGGTTCGCCAACAAGTTCGTGAAAAATTTGGCGTAGAGCTGCACCCTGAAGTGCGCTTTATGGGTAAAAATAGCGAAATTGATAGTGAGTTGATTACGCGATAATATTTAACGCTTAATTGATTAAAAAATTTTTATGATACCTATCAATATTCAATTCTCTATAAGAAAACCGTTTGTATTCTAAATATAGTATTTTTCTCTAATAAAGTACAAATCTGCAATATTTTATAAAAACACCACCGTTTTCATTGGCTTTTATGACATTGCTCGCGGAATTTTTAAATGGTAGGATTTGCGAAATTTTTACTTTATTGAGAGAAATAATATGTCAAATCAACTTCGTAATGATCCGAAAAAAGTGGCAATTGCCTCGATGATCGGCACAGCAATCGAGTTTTTCGATTACTATATTTATGCAGCAGCTGCTGTGTTGGTCTTTAACACGCAATTCTTTAAAAGTGGCGATCCAGTTTCTGATGAGCTACTTTCCCTTTCTACTTTAGCATTAGCTTTCTTTGCTCGCCCGATTGGTTCGGCATTATTTGGACACTTCGGTGATAGAATCGGTCGTAAAAAAACCTTAGTTGCCTCTTTATTATTGATGGGTGGTTCAACCGTGATGATCGGGATGCTCCCGACCTATGAAAGCATCGGTATCTGGGCGCCAGTATTGCTCTGCTTGTGCCGTGTTGGCCAGGGCTTAGGTTTAGGCGGTGAATGGGGCGGTGCTGCATTAGTTGCAACAGAAAATGCCCCTGAAGGTCAACGTGCGTGGTATGGAACATTCCCGCAATTAGGTGCGCCAATTGGCTTGTTCGTGGCAAATGCTTCTTTCTTCTTGGTGAGTTATTTCTTAGGTCACGATGCGTTAGTACAATGGGCGTGGCGTATTCCGTTCATCTCTTCAATTGCGTTGGTCATGGTGGGCTTATGGGTGCGTTTAACCTTGCACGAAAGCTACGTATTCCGCGAAGCTGAGCAACAAGGCAAAACGCAAAAGGCCCCTGTTTCTGTGGTCTTCCGTCATCACTTAAAACCGTTAATTCTTGGCACATTCATTATGACGGCAACTTACGTGTTGTTCTATATTATGACGGCGTTCGCACAAGTGTATTCTCGCACGCCAGCAAAACTCTCTGAAGCAGGACATGCAATGGGTTTAGGTATTGCACCTAATACATTTACAGGCTTATTGTTATTAAATTCTATCGTATTTGCAATTTTCACCAGTATTTCGGGCATTTATGCAGACAGAATTGGACGTCGTAAATTCTTATTATGGGTAACCTTTGCAATGGGGATTTTCGGCCTAGCTATGCCATTATTCTTATCAAACGGCACGCCAGTTTCGGTATTCTTTTTCTTAGTGGTTGGTATGAGTTTAATGGGATTCACTTTCGGCCCGATGGCAGCATTACTGCCTGAATTATTCCCAACAGAAGTGCGTTATTCTGGTGCATCATTGGCGTATAACTTCGCGTCAATTGTGGGTGCAACCATTGCGGCAACCTTTGCGATTAAAATTAACGCAGCATACGGCATCTTTGGTGTGGGTGTTTATTTGGCGGTGAATGCTTTAATCACGCTTCTCGCATTATGGGCATCAAAAGAGACCAAAGATTTAGACCTAACGAAAGCCTAATTTTAGCTTAAATAATATGATATGATTTTCACCTAGCATTGTGGATCAACCGCATTGCTAGGTGATTTTTTATGCAAACTATGAGAGAAAAATGAAACTCAATCGATCTCAAATTCAAGAAGCCTTGCTTTGCGGGCAAGCCTTTGTGTTTGATGAAATTAACTCTACCAATGCTTACTTGCTTGAACATTATCAAACGTTAGAACAAGGCACGGTTTGTCTTGCGGAAACCCAAACCGCAGGGCGTGGCAGACGGGGTAGAACGTGGTTTTCGCCTGAAAGCCAGAACCTCTACTTTTCGATTTTATGGCATTACAAGAAAGAAGAGTTGGAGAATTTACCCGCGTTGAGTTTGGTGGTTTCGCTGATTATTGCCGAAGCCCTACAAGCCCAAAATGTACAAGATATTCAGATCAAATGGCCTAATGATGTCTATTACCAAGGCAAAAAAATGGGTGGGATTTTGATTGAAACCAAAGCTAACCGAGAGGGTATTCATTTGGTGATTGGAATCGGGCTGAATGTAGGGATGACGCAAGTGGATGAGAAAATTGTCACGCAAGCGTGGTCAGATCTTTCGCAATACCATTTCGACCGCAATAAACTCGTATGCGACTTAGTGCAGGCATTGCAAAAAAACATGAAAATTTACCCGCTTGTTGGCTTTTCTCACTACCAAGAACGCTGGCAAACCTTCGATATTTTTCAAAACCGAGCCGTTAAATTGATTGCCAACGATCACGAAATTCACGGTATTTCACGTGGCATTAACGAACAAGGCGAGCTGGTGCTTGAGCAAAATGGCGAATTGAATGCTTTTGCGATTGGCGAGATGTCGCTCAGATCAGAATAAAAATAGAATAAAAGATGAACAATAAACCTAAAGCAATTTTTTTAATGGGCCCGACCGCTTCGGGCAAAACTGACTTGGCAATTGCCTTGCGTAAAAGCTTGCCTGTGGAAGTGATTAGTGTAGATTCCGCCTTGATTTATAAAGGAATGGATATCGGTACAGCAAAGCCAAGCCCTGAAGAATTGGCAAAAGCACCGCACCGCTTGATCAACATTTTAGACCCAGCGGAAAGCTATTCCGCTATGAATTTCCGAGCTGATGCCTTAAAAGAGATGGCAGAAATCACTGCAAGCGGTCGAATTCCGTTGCTTGTTGGCGGCACAATGCTTTATTACAAAGCCTTGATTGAAGGGCTTTCGCCGCTACCTTCTGCTGACTGCGAAGTGCGAGCTAAAATTGAACAAAAAGCAGCAGAATTTGGCTGGGGGGCTTTGCACCAAGATTTGATGGTCATCGATCCTGTTTCGGCAAATCGTATCAATCCCAACGACAGCCAGCGTATCAACCGTGCGTTGGAAGTGTTCTATATTACAGGCAAAACGATGACTGAACTTACTGCCCAACAAGGCGAAAGTTTGCCCTATGATGTATTGCAATTTGCTATCGCCCCTGAAGATCGGACTGTATTACACCAACGCATTGAGCAGCGTTTTCATAAAATGATTGTGCTTGGTTTTGAACAAGAAGTACGAAAACTATTCGAGCGTGGCGATTTGAATATTGATTTGCCATCTATTCGTTGTGTGGGCTACCGCCAAATGTGGGAGTATCTGCAAGGCGATATTTCGCTTGATGAAGCGATTTTCAAAGGAATTTGTGCTACTCGCCAGCTTGCAAAACGCCAAATCACTTGGTTACGTGGTTGGCAAAGTGAAATTACGTGGTTGGATAGTTTGCAGCCTGAAAGGGCACAAGAAGTTGTGTTGGAAAAGTGGGCTAAGTTTAGTGCATAATCACCTTTTCAAAGATAGAAAAAGCATCCCAATTATTGGCATTTAATTGGGATGCCTATGTTAAAACAAAGGCTTTATTATTTAGCTACAACAATACGTTTGCCATTTGAAAAAACAACATTTTTAGCACCATTGATAGCACTAATTTTAGCCTCTCGGCTAGCAAATAATTGCTGTGCTTGTTCAGGCATTTCTGATAAAGGTACATTAAATGTAACATTAATCTGTTGTTTTGAATCCAGTGAAGGTTCAAAGTTAATCGGGAGTTCTCGCACATAGAAAATTTTGTTTTCAATTTGGTAAGCAGATACCCAATTTAGAGACCTTATTTTATTTTGACCTTTATTTTGAATAGTATAAGTTAGTGTTACAACAGGTTGATTATTTTTATCTGCTTGTAATCCTCGTGAAACAAGATGGATTCCTACATTTTGGTTAAAACGCTCAAGTGCTATATCGCGTTTTTGTGTTTGTTGTGGTGCTTTTTTTTCTGCAGCTTGGCTAGTTGTTACTGCTATTAAAGATGATAAACCTAAAATTACTAATGATTTTAATAATTTCATAAAAACTCCTCGTTATTCAATCGTTAGGCTTTATTAATAGGGACTAATATTAAAGTGATATTTTTTTCAATTACATCAAAAAGCAAATCAATATTAGGATGTTTGCCATGATGTAATTTTGCATCTTCGACGTGTTCTGCAAACCACTCTAACCCTTGTTGGGCTGCTAAAGCGGTTAATTTGCCATTAAATTTTGCAAATAATGCATTATATAGCTTTAAGGAGCCTAATTTTCCTTCAATTGCTGGAATATAATGAATCACTTCATCTGATTTATTTTTAATTTCTAAACTTGCCAGATGATCAACGCTAGGAAAGGTTGCTAAATAATCTTGAAATTGCATAAAAGCCTCAAAAATAAGAAATCAATTACTACAAAGTTTACACATTCGCATAGCTGAACGCAAATGACAAAATTAACTCGTTTTATAAATAAAATAGCATGTGTAGTAAGCTTTCTTACTACACCGCAATCTATTTGTAGAGATAATTATTTTTTAGGTAGTACGTCGTTGACTACATTAAATTTCACATTTGATGTGCTATAAGATTCAAAAGAAGGGTTTTTCTTCATAAATTTAATGAAACTTTCAGCATCTGGCAGATAAGTATCAGTGCCTTCATATTTTGGATCGTTAAACATTTTTGCAAATGTTTTATAACCATCCTTACCGCTTGCAATATATGAGTTAGTACCGACTAGATAACGTTTAGCATCATCTATAGCTTCCCATTGTTGAGTTTGTTTATTAAATACTTCCACATTAACTAAACGTTTTCCTTCAGCATTAGGCATTTCATTAGCTTCATAGCGAATACCTGCTCCATATGGGAAACCACCTGTTGAACCATCAACTAAAGAAAATTGCAGAGCATCTTCAATCACTTGTTTTACTAATGCCCCTTCCATTTTATAGGTAAATAATGTATTACCAAAAGGTAAGAAGGTATAAGCATCATTAAAAGTAATATTTCCTGGTACTATATCTGAACGAACACCACCCGCATTTTGAATCGTTAAATCAACATTTTTAAGTTCATTATACATAGTCTCTGCAATGAAGCGTGTTGCTACTGAACCCTCAGGGTTTGAACCTGCCTTATTTGGAATACGGTTGTCAGAACCACCTGGCATAACATTACCTTTGATAGTACCCACCACTTCTTTTGCTAATTGGTCTTTTTCATGACGATATTTAGCAATGATTTTATCAGTGGTTTTATCACTATAGTCTAATGAGATACTTGGCGTTGCTTTTAGGCTATCAACAGCTTGTTTACGCTCTTCACCTTCAAGTTCTTTCCATTTGCCTTCTTTATCTTTTACTTGCAGTTTATTACTACTCATAAGTACGTGAGGGATTTTTCTCGTAATACTTGCAATACCATCTTTGCTAAATTTCACACCTAAATCGCCTACTACAGCAGAATATGCCCAGGCTTCCATGACATAAACAGGCTCACCATTTGGAGATTTAAACTCAAGTGGATATTCATAAATCACAGGTAATTTTAATGCTCTCAGTTCATCATTGCCGTATAAATTATGAGAGTCACCTGTAACAATAATATCAATATCATTTACTTTTTGAGCAATTTCTATATTTTTCTCACTGCCTGCATGAGAAAGTAAGATAATCTTGTTAATGCCTTGCGATTTTAAGGTATTAGCCATAATTTGAGCTGTGACCACTTCATCGTAGAATTTAACATCTTTACCAGGTGATGATGAGTTAACCGTTTTATTAACGGTATCTAGTCCAATAATGCCTATTTTCTCACCATTAACAGTAAAAATATCGTAAGGCTTCCATTTGTTATATAAAATAGAACTTTTGTCAGGGATCACATTAGCAGATAAAACAGGAATTTTTAGTGGTTCAAGGAGCTTTAATAAGCCTTCATTACCCGCATCAAACTCATGATTTCCTAACGTAAAATAGTGAAAATTACCAGCATTCATCACTGCTGCATCAGCCGAACCGCCAAATAAGGTGAAATAAAGCGTGCCTGTAATAGCATCACCTGCATGTAATACAAGCGGATTTTTATATTTTTTACGTAATTCTTTTAATTTTGCATTTACTGCTGAAAAGCCACCAATATCAACTTTGGTTTGTTTCCCATTAAGTTGAATTCGGGTTTCATGAGGTTCTAAATAAGAATGGTGATCGTTAATATGTAAAATGCTTAATTCTACTGCCTTATGTTCAGGCATTGATGTTGTTGCGATAGTAGGCATTGCAAATAAAGCAGTAGTGATGCTAAAAATAGCCATTGTGCTTTTTTTCAGCTTAAAGGTCATAATAAACTCCTGTTAGGTAAGATTAGTTTTCCAAACCTTCTAGCATAGCTTGGAAAGTTTTATAACGAATAGTTTGATTGTTATGCTGTAAATTGCTTCGAGGTTGATCTAAATACGAAAAATCATCCACTTCAACCCCTTTGAATTGTTTATCAAAAATAGCGTTAGCCAATGCTAAACGAGGTTTTATTTGTGAAGAAGGAACAATTAAACTAATGCGATTCTCCGTAATTGAAAATATTGTTTTAGGGGAGAAATCCTGTTGCATTTGTTGAGCAATGCTTTGCAAGATCGCTTTAGCTGAACCTTCAACTTGCACAAGTTGAGAAGATTTTGCACCATTTTCAAGCAATAAATCAATAAAAGTTTGCGTGTTTGAATTATGTTTTATATAAATTTTAGCCTTTTCATTTGCGAAAAAAGAAACAAGTAAATTCTGTTTCATTGCATTATTGAGAGTAGCATCATTGCTTTCAGTTGGTTCGAAATAGAGGTAGTCTAAGAATTTTGGAGTGAGATTTTTATCTGTTTTAAAAATCCGGGTGAGAATATTTTCTGTGATTTGAGTTTGTCTATGAAATTGTTCAGTAGATAATGCGTTTTGCTTTAAAAAAGCGACTTGTAAAGCAGATAGTTGTTTTTTATCTTCTTTCGCTAAAGCCATCGCTAACTGGTGTGTTAATGATTGTTGCGTTATTTGTCTGTTACTTGATTGGATATGAGGTTGCTCTGCTATAGCCTGCATACTACATGATGCTACAACAAATAGCATAAAAGATGAGTGTATTTTTTTCATTGTTAGTCTCACTATTGTGAAGGTTATTTTGGGTATTATAACGAAATAATTGCATGTATAAAAAAGAATTTATCATTATCGAGAACACCAGCTTAAAAATCCCATAAAAAAATAATGGTAATTTAAAATCATTCTGCTAGAATGCTCAAACTTAACGCTTTATTAACAGGAGATACATTATGAAAAAAACGTTACTTACAGCAGGAATTTTAGCCGCAACTTCATTTGCTCATGCGGATGTATTAACTACCATCAAACCGCTTGGTTTTATTGCGAATGCGATTACCGATGGCGTAACAGAAACACAAGTGCTATTACCTGTGAGTGCATCACCGCACGATTACAGTTTAAAACCGTCTGATGTCGAAAAATTAAAATCAGCAGAATTAGTGGTTTGGGTAGGGCACGGTCTTGAATCATTTTTAGAAAAATCTGTTGAAAAATTACCTGAAAGCAAAGTGTTAGAATTGGGTGAAGTGCCTGCAATTGAAGAGATTATTGAAGCAACACATCACGAAGATCACGACCATGAGCACGATCACGGACATCATCAACATGCCCATGGTCACGATCATCATGGACATGACCACAGTCACGACTGGCATATTTGGCTTTCAAGCGATGCAAGTAAAATTGCGGCAGAGCAAATCGCAGATCGTTTAACGCAATTGTATCCAACGAAAAAAGCAAAAATTGCAGAAAATTTGGCAAAATTTAAAACCGCAGTCGATGCTAAAACTGTGCAATTAAAAGCCCAGCTTGAGCCAGTAAAAGGCAAAGGCTACTACACCTTTCACGAAGCTTACGGTTATTTTGAATCAGCTTATGGTTTAAACTCGCTCGGTTCATTTACTATCAACCCAACCGTTGCCCCTGGAGCGAAAACTTTGGCGAAAATCAAAGAGCATATTGCGGAACATAAAGCAGTTTGCTTGTTTGCTGAGCCGCAATTTACACCACGTGTAGTCGAAAGTTTAAGTAAAGGTACACAAGTGGGTGTTGGTCAGCTTGATCCGCTTGGTGCGAAAGTTAAGATGAGTGCAGAAGCTTATCCACAGTTCTTGCAAGGCATTGCGGATGAGTTTACGAAATGTTTAGTGAAATAAATGCTAAGGGGCTAATCTACGTCAGCCCTTTTTTTATATAACAATGCAAACTTATTCATTAGATCTAACAGGCTATCGTTGTCCAATGCCTTTATTGATAGCAAAGCAAACATTTATAAATTGTAGTAAGCCTTCTCAATTTTGCCTATTACTAAACACAGAAAGTTACATTGATATTAAACAACTATGTAAAAATTTAGCAATAGATATTTTAGACGAAAGTCAGAATAATCAGCAGATTAGAATGTTACTAAAAGTAAACATGTAGCTATTTTTTAGTAGCAATTTTTGTCTATGATGGCTTTTTTATAATTTTTTAGCATAAAAAATAGTTTTCCATTCTTTCCTTTTCTTATCAATCTCCTCTAACATCTTTTTCATACAAACGATTACTTAACTATTTTTTTAAACTATTACGGAAAACTACCATGAACTGGGAATATATTTTGCAAGCCTTGCCACGCTTCGTGGATGCGAGCATTATGACACTTCATCTCGCTTTTTGGGGTATCGTGTTATCGCTTCTTATCGGCTTGTTCTGTGCGGTAATTATGACTTATAAAGTCAATGCACTGAGTTGGCTAGTGAAAGGCTATATCGAGCTTTCACGTAACACGCCTTTGCTCATTCAAGTATTTTTTCTTTATTTTGGTTTATCTAAAATTGGGATCAAGTTAGATGGTTTTACGTGCGGCGTAATTAGCTTAGCATTTTTGGGCGGTAGTTATATGGCAGAAGCAATTCGAGGTGGATTGGAAGCTGTATCTCAAGGGCAAATTGAGTCAGCACTCAGCATTGGGCTTACACCTTTTCAAGCATTTCGCTATGTAATTTTCCCTCAAGCCTTTGCCATTGCTATACCTGCAATTGGGGCAAACACGCTCTTTTTAATGAAAGAGACCTCGGTCATCAGTGCCGTTGCTGTCGCTGAGATAATGTTTATGGCAAAAGAGATTATCGGGATGGACTATAAAACCAATGAAGCTTTATTTTTACTGGTCGCTTTCTATCTTATTATTCTGTTACCAATGTCGATTTTTATCCGTTATTTAGAACGTCGCACACGGAGAGCAAAATATGGGGCTTAGTTTATTGTGGCAAGGTAACAATCTTGAGCGATTATTGGACGGTTTAGCTATTACCGCAGAAATCGCTGTTATTTCGGTCTTTTTTGCCTGCATTTTTGGTGTGATTCTGGGTGTGGTAATGACTAGCAAAAACAAGCTCGTGCAAGCCATCAGCCATTTCTACTTAGAATTTATCCGCATCATTCCATTGCTTGCTTTATTGTTTATTACTTACTTCGGCTTAGCAAAATGGTTCGATGTGCACTTAAGTGGTATTACCGTTTGCATTATCGTTTTTATTTTCTGGGGCACGGCTGAAATGGGCGACTTGGTACGAGGGGCATTAACCTCCATTGAAAAGCATCAAGTAGAATCCGCTTATGCATTGGGGCTTACCAAACTACAAACTTTCCGCTACATTTTGCTACCGCAAAGTATTAAACGCGTCACCCCTAGTGCAATTAACCTTTTCACTCGTATGGTGAAAACCAGCTCGCTGGCAATGTTGATTGGTGTTTTGGAAGTCATCAAAGTAGGACAACAAATTATTGAAACTTCGCTCTTTACTGATCCAACGGCGGCATTATGGATTTACAGCGTGATTTTCGGGCTTTATTTTGTGATTTGTTATCCGTTGTCGTTGGTATCGAAGTTTTTAGAGAATAAGTGGGAATAAAAATGGCACTTTTAGAAATCAAAGATCTAATCAAAAACTACGGCGAAGTCACCGCCCTTAAAGGTATCAATCTTTCTGTTGAAAAAGGCGAAGTGGTGGTTATCCTTGGCTCCTCTGGCTGTGGCAAAAGTACTTTTTTACGTTGCATTAACGGCTTAGAAGAGATTAAAAGCGGTCAAATTTTGCTAGAAAATTGCGGAGAGCTTGGCAAAGATATTTCTTGGACGAAAGCCCGCCAACGTATTGGGATGGTATTCCAAAGTTACGAACTTTTTGCTCATTTATCAGTAATTGACAATATTTTGCTCGGTCCGCTTAAAGTGCAAAATCGTGATCGAGCCGAAGCAGAAAAACAAGCCGATGAGTTGCTTAAACGTGTTGGGTTATACGAACGTAAAAATGCCTTTCCGCGTGAATTATCGGGTGGTCAAAAACAGCGGATTGCTATTGTTCGTACCCTTTGTATGAACCCTGAAGTGATTTTATTCGATGAAGTGACCGCAGCTCTTGATCCTGAAATGGTGCGCGAAGTATTAGATGTCATTTTAGGCTTGGCAAAAGAAGGGTTGACAATGCTGATCGTCACTCACGAAATGAGTTTTGCTCGTCAAGTTGCTAACCGCATTATTTTTATGGACAAAGGGAAGATCATTGAAGAAGCCAAACCAGAAGATTTCTTTACCAATCCGAGCACAGAACGGGCGAAAGTATTTCTTAATATTTTAAATTACGAACCGAGAGGAACAAACTATGAAGACAACATCTAAAACTTTCAAAAAAATTGGTGCATTCATCGCGGCTACAATTTTTGCCACAGGATTGACCGCTTGCAACGATAAAGATGAGCCAGTAGCACACAAACCGACCTCAACTATTGAGCAGCTAAAACAAGCTGGCAAAGTACGTATTGGCGTATTCAGTGACAAACCGCCATTTGGTTATGTTGATACCAACGGTAAAAGCCAAGGCTTTGACGTAGAAATTGCCAAAGCAATTACTAAAGATTTATTGGGAGATGAGAACAAAGTTGAATTTGTGCTCGTAGAAGCAGCAAACCGCGCGGAATACTTGGTTTCTAATAAAGTGGATATTATCCTTGCTAACTTTACCGTCACACCAGCACGAAAAGAGGTGGTTGATTTTGCTGATCCATACATGAAAGTGGCATTGGGTGTGGTGTCTAAAGATGGTAGCGTAATTACCGATGTAGAACAGCTTAAAGATAAAACCTTGTTATTAAACAAAGGCACAACGGCTGATGCTTATTTCACCAAAAACTATCCAAACATCAAAACCTTAAAATTCGAACAAAATACCGAAACTTTTGAGGCACTGCGTGATGGAAGAGGTGATGCACTTGCACACGATAACACCTTGCTCTTTGCTTGGGCAAAAGAAAACCCAGGTTTTACCGTGGGCATTAAAAATTTAGGTGATCAAGATACCATCGCCCCAGCTGTGAAAAAAGGCGACACTGAATTACTTCATTGGTTAAATGCAGAGATCCAAAAATTGGGTAAAGAAGGGGTGTTAAAACAAGCATATGACAAAACATTATTGCCTGTTTATGGTGATACGATTAGTGAGAAAGATGTAGTAGTTGAATATAAATAATTTCACAGAATATGAAAAAGGTTGTTAGTTTTAGCTAACAATCTTTTTTATCAAACTAAATTTGCTCTGAATTTAATTTAGATCTGAAAGTAAATGTTTTATTACAGATAAGACATTTATAGTGCTGTGTATTTTACCAACTATTTTGCCCTATATGTCAAAATAACCGCTTGTATCTGAATACAAGCGGTTATTTTTCTTAGTAAATTAGCTAATCAATCGGTGGAACGTAAGTGCCATTAGCAATTGCCTCTTTAATGCGATTAGCTTCTGCTAAGACTTGTGCAAGCAAGGCTTTCACATTTTCCAAAGTTGCGATCGGGCTTAATGTGGTCATTTTTAAAGACTGTTTATCGCCTACTTTGGTCACACCAATATTCGCTTCACCTCGTGCAAAGAGTTCATCTGCCACGTTTTGGTTGAGGGCATCCACAAATTCCGCAGGATAGTCTTCAGGTACCACACGGAATAATATCGAAGCAAACTGGCTTGGCACAAGCATTTCTAATGATGCGGAGTCGTTGATGTATTGTTCCACCTCTTGGGTCAGTTTTACACCGTGGTCGATCATTGAAGCGTAAAGCTCTTCGCCTAAGGCTTCCACCGTAAACCACAATTTCAATGCGTCAAAACGGCGGGTGGTTTGTAATGATTTCGCTACTAAGTTTGGTACACCGTGTTCTTCGTCGTATTCTGAGTTGAGGTAGTCTGCTTTGTAGTCGATAAAGCGATAGTTTGCTGGATCTTTGAGTAAGAACGCTCCGCACGAAATGGTTTGGAAGAAGTGCTTGTGGAAGTCAAGCGTGATCGAGTCAGTCAATTCAATTCCATCTAATAAATGGCGGTAATTTTTAGAAAGCAATAACGCCCCGCCCCACGCAGCATCAATGTGTAACCACGCTTGATATTCATCAGCAAGTTTGCGGATAGCTTTTAAATCATCAATCGCTCCTGCATCGGTCGTCCCCGCGGTTGCCACGATACAAGCAGTAATTTTGCCTTCGGCTTTAAGCTGTGCAAGCGTTTGTTCAAGAGCAGCTACGTCCATTTGAGCATTTGCATTTGATGGTACGGTCACGACCGATTGGAACCCCATTCCCATCATCGCCATATTTTTTTGTACGGAGAAGTGAGCATTTTCCGAGCAGATTACTTTCACTTTTTTCATTGCATCGGCAGGAATACCATCACGTTGTACTGACCATTCAGAGCCGTCTTCGTTTTTCCAGTGGTTTGCAATCGCCCAATCGCGTGCCAACAATACGCCCATTAAGTTAGATTGGGTGCCGCCAGAAGTAAACACACCCGAAGTGCCTTCCCCATAGCCCGCTTTTTGGCGGAGCCAGTTGATCAAATGCTCCTCCATAATCGAACCCGCAGGGCTTTGATCCCAAGAGTCCATAGATTGGTTGGTGGCATTAATCAACACTTCCGCAATTTGGCTTGCGACCATTGTTGGGCAGTGTAAGTGAGCAAGTGAGTGCGGGTGATGCACTTTCAAACTTGGATTAAGGAAAATTTCTACTAAGTGATCGAGTGATTTCTGTACGCCCACACCTTCTTTGGTCGGTTTGAAGCCGTCCACCAAAGCTCTCATCTGCTTGATAGAACCGCCAGTGTACATTTTTTCATTTTTCAGCCAAGAAGAGACCGCTTGCACCGCATTGTGCATTGCAGTTTCGTAGTCAGTGATTGCTTTGCTATCGTTGCAAAACAAGGCTTGTTTGTGTTGTTCGAGGTTTGACATTATTATCTAATTTCCTAAAAAATTCCCCTCTTTATCAAAGAGGGGTTAGGGGAGATTTGGCAGAAGAAAATTCAACCTTGTGAGTAATTAAACATTGTAATCAAATTTTCCTCCTTGTCCCTCTTTTCTAAAGAGGGGAGTAATTACTAAGCGGTCAATTTTGGCAAAACTTTTGCAAAATCCGACTGCTTTTAATTAACCACGTACCGCTTTTAATGCATCTACAACGGATTGTTTGAAGCGTTTGATGAACTCTTCGCACTCGACTTGGTTGATGTTCACTGCACAAAGTATTCGAACCACATTGCCGCCGCGCCCGCCACGTTCGAGCAAGAGTTTGTTTTTGAAACACGCTTTTTGGATTGCTGCCGCTAATTCACAATCGCGCGGGTAAGCCCCTGTCGCATCTTTCGCTTGGCGTTCGTCTACAATATCGATACCCATCATTAAGCCACGACCACGTACGTTGCCGATGCACGGATATTCTTTGCTTAATTCGCGTAATGCGTTGGTTAAGTATTCGCCACTCTCTTGGGCATTTTGTGCGAGGTTTTCATCACGCATAATTTTAAGTGAAGCATAACCTGTTGCCATCGCTAATTGGTTGCCGCGGAATGTGCCTGTGTGCCCTGCTGGTTGCCACGCATCGAATTCTTTTTTGATCGCAAGTACCGCTAATGGCAAGCTGCCACCAATGGCTTTCGACATCACCACGATATCTGGTTGAATGCCTGCGTGTTCAAAGGCGAACATTTTACCTGAACGACAGAAGCCCGCTTGTACTTCGTCCACGATCATTAAAATACCGTGTTTTTGGGTTACTTCACGTACTTTTTGTAGGAAGCTAATTGGGGCTGGTACAACACCGCCTTCGCCTTGGATTGCTTCTAAGATCACAGCAGCAGGTTTTACCACGCCGCTTTCGATGTCTTCGATGAAGTTTTCAAAGTAATGTTCAACCGCTTTCGCACCCGCTTCGCCACCGATACCAAATGGGCAGCGATATTCGTGTGGATATGGTAAGAATTGTACGCCTGGCATTAAGTTTTGCACGGCGTTTTTTGCACCAAGATTACCTGTTAAGGCTAATGCACCTTGGGTCATACCGTGGAAGCCACCAGAGAAGGCGATCACGTTGCCGCGACCTGTGTAAGTTTTCGCTAATTTGATCGCCGCTTCGTTGGCATCTGCACCAGAAGGGCCAGTGAATTGTAAGATATACTCATCTTTCGGGAAGAATGACAATAATTCTTCAGTGAATGCGTCTTTCAGCGGGGTCGTTAAGTCTAAAGTGTGTAATGGCAAACCGCTGTCTAAAACGTCTTTGATAGCTTGCATTAATACAGGGTGATTGTGTCCTAATGCAAGGGTTCCTGCCCCTGCTAAAAAGTCGAGATATTTGTTGCCCTCAACGTCTGTTACCCAACAGCCTTGTGCTTTTGCATAGGCAAAAGGCAATTTGCGCGGATAGCTACGCACGTTAGATTCCATCGCATCTTGGCGGTCTAAGAAATGTTGGTTTGAAGCAAGGATTGCTTGTACAGGTGTGGTAATTGTCATTTTTAATTAAAACCTTCTAAAAGAGGTGAAAAAAAATAAGTCGGGTGCCTTGCGGGAAGCCTAAGCTTTCTGTTTCTGAAAAAACAGATGCCATGGGGCATTTGACTCGCTACTTATTAAAAAAAGCGTTTCAGCTTTTTTGTTTTTACCCTAGTTTGCCCAAAGGACGGGCTAGGTTGGAAACAGTTTTTGATGTAGGGTTACAACAAAACGGGGCTATTGTACATTTTTATTGCGAAATGGAAAGCAAATTCAACCGCTTGTGAGCCGAATGGCTAAATAAAAAGCAAACGTTTGCAATAAGAATATATAAAAAACCCGAACATTTTGTTCGGGCTTAAAATCGGTCTAAAATTATTTAATTTTAGCTTCTTTATAGATAACGTGTTTACGCACTACTGGATCAAATTTTTTGATTTCCATTTTTTCAGGCATATTACGTTTGTTTTTATCAGTTGTGTAGAAGTGACCAGTCTCTGCTGTAGAAACTAAACGGATTTTCTCACGAGCGCCTTTAGCTGCCATGTTTTAGCTCCTTAGATTTTTTCGCCACGAGCACGGATTTCAGCTAACACTGCATCAATGCCTTTTTTATCGATAATACGCATACCTTTCGCTGTTAAACGTAAGGTTACGAAACGGTTTTCACTTTCAACCCAGAAACGGTGAGTGTGAAGGTTTGGAAGAA
>OGGI01001254.1_pt1 | contig 18944 bp, 14 predicted proteins | sample 1571051 | NCBI WGS metagenome assembly OGGI01 (sample SAMEA2582075, study PRJEB24529) | metagenome | biome: Human gut stool | place: China | collected 2011 | reverse complement strand
AGTTCGGCACCCAGCCCAAGACCGTCATCAGCCGCGAGTACAGCGCCGAGTGGAAGCCCGGCGATGAACCCTACTACCCAGTGAACGACGAGAAGAACGGCGCGCTCTACGCCGAGTACAAGAAGCTGGCCGACGCCGAGCCGGGCGTCATCTTCGGGGGACGTCTGGGCGAGTACAAGTACTACGACATGGATAAGGTCATCGAGGTGGCGCTGGACGTCGTGGGCAGGGAGCTGGCGTAAGCGTTGACGTAACAGCCCGATTGCTGTATACTAACCATAGAAATCCACCGGTTTCCCGGTGAGAAGTGAGGGATACTATCATGAAAGTGATTCTGAAGCAGGACGTCAAGGGCATCGGCAAGAAGGACGAGATCCACGAGGTCTCCGACGGCTACGCCCGCAACTTTCTGTTCCCGCGCAAGCTGGCCGCTGTGGCCGACGCCAGCGCGGTGAATATCGCCCGGGGCAAGGAGGCCGCTGCCGACTTCCACGAGGCTGAGAACGTGGCCGCCGCTCAGGCTGTGGCCGCGAAGCTCGAGGGCAAGACCGTGGTCATCAAGGCCAAGGGCGGTGCCTCCGGCCGTCTGCACGGCAAGGTCACCGGCAAGGAAGTCGCTGAGGCTCTGGCCCAGCTGGCCGGTTCTCCCATCGACAAGAAGAAGATCGAGCTGGAGACCAAGGACATCAAGGACGCGGGCGTCTTCAACGGCAAAGTCCGCCTCCATGTCGGTGTCGTGGCTTCCTTCAAGGTCCAGGTAGAAGTGGAGCAGGCCTGATTTGACCGCTATCTGCGCCCCCTCTCGGCAGGGGGCGCTTTTTGGCTTTACAGACACGATAACGATTCAGAAGGATAACTGCCATGCCGAACGAACGACATTATAACGAACTCAACCTCGAGAGCGTGGGCATCAACCTGCCCTACAATATGCAGGCCGAGCAGAGCGTGCTGGGCGCGGTGCTGCTGAAACCCGAGACCCTGACCGACCTCGTCGAGATCATCCGGCCTGAGATGTTCTACACCCGGCAGAACGCTCAGATCTACTCCGAGATGCTCCGCCTCTTTACCAGCGACCAGACCATCGACTTCGTCACCCTGCTGGACGCCGTCATCTCGGACGGCGTGTTCCCCAGCGCCGACGAGGCGAAAGTCTACCTGACCGGCCTCGCCGAGACGGTCCCCAGCATCTCCAACGTCAAGGCGTATGCCCAGATCGTGCAGGAAAAGTATCTGGTGCGCCAGCTGATGGGTGTCGCAAAGGACATTTTGCAGGACGCGGGCGACGAGCCCGACGCCGACCTGCTGCTGGAAAACGCCGAGCAGCGCATCTATGAGATCCGCTCCGGCCGCGATTCCAGCGCCCTGACGCCCCTTTCTTCCAGCATGGTGGAGACTCTGACAAATCTGCAAAAGATCAGCGGCCCCGACGCCGACAAGTACAAGGGCATCCCCACCGGCTTCCGGCTGCTGGACACCGTCCTCACCGGCCTTGGCCGCGGCGACCTCATCATCCTCGCTGCCCGCCCCGGTATGGGCAAGACCAGTTTCGCGCTGAACATCGCTACCCGCGTGGCCATGCAGCAGAAAGTGCCGGTGGCCATCTTCAGCCTCGAAATGACGAAGGAGCAGCTGACCAACCGCATCCTCTCCGCTGAAGCGGGCATCGACAGTCAGGCGTTCCGCACCGGTGCGCTCCGGGCCGAGGACTGGGAGTATCTGGCCCTCGCCACCGAAAAACTGCACGACGCACCGATTTATATGGACGACACCTCGGGCATCACCATCACCGAGATGAAGGCGAAGATCCGCCGGGTCAATCAGGACCCCGCCCGCCCCAACGTGGGCCTCATCGTCATCGACTATCTGCAGCTGATGACCAGCGGCCAGCGCAGCGAGAACCGCGTGCAGGAGATCAGCTCCATCACCCGAAACCTCAAAATTATGGCCAAAGAGATGAACGTGCCGATCATCGCTCTGAGCCAGCTGTCCCGTGCGGTGGAAAAGCAGGGCAACAACTCCAGCCACCGCCCCCAGCTGTCTGACCTGCGCGACTCCGGCTCCATCGAGCAGGACGCCGACTGCGTCCTCTTCCTGTACCGCGACTCCTACTACGCCAGCCAGAACCCCGACGGCGCGGAGGTGGACGCCGACACCGCCGAGTGCATCGTGGCAAAGAACCGTCACGGCGAGACCAGCACGGTGCCGCTGGGCTGGGACGGCGCCCACACCCGCTTTATGGATGTGGACTTCAAACGCTGATGAACTACGAAGAGATCTTACAGACGGTGCGCGGCTTCTGCGTCCGGGAAAAGCTGCTGGACGGCAAAAAGCATCTCGCGCTGGCTGTTTCGGGCGGGGCCGACAGCATGGCCCTGCTCTGCCTCATGCGCCCGCTGGCCGGGGAAAAGGGCATCGCCCTCACGGTCTGCCACGTCAACCACGGCCTGCGGGGGGAGACGGCGGACCGGGACGAAGCCTTCGTCCGGGAGGTCTGCGCCCGGCTGGGCCTGCCGCTGCGGGTGTTCCATGCCGCTGAGCTGGAAGCTGAGGCAGGAAAGCCCCGGGCGGGGGAGGACTGGGCGCGCCGCCTGCGGTATGCCTGCTTTGAGCGGGTGCTGGCCGACGGGATAGATGCCGTCGCAACTGCCCATACTGGGAGTGACCAGGCCGAGACGCTGCTGTTCCGGCTGGCCAGAGGCACCGGCCTCCACGGCGCGGCGGGCATCCGGCCCAGCCGCCCGGGCTATCTGCGGCCTCTGCTCTGCCTGACGAGGGCCGACACCGAGGCCGTCTGCCGCGCCTGCGGCGAACGCTGGGTCACCGACGAGACCAACGACGCCGACGACTACGCCCGCAACCGTCTGCGCCACGGCGCACTGCCCGCCCTCTGCGGGGTCAACAGCGCCGCCGAGCGCAATCTGGCCCGCTTCTGTGAGAAAGCCGCCAAGGCGGACGAATACTTCGCCCGGCAGGCAGATGCGCTGCTGGCTTCGGCCCGGGCAACGGACGCAAAAAGCCTGCCCGGCGGGGCGGGATACGCCCTGCGCAGCGGCCAGCCCGTGTGGATGTCAGAGCCTTTGCGGCAGACTGACCCGCTCATCCTCGACATGGCCCTCCACAGCCTTGTGGAGCCGGTGCGGGACGCGGAGGAAAAATATATCCGCCTGCTGGCCGACCTTGTGGAAAAGGGCAGCGGCGCGGTGCAGCTCACCGACGCCGTCCGCTTCTGCGCCCGGGACGGCGTGCTCTGGCGGGAGGAAGCCGATAAAAACACCCGCCGGCAGGGCGAAAAAGCGGACTGTCCGAAATTTGAAGTATCCCTGCCGGAGGGCGGCGATTATCCGCTGCCCGGCGGCAGAAAGCTGCATATCCGGGTGGTTTCGGCCTGTTTTGAAGAAAAAACACAGGGTGTTCATAAAAAAGACTTAAAAAATCAGGCAGATTATGCTAAAATAAACTCGATATGTCCTGTTCTGCGGCTGCGCTGCCGTCAGCCCGGCGACCGCTTCCGTCCGGCCGGGCGGGGGGTAGACCGGGAGCTGCGCAAATGGATGAACGAGGCGGGCATCCCGCCCCGGGAACGGGACACGCTGCCGCTGCTGGCGGCAGGCAGACAGGTGCTGTGGGTCTGCGGAGAGGGCTTTGCCGATGGGCTGGCTCCCGGGCCGGACACCGGGCAGCTGCTGCAGGTGGAACTAGAAAATTTTGGAGGAATCGAATCATGAGCATGCATGACGATATTTTGAAGGTCCTCGTTTCGGAAGAGGAGCTGAAAGCGAAAGTGGCTGAGCTGGGCGCTCAGATCAGCAAAGACTATGAGGGCAGAAACCTCGTCCTCGTCTCCATCCTCAAGGGCTCGGTGGTCTTTATGGCCGACCTGATGCGCGCTGTGAGCATCCCGTGCAGCATCGACTTCATGGTGGTGTCCAGCTACGGCGGCGGCAACACCACCAGCACCGGCCTCGTCAAGATCATCAAGGACCTGGACGGCGACCTCTCCGGCAAGGACGTGCTCATCGTGGAGGACATCCTCGACACCGGCATCACCCTGTCGAACCTCGTGCCGATGCTCAAGATGCGCAACCCGAACTCGGTGAAGATCTGCACCATCCTCGACAAGCCCAGCCGCCGCAAGGCCGACATCGCCCCGGACTACGAGGGCTTCGCGGTGCCGGACGAGTTCGTGGTGGGCTACGGCCTCGACTACGACGAGAAGTACCGCAACCTGCCCTACATCGGCGTACTCAAACCCAGCGTCTACGAAAAGTAAGAAATAAAACCAGAACTGGAGTTGATCCTTTTGCAACCTAAGAGACCTCGTATCAATCCGCTCATCCTCGCACTGGCGCTGGCCGCCGTGCTGATGGTCTGGTCGGTGATGGGCAGCGGGTCGGGCAGCACCAGCGGCTCGACCATGAGCTACTCCACCGTCGTCCATTACTTTGAGCACAATCAGGTCACGGCCTTCACGCTGGACCGCAACACCAGCGTCATCACCCTGAACCTGAAAGAAGGCGACCTGCCCCTGCCGGACGTCTCCTCCACCCAGAGCACGGTGCAGTCTACCGGCGGTCTGCTGAGCGGGATGTTCTCCTCCTCGTCGGAGTCCACCGGCGCAGTGCAGGAGGACGACGGCACCGTCACCGTCCGCTATAAACTGCCCTATGCCTACGTTTTCATCGAGAACGTGGACAAGTATATCGAGTCCTACGACGCGGCGAATCCCGACGCGCCCATGACCTACGACTACACCTCCCTCAAGGAGACCATCCCCTGGATGGAGATCATCTTCTATCTGGGGATGCTGGGCTGCACCGGCTTTTTGCTGTTCTCGATGATGCGGGGCGGCGTCGGCGGTGGCGGCGGCATCATGAATGTCGGCAAAGCCAAGGTCAAGGACGAGCACGAGAACAAGAAGACCGCCACCTTTGCCGATGTGGCTGGTGAAGACGAAGAGAAGGAAGAGCTGAAAGAGGTCGTGGAGTTCCTCAAGAGCCCCGACAAGTTCAACTCTCTGGGCGCACGCATCCCTCACGGCGTGCTGCTCGTCGGCCCTCCGGGTACCGGCAAGACCCTGCTGGCCCGCGCCTGCGCCGGTGAGGCCGGTGTGCCGTTCTACTCCATCTCCGGCTCTGACTTCGTCGAGATGTACGTCGGCGTCGGCGCATCCCGTGTGCGCGACCTCTTCGACAAGGCAAAAAAGACCATGCCCTGCATCATCTTCATTGATGAGATCGATGCTGTGGGCCGTCAGCGCGGTGCCGGTCTCGGCGGCGGTCACGACGAGCGCGAGCAGACCCTGAACCAGCTGCTGGTCGAGATGGACGGCTTCGAGGCCAACGATGGCGTCATCGTCATGGCGGCCACCAACCGCGCCGACATCCTCGATAAAGCCCTGCTCCGCCCGGGCCGCTTCGACCGTCAGGTCTACGTCGGCCTGCCCGACGTCAAGGGCCGCGAGGAGATCCTGAAGGTCCACACCAAGAACAAGCCCCTCGCCCCGGATGTCTCCCTCAAGGTCATCGCACAGCGCACCGCAGGCTTTGCGGGCGCTGACCTCGAGAACCTCGTCAACGAGGCCGCTCTGCTGGCTGCACGCCGCAGCCGCAAGGCCATTACGATGGAGGACATCGAAGAGGCTTCCATGAAGGTCATGGCCGGCCCCGAGAAGAAGAGCCGGGTCGTCACCCCCGAAGAGAAAAAGCTCACCGCCTACCACGAGGCAGGCCACGCTGTGGCAGGCTTCTACTGCAAGCACCACCCCCGTGTGCATGAGATCACCATCATCCCCCGCGGTCAGGCCGGCGGCTACACCATGTATCTGCCCGAGAAAGACCGCAGCTATGTCACCAAGGGCGAGATGTTCGAGGACATCGTGTCCAGTCTGGGCGGCCGCGTAGCCGAGCAGCTTATCCTGGACGACATCTCCACCGGTGCGTCCAACGACCTGCAGCAGGCGACGAACATCGCCCGCCAGATGATCACCAAGTACGGCTTCTCCGAGCGCCTTGGCCCTGTGGTCTACGGTACCTCTCAGGAGGAGACCTTCCTGGGCCGCGACCTCGGTCAGGGCAAGGGCTACAGCGAGACCACCGCTGCTGAGATCGACAGCGAGATGCGGGACATCATCGACGAGGCCTACGAGACCTGCCGCCGCACCCTGACGGAGCATATCGACCAGCTCCATGCGCTGGCACAGGCCCTGATGGAGCGCGAGAAGCTGAACGAGAAGGAGTTCAACGCCGTGATGGCAGGCGAGACCCTGACCCCGCGTGAGGACCCCGACGCAAAGCCCGCCGAGGATCAGCCCGCTGTCCAGCCTGTGGAACAGGCCGAGACCGCAGAGGCTGCGGAGCCTGCCGAACCTGCTGAGGCAGTGGATGCCGCCCCGCAGGAAGCCCCGGCCCCCGAAATGCCGGATGAAGGCGAAGCCAACCAGTAAACCAAGAGAAAGGGGAGAGTGTTGTGGAGGAAAATTTTGAACCGGTCGCGCGGACACGGGCCAACTATTACACCCCGGGCAGCCCGGTGCAGTTCGTCTGCGTGGAGCTGCTCAAGGGCGAAGTCAGCGGCGAACACGCGGTCTGTCTGACCTTTAAGAACATTTCCCGCGTGACCCTGACGGCACTGGAGATCCACTTCAAGTGCAAGGGCGTGGACGGCGTCATCCTCTGTGAGGACGAGTTCGAGTACCGTGACCTTACCGCAAAGCCCGGCGAGAGCTTCGGCATGGACGATGCCGTCTTCGTCACCCAGAAGGCCATCACCAGCGTGGACGTCACCCTGCGCAATGTCTACAGCGGCAGGAAGGTCGTCCACCTCGAGAGCATCAAGCGGGTGCGCCTGCCGGCCCCCCGCCGCCTGAGCGTCGAGATGCAGAAGGCCCTCGAAGCCCGGATGAACCGCACCGGCATGAAGTTCATGCCCCAGGTCTTCGAGAACGGCTGGTACTGCGCCTGCGGTGCCTTCCACCCGAAGGAAGAGGACACCGTCTACTGCTCCGAGTGCGGCAGTGACCGTATCCTTTTGCAGAACGCGCTGAATACCCTGCTGCAGCCGGAAGCCCCGGTGCGCCAGCCAGAGACGGAGCCGCAGCCTGCGGCGCAGCCGGTACGCCCCGCTGTGCCTGCGGAGGAGCCTACCCGTATCGTGGGTGCGGCTCAGGAGGAAGCCACCCGTATCATCCCGCCCCGGGCGGCGGAGCCTGCGCCCGGCTATGCGCCTGTCGCTGAGATGGACGTGACCCGCGTGGTGTCCCGCGCCCCGGAGCAGGAGGCTACCCGCGTCCTGTCCCGCCAGCCGGAGCCGGTGCGCCCGGCCAAGTCCTTTGCGCCGGACGAAGAGATGGAGAAGTACGGCACCCGTGTGGTACCCTCGACTCCCGCCGCCGCGCCGTCCCGCCTGCAGGCAAAGCCGCTGGACGAGGAGGACGACTGCGAAGAGGAAGACCCCCGCGACAGCATCGCTGAGACGCTCATCCGCTGGGTGCCGCCCATCACCGCCATCGTGTGTGCGGGCATCGCCCTGTGCGGCTTCGTGTATTCTCAGTTCATGATGTAAAATAGGATGTACGGCGGAGGAGGCAGAGGCTTCCTCCGCTTTTAATTTAAGGAATAACCTCTCCGTCAGCGCTGCCGCGCTGCCACCTCCCCTATCGAGGGGAGGCCTTGGCATGGCGGAAAAGCTTTATCTTTTCGCCAGAGGCTCCCCTACTAGGGGCAACAACGACGACCGCCGCCAGTGGCGGAAACAGGGAGTCGCTGTTGGGGCAGCGGCCAGCAAGACGCAAGCAATGCGCTGCGGATGCTGGGTGCCGCAACCTGGCCTTGTCTGCGGAGCAGACTGAGAGGTTGGACAAAGGAGAAGTGAAGTTATGCCTGACGAAGCTTTGCAGGCCGCGTTCGAGATAAAAGCGGCCTGCGACGACATCAGCCGGAAGCTGCTGCGCTGGCACTGGGAGGAAAAGCCCGGCGCTCACAGTGTGGACGCCCTGCTGAAGCATCTGGCCCAGCGCCAGAAGGAGAGCCCCGACTACTACGAGCGCTTGCCGGAGCTGAATGGCCGCACCGGCTGGCAGCAGCTGGATACCACCCTCTGTATGCGCATCCTGCTGGACCCGGAAAAGGACGCCGCCCGGCCTCTGGACCTGCTGGGCAATACGCCCCACCCGGCAGCGGCCCGCCGCGCCTGCAACGCGGTGCGGATGGCCCGCAACGAGGCCGCCCACGCCTCCGACAAGACCGCAGCCGCACAGGCGGCGATCCGGTTCAACGAGGCCGTGGAGGAGCTGGAAGCGGGCTATGAGGGAACGGCCCTGACCACCGGCGACCTCGAGAAGTATTACCGGATGGCGGAGGACTTTCTGTCCCGCTGCGGCGCGTCGGAGACCATCGAGCCTCAGAAGAAGGCTGAGGACGAAGCGCCCCGCCGTCAGAAGTCCCAGAAAAGCGGCAGCACTTCCCGCAAGCGCCAGAGCGGCGGAAGCCGCACGACCTCGAAGGGGACATCAGGCCGCAGCCGGAGTACCTCTGGCCGGAACAGCCGCAGCCGCCAAAATATGCAGACCACGGCCCGCCGCAAGAAGCGTCAGCGCACCCAGAGCCGTGCTCTCACCGTGGTGCTGCTGGCCGTCGTCCTGCTGGGCCTGCTGGTCCGGGCATGGACGATGGGGCTGATGAAGTGATACGCTCTACTGAGGTAGATCATGTGAGAAAGTGACCAAAAAATAACGTACTATAATTATAAAACGTCACTTTATCAATTTGAGAAAGTGACCCTGATTGATAAAGTGACCCACTTTATCAGCAAGCCTCAGTTTATCACCTTGAGAAAGTGGGATTTTGACCGATGCTGCGTGAGAAAAACGCCACTTTATCAGATAACGCGCGGGTCTCAGAGAAAGTTCTCCGTAGTCCGACCCCTCCGTCAGCGCTGACGCGCTGCCGCAACCCGGCCTTGTCTGCGAAGCAGACTGAGAGGTCGTACAGAGAAGAAGCCTTCCCGTCATACCGCCCGTCCACCCCTCATACACTGACGGACAAGGGGGTGTGCGGATGGAGCAGGGGATGGAGATGCTCTTTGCGCTGTTCGGCGGGCTGGCGATGTTCCTCTACGGGATGGACAGGATGAGCCGCGCCTTGCAGCGGGCGGCGGGCGACGCCATGAAGCGGCTGCTGGCCCGGCTGACGGCCACGCCGCTGCTGGGCGTCCTCACCGGGCTGGCCGTGACGGCGGTGCTCCAGAGCAGCTCGGCGGCGACGGTGATGGTCATCGGCTTCGTCAGCGCCGGGCTGCTGGAACTGCCCCGGGCGGTGGCCGTCATCTACGGCATCAACATCGGCACCACCATGACGGCACAGCTCATCGCCTTCGATGTCCAGACGCTGGTGTACCCGGTGCTGTTTCTGGGCTTTCTCCTCGACTTCGCGGCCTGCAGGCCCCGCTGGCGGGCCGTGGGAGAGGCGGTGTTCTCCTTCGGGCTGCTTTTCGAGGGCATCGACATCCTGGGCCGGGCTTTGCAGCCGCTGGCCGGGCAGGCGGTCTTTCTCGACTGGATGACCCGGGTGAAGGAGTCGCCGCTTCTGGGCATCCTGCTGGGCCTCTCCATGACCATGGTAGTGCAGAGCAGTTCGGCCACCATCGCGCTGCTGCAGAACGTGGCCCGGCAGGCCGGGCCGGACGGCATCCACAGCGTGCTGGGCCTTGCCGGGGCGGTGCCTGTCCTTCTGGGCGACAACATCGGCACGACGGTCACGGCCCTGCTGGCCTGCATCGGGCAGGGAAAGGACGCCGCCCGCGCCGCGCTGGCCCACAGCTGCTTCAACCTCAGCGGGAGTCTGCTGGCGGCGGTGCTGCTGCCCTGGTTCGTCCGGCTGGTGGAGCTTATCTCCCCCAAAGGCCCGGAGCTGGAAGTCATTTCCCGGCAAATCGCCAACGCCCACACCGCCTTCAACGTCTGCTGCGCCCTGCTCTGGCTGCCTTTTTTGCCGTGGATGGTGCGGCTGGTGTGTGCGCTGGTGCCGGAAAAAGAGAAAAAATAAGAAAAAGCTCCTCATGCCCGTGAGGGTATGGGGAGCTTTCTGCGTTTCAGGGAAGGAGTGCCTTCATCCAACCTCTCAGTCTGCTTCGCAGACAAGGCCGGGTTGCGGCACCCAGCATCCGCAGCGCTTCGCTTGCGCCTTACTGGCCGCTGCCCCAACAGCGACTCCCTGTTTCCGCCACTGGCGGCGGTCGTCGTTGTTGCCCCTAGTAGGGGAGCCTCTGGCGAAGAGGCGAGGCTTTACGGAATGCCAAGGCCTCCCCTCGATAGGGGAGGTGGCACGGCGTCAGCCGTGACGGAGAGGTTAATTTCTCGTTACGCTCTTCCGATACACCGCAAAGGCGATGACAGCCGACAGCACTTCCGTGACCCAGAAGGCGTGCCAGACGCCGGTGGGGCCGAGCTGGCGGCAGAGCAGCCACGCCAGCGGCATGATGAAGATGACGTACCGGCAGAGGGAGATGACCAGCGAGGCCGCACCCTTGCCCAGACCTTCCAGCGCGCCGGAAGAGGTGGTGGACACCGCCGACACCACAAAGCCGAGGCAGATGATGCGCAGGGCGGTCTGGCCGATGGCGATGGTCTCGGGTTTGGAGGAGAGCAGGCCGATGAGGGGCGCAGAAACGGCCATACAGATGACGGTGCCTGCCGCCATGATGACGGCGCTCATGCCGAGGGTGAGCTGGTAGAGCTTTGCCACGCGGGCGTGCTCCTTTGCGCCGTAGTTGTAGCCGATGAGGGGGCGCATTCCCTGCACGATGCCGTTGGCGGGCAGATAGAGGAAAGTCTGGAGCTTATAGTAGATGCCCAGCACCACCACATAGCTTTCGGAGAAGGCCGCCAGCAGGCTGTTGAGGAAGGTGACCAGCAGGGAGGGCAGGGCCAGATTCAGGATGGCAGGCACACCGATGGCGTAGAGACGGCCTTCGAGAGAGAGGTCAGGCCGCAGGGCCTTCCGGCGCAGATGGACGGGCGACTCGGTGGTGCTGTAGACCACGAGGTAGATGACGAGAGAGGTGGCCTGTCCGATGCCGGTAGCCAGCGCCGCGCCTGCAATGCCCATGGCAGGCACCGGGCCGAGGCCGAAGATGAGGACGGGATCCAGCAGGATGTTGCAGACACAGCCCGAGATGAGGGCGATCATCGTGAGCTTCATCCGGCCCACGGCCTGGAAGAGCTTCTCAAAGGCGAGGCTGGCCATGTTCACGGTAGCGAACAGGAAGACGATGGTGGAGTAGGTCACGCCCATAGAGACGATGGTGCCGTCGGCGGTGAACCGGGCCAGGAAGCCGGGCATGATGGCGGTAGCTGCCAGCGTACAGAGGATGCCGTGGAGCACCGAGAGGGCCATGCCGTGGGTGGCGGCGGCGTCCGCTCTGTCGTAGTCGCCTGCGCCCCGGTAGAGGGCGACAAGGGCGTTGATGCCTATGCCGAAGCCGATGGCAACGGCGTTCACGAAGTTCTGGATGGGGAACACGAGGGAGAGGGCCGTCATGGCCTGCTCGTTGATCTGGGCCACAAAGAGGCTGTCCACGATGTTGTACAGCGAGTTCACCAGCATGGAGATGACGTTGGGCAGAGCCATCGACACCAGCAGCGGGAACACCGGCTTCGTTTTCATAAAAGTATCGTTCATGGGGGCAAAAGCTTCCTTTCCTGAAATTTCCGCACAAGAAAAGCCACACAACGGCGGCTTGAAGCGGGCCATTGTGTGGCGAAAAGTAGCAAACATCTATGCTGTAAAAATCCACACGGGTTTTATTGAAGTGCTGAGAAATACGGTGCATCGCAAAAGCGGTGTTACGGGACACCGCCGGACAGCACCGGGATGCGGGCCGGAAAGGGCAGTACGGGAAGAGCCTTCCTGACCGGCCTGCGATAGGATACCACGAAACGGGTGGATTGTCAAGGGAAAAGTATGACTTTTCACAAAAACCAGCATAGAGAGGAAGCTCAGCTGGATAGAGGACTCACAGGCCTGTCACATCCAGAGATTCAGGAACTTTTTGGGCCGGTGGGGAGTGAAAACATCCAGCTCCTCATCGTCGAAAAGTGCGTCGCCGTTCTGCAAAAGCTTTGAGGCAGTCTCTCTGCCCAGCTCCTTTTCCAGAACAGCAGCGGCTTCTGCCATCCGGGGCGGGCGTTTGTCCAGGGAGTGGGTGTCCGTCGAGATGACGTGGACAAGCTGCCACGAGATGAACTTGCAGAGCGTCCGGCGCAGTTTTGGAGAATCCAGCAGTGCGCCCGCGTTGATTTGGACATAGGCTCCGGCGGCCACCCAGTTGTAGAGCAGGGTGGGGTCTTCGAGGACGTAGGGGTATCGCTCGATGTGGGCGATGAGGGGCAGAACGCCCTGCTCCTGCAGGAGGGCGAAGGTCTGCCGGATGAAATGGGGCTTGTGGGTAGTGGGAAACTCCACCAGCATATAAGAGGTATCGCCGATGCAGAGCGCCTTGGCATCCAGCTCACAGAGTTTGGGGGAGAAGTAGACTTCACAGCCCAGCTTGAAGCGGAACTGCATGGCTTCCGGTCCGGTCGGAAGCGCGGCTGTCAGTGTCTCATAGGCGGCCGCACGCTTTTGCAGGAATGCATCGGGAGTCGTCTGCTCACTGTTGAAGTGGCTCGTAAAAGCAATGTTCCGCACACCGTCTGCATACTCTTTTTCCAGCAGACGAAGGGAAATCGAAACATCTTTGGCACCATCGTCAATGTTAGGAAGAATATGGCAATGAAGGTCTGTCATGTTTCATCCTCCGTATGTACGGAATGCTTTTCTTTGCCGTTATACCGATTTTTTGACGTCAGGCAGCTCTTTTCGGCTGCTGACTCTGAAATGCCATCCGGGGGAGTACCATAGGAATAATTACTGTTATAGTAGTAATATCCGTACCCATAATCCGAGCGCTTGAGCGATTTTTTGGCATCATAACGGGTAAGAACGGCGCCAAGGACTTTTACGCCGGCATCCTGGAGCTTCTCGAGGGATGTCTTGACGGCATCGGTGGACGCATACTTGGAGCGGACAACGAAGAGAGCACCGTCCACGATGCGGCCGATGACGGCGGCATCCGTGACCATCGAGATGGGAGGCGCATCGAGGATGACGAAGTCATAGCTCCCGCGCAGCGTGTCCACCATCTCCTGCATCTGGGGCTGGCTGAGCAGCTCAGAAGGGTTGGGAGGGGTGGTGCCGGCCGGCAGGAACGTCAGGTTGGGGATGCCCTTCGGCTCAACGAGGGCGTCGGAGAGCGCCACTTGACGGGACAGGACGTTGGAGACACCTTTCAGATTGTGTCCGGCCTTCAGATAGCGGTGAAGGACAGGCTTGCGGAGGTCGCAGTCCACGAGGACGACCTTTTTGCCGCTTTCCGTCAGAGCTAGCGCCAGATTGACCGACACATTGGACTTTGCCTCTTCCGGGACCGTGCTGGTGACGACGAAAGCGTGGACATCGCCGGAACCGGACAGAAAGTTCAGGTTGGTGCGCAGAGCTTTGTAAGCTTCAACGTAGGCAAACGGCATACCCTTCTGGGTGATGAGCTGAAGCGAACGCTTGCTTGCCGAAGAGTTGGAGATGGTGTTTCGGTTGAACGGATTCCACATGGTATTACACCTCCGGGATAAGGCCGAGTACAGGAAGCTCCAGCTTTTTCTGGATGTCCTCGCTATCGACGATGTAGTCATGGAGCAGGTGGTCGAGGACCAGAATGCCGCAGGCCGCCACAATGCCGCCGAGAGCAGCGATCAGGACGTACTTCTTCGTCTGAGGGAAGACGGGGTTGCTCGTGATCTCCACGTCGCTCACGACCTTGCAGGAGCCGGCCTCCACCTTGTCCACGATGACATCGGGGGCAGTCTCGGCGATGGCCTGCACGATCTTTCCGGCCAGGGCAGGGTCCTCGTTGGTGACCGTGATGGACATGATCTGGGTCGAGCCCACGCCGTCCACAGAGATGCAGGCCAGCAGCTGACGGTAGGTCATATCCAGACCCAGCTGCTCGATGACGTCGTTCAGGACGATGTTGCTCTTGATGATGACTGCATAAGTGTCGATGAGATTCCGGGCCGAGTTGATGTTGTCACTGGTAATGGAAGCATTGCCGTCCTGCCGGGAATTGACGATCAGATTGACGGAGGCCTGATAGCGGGGCGTCAATACGAAGGTACAGACCAGCAGGCAGATGACCGCTGCCGCAATGCCGGCCGCAGCGATCTGCAATGCGTGGCTCCAGAGAAGCCGCGCCAACTCGAAGAGGTCGATCTCATCCATGTCATGGTTTTGTTCCATAATGTTTTTTCCTTCCTAACAAAATGAGATTTTCGGACAGGAAAATTTTATCATTTTACACCTGCGCTGACAAGGGGATAGGATAAAATAAAAAGAGATGAAAAGAGTTTCCGACCTCTGGGAACGTCTGCCTCAACCCCGGCTCCCTGAGCATCCCGAAGGAAAACAGTCCCCACAGCTATATGATTCTGGAAAACGGTGTCTTCTACTGGAAAGACGTAGAGACGGGAGAAATATACCACACCCGTGTACTGTGAGAAACCGGTGCTTGCAATTACCATACCGGTGTGGTATGATGAAGACGGAAACAGAGAAACAGGGTCTTTTGTCTCGGGCGCGGAGGGGTGCGCGGGGCCGACGGCCTTTTGTTTCCCATAAAAAGTTAGAGAAAACTAACAAAATGACGAAAACCACACGGGCGGCTTGTGCAGTCTGCCCAGTGGATGACGATCCTTAGGAGGTACTGACCAATGGTTCAGACGACGCTGAAAGTAGACGGCATGATGTGCGGCATGTGCGAGAGCCACATCAACGAGGTGGTGCGCAAGACTGCGCAGGTGGAGAAGGTGACTTCCTCCCACACTAAGGGAGAGACGGTCATCGTCTCGGCCCAGCCGCTGGACATCGAGGCCCTGAAGGCTGCCATCGCCGACACGGGCTATACCGTGACCGGCGCAGAGGAAAAGCCGTATGAGAAGAAGGGATTCTTCTCGTTTTTGAAGCACTGATGACTTCCGGCCCCGGGGTGGGGTCTATATAAGGAGGCAGGCAGAGATGAGGATACTGGTCTATGGTGCAGGCGTGCAGGGCTGCGAGCTGGCCCACCGTCTGCTGCAGAACAAAAAGAATGTCGTCACCATGCTGGCGCGGGGCGAGTGGAAGGAGAGGCTCGACCAAAGGGGCCTCGTCATCCGCCACTGGGCGCAGTGCCGCACCACGGTGGATCGGGTGGCCACCATCGACACGCTGGCCCCGGACGACTGCTACGACCTCGTTTTCGTGACGATGCAGGCCGGGCAGCTGCCCGACGTGCTGCCCATCCTCAAGCAGAACAGGAGCGAATACTTCGTCTTCGTGGGCAACGACCCCCACGCTGTGGAGGTCATGCAGGCTATGCAGCGCCCGGCGGATAAGATCGCCTTCGGCTTCCAGAGCAGCGGCGGCCACCGGGATGTCGATAAGGTCGTCAGCGCCCACGTCGGCGTGGGTATGACCATCGGCGGGGCTACTGCGCCCCTTTCGGGCGTCTTCCGCTACCGGGTCAAGACGGCTTTCGAGGGCGCAAAGTACAAGCTGACCTTCGTCAGCGACATGGACGGATGGCTCAAGTGCCACCTCGCCCTCATCCTGCCGGCCTGCTATCTCTGCTACGCCTGCAGCGGCGATCTCTCCAAGGCGACGAAGGAGCAGCGTGACCTGGTCCTCGACGCCGCGTGGGAGGCCTGCGAGATGCTGAAAGCCGCCCACATCCCCGTGGACGACAAGGAGAACACCGACTGCTACCGTGCCGGTACGCCCGGCCGCCGGAAGATGGACGCCATGGTCCTGGCGCTCTGTAAGACCCCGCTGGGCCGTCTCTGCGTCTCCGACCACGCGATGCATGCTGTGGCTGAGATGCAGTACCTCGATGAGGCTTTCGAAGGTCTGCGCGCCCGGACGAGCGTCCGGATGACGGCGTGGGATACCCTGCGCAGCCAGATGCCCTCGTGGGACATCATGCGGAAAAAGACGGCGAGAGCAAGGCGATAAATGCATGGAAAAAGAGGCAGATGCGAGTCTGCCTCTTTTTTGTGTGGGAAAAACCTCTCAGTCTGCTTCGCAGACAAGGCCGGGTTGCGGCACCCAGCATCCGCTGCGCTTTGCTTGCGTCTTGCTGGCCGCTGCCCCAACAACGACTCCCTGTTTCCGTCACTGGCGGCGGTCGTCGTTGTTGCCCCTGCCGAGGGGAGCCCTTGGCAGGCCGGGCAGCTCTGAGCTGGACGCTTGAGGTGCAATATGGCGCAAAAGGGCGGGCCTTGCTACAGAGGGCAGCAGCTTCTGGACAATGCACTTTGTCAAGCTGCCGCTGGCCTGGACAGCAGGGCACTACAGTCCACGAAACAGATAAACTTTGCTCGTCCAAGGGAAACTTGACCGATATGCCAAGGCCTCCCCTCGATAGGGGAGGTGGCACGGCGTCAGCCGTGACGGAGAGGTTCAGCCTTTCCAGAAATCTTCCAGCTTTTTCTTCAGCTCCTTCGTATCCATCAGATACTCCAGATGCCTCCAATGCTTCGGGAAGAGCCGGGCGTACTCGCTCTGGGCAAAGCGGTCATCGAGGAGCAGCACCACGCCCTTATCTTCCTGCGTCCGGATGACCCGCCCGGCGGCCTGCAGGACTTTGTTCATTCCGGGCCAGCGGTAGGCGTAATCGAAGCCCGCCCCGTTCTGGGCGTCGTAGTAGCGGCGCAGCATCTCCTGACGGGGACTCACCTGCGGCAGGCCCACGCCCACGATGGCGCAGCCGATGAGCCGGTCGCCCGCCAGGTCCACGCCCTCGCCGAAGATGCCGCCCATGACTCCGAAGCCGAGAAGCGTCTTCTCCGGGCAGGGCGAAAACCGCTCGAGGAACGCCGCCCGCCCGGCGTCGTCCAGACCGCTCTCCTGTACCAGTGTGCCGATGTCCGGGTAGCGGGCGGTGAAGTCCTCCCACACCTGCCGCAGATAGGCATAGCTGGGGAAGAAGGCCAGATAGTTGCCCACCCGGCTGGACGCCAGCGCCGCGAGGGCGTCCGAGATGGGCCGGATGCTGGCGTCCCGCTGGCGGTAGCGGGTGGAGATGGAGGGCAGACAGTAGAGCCCGAGGTTTTCTGCCGGGAAGGGGCTTTCCAGCGCCACGGCCCGGGCCTCGGGACAGCCGAGGACGGTGCGGTAGTAGCCCGGCGGCGTCAGCGTCGCGCTGAACAGCGCCGCCGCCCGCCCTGCCGAAAGGCTTGCGTCCACGAAGGGGGACGGGTCGAGGCAGAGCAGCTGCAATTCAAGGTCACTGCCCCGGGCGGTGAGCTGGGCGGCAAAATGCTCGTCGTACCGTTCCGACGCCCGCAGGATGTCCTGCACCTCAAAGTAGAGATCCAGCAGGGCCGCGTGGGCTTCGGCGTCGGGATCGTCTTCCAGCCAGTCCTGCAAGGGAGCCGTCAGCGCCCGCAGCGGGGCCAGCAGGGCGGAGGGAAGCTCCTTGCAGAACACCGTGCCGTCCTGAGCGTAGTCGGCGGCGGGCAGCTCGATGGCGGGCGTCTCCGCAGATCCCAGCAGTGAGGTCTGGCCGCTGTCGTCCTCTTCGGCGGCAGTGCTGCCCCGGCGGGGCGCGAGGGTCGAGACCGCTTTCCGTCCCTCTAAAAAGGCTTTGTCGGCCTTGCTCAGAGCTGTTTTAAGGGTGCTTTTGCCCCGCCCGAGTGCGCGTTTTGCCTCGGTGAGGCTGCTCTTGCAGAAGCGCGCCGAGTACATGGCCCGCGCCCGCTCGGGCAGATTGTGGGCCTCATCCACGAGGAAGAGCCAGTCGCCCGCGCTGTCGAAGAACCGCCGCAGATGCACCACGGGGTCGAAGAGATAGTTATAGTCGCCGATGATGACGTCGCACCACTCGCTCAGATCCAGCCCCAGCTCGAAGGGGCAGACCGTGAACTGCTTTGCGGCGTCGGCCAGCGCGGCCCGGTCGAAGCGGCCGGTGCCGTCGTCCAGAAGGGCTTTCAGGGCCGTGTTCACCCGGTCGTAGTAGCCGTTTGCGTAGGGGCAGAGCTCCGGCAGGCAGGCGGGATGGCCCTCGGCATCCGGGTGGAGGCAGACCTTCTCCTTGGCTGTCAGGGTCACGCTGCGCAGAGCCAGCTTGGGATCAGACGCCCGCAGCCGTGCAATGGCATCCTCAGCGGCGGACTGAGTTGTGTTGCGGGCCGTCAGGTAGAACAGCTTCTCGCCGCAGCCGGTGCCGATGGCTCGCAGAGCAGGGAAGAGGACGCTCATGGTCTTGCCGATGCCGGTGGGGGCCTGACAGAAGAGCCGGACGCCGCTTTTAGACGGCGCGGCAGTGCAGACGCGGTAGACTTCGCCTGCCAGCGCCCTCTGCCCGGGCCGGTAGGCCGGAAAGGGAAAATCCAGCGCCGAAAGGCTCACGCCCCGCTGCTCCTTCCACGCCAGCTGACGCTGCGCCCAGGGGGCGTACTGCTCGAGCAGATCCTGCAAAAACGCTTCCAGCTCTTCAAGGGTGAAATGCCGCACGAAGCGGAGGATGTCGTCGGTGTCGATTTGGTAGTAGGTGAGCCGGACGTCCAGCTTTTCCAGCCCCTGCTGACGGCCATACAGCGCCCCGTAGACCATTCCCTGCGCCCAGTGGCAGGGGTTCATGTCCTCGGCGATGTCGTCGGCGGGGACGGCTGTGGTCTTTATCTCGTCGATGACCGTCACGCCCGCCTCGTCGGTGAAGATGCCGTCGGCCCGGCCTTCGATGGTGAAGGAGATGCCCGCCGCCTCCCGCTCGCCGGAGAGGAAGACTTCGGCGGCGTAGCCTTCGCCTGCGGCCTTTTGGAGCTTGCGGTGGATGCGTGCGCCCTCGTTGGCGCGGTCGAAGCCGGTAAAGCGGCTGTC
>OGGI01001252.1_pt1 | contig 18979 bp, 19 predicted proteins | sample 1571051 | NCBI WGS metagenome assembly OGGI01 (sample SAMEA2582075, study PRJEB24529) | metagenome | biome: Human gut stool | place: China | collected 2011 | reverse complement strand
TGTGTTCGTCGAAACTGTATTCAGTTTTCAAAGGTCTACCGGTCATCGACTTAATTGCTTCGATGACGTATTTAAGTTTAACATATCGTTTGAAGCAAGTCAATAACTTTTTTCAAATTAATTTATTAAACAAGTCATCACTCATCAATCGACAACTTTTATAGTTTAACAAAATCAGATCAATCTGTCAACCATTAATTTGATTTTGTTACTTATCGTCATCAGCCCTACGCCGTGACAACGGTATATAACTATACAGGTTTTAACAGTCATCGTCAATAGGTTTTCGACGATTTTTCAATTTCTTTTGTTTAGGTTGATCAGCAAGCACTTTAACTGCTAAATTATCATTTGAATTAAACACTAGGCGGAAATTCGGTAATGTTTAAGCGGGAGTATTACATCATTGTTTTCCTCCACAAGCTAGTCAACCGGCAATCTTTTCTCAGCATTTTCCGACTCACGACTAAATCTTCCAGTCAATCATCATTGCAACAGTCACTAAATCCTGTCGGTGGATGCTGTATGTTCGCACTGATCATCAGCCAAGAATTAAAGATTCGCTTCAAAAAGAAAACCCAATTCTAATTGGAAAAGAATTGGGCATAACGAATTAATTAATGATGAGGCATCAATTGCATCTCAGAATTGGGGGTCACTGCTAGATTCTCTGTTACGTAAGCTTTGCGTGTTACTGCTTCATATAAAAGCATTACCGCCGTTCCAGTAATGATCCAGGTAACCGGATAGATCAGCGCCACTTGAGTAAAGCTTGTGAAATGTGGCAGCATGACAGCAATATAAACAACCCGCAAAATGCAGCAGCCTACCAGCGTAATAACGGCTGGTGCCATTGAGTGACCAATTCCGCGCAGACTGCCGCCAGCAATCTCATAAGTTGCCGTTAACGGTTCTAACAGCGCGATAAAGGTGATCCGAATAATTGCATAATGGACGACTGCCGGATTGGTTGAGAAGATATCATCAACCAATGGATAACGGAACAGATAAAAAGCACTTGAAACGATCGTCGTAAATAAAATGGCACTGACCATTGCGACTCGGGCAATTCTGCGACAACGCTGATATTGATGAGCTGCATAGTTTTGACTGATAAAAGTAACCGTTGCCTGGGCAAAACCATTAACAAAGAAATAGCTGATATATTCAAAATTCAAACCAGCCGAATTACCAGCCACACAGGCCGCGCCAAAATGGTTAATGGCTGCCTGAATAACGATATTGGATACTGAGAAAATCATTCCTTGCAGGCCAGCTGGTCCCCCAATTGCAATGATTCGTTTCAGATAGGTACGATTTAATGCCAGCTTTTTCCAATCAAAGTGCAGCATGCCGGTTTCCTTAACCAAGAGGCGGTAGATTAAAGCCGCGCTGACCGCATTGGCAATAGTCGTAGCAATTGCCGTTCCATCCGAACTCATCTGAAAGCCAATTACCAAAATCAGGTTCAAAACCACATTGACCATTCCCGAAAACATTAAACAAAACAAAGGTCGCTTGGTATCGCCAACTGCTCTTAAAACTGCATTGCCAAAATCATAAATCATTAAAAACGGCATACCAAGAAAGTACAGTTTTAAATAGCTGACCGCTAACGGCATAATACTGGCTGGTGTATCAAGCAGACCTAAAATCGGCTTAGCAATCAGGCAGCCGACCGTCAGCATAATCAGCCCACTGATCAATGCCACCGAAAAACCAGTATGCATCGCCGCGTTGACTCGTTCTTTCTTGCCTGCCCCAACCAAACCAGCAATCAATACATTTGAACCAATTGAAAGTCCTGTAAACAGCATCACCACGATATTGATGACTGGCGCATTGGAACCTACCGCGGCCATAGCATTACTTGAGGCAAAACGCCCAGCTACCGCCATATCAGTCGCGTTAAACAGCTGCTGCAAGGTACTCATCAAAGCAATTGGAATCGCTACTTTACACATTTTACCGAAGATGCCACCCTCAAGCATGTTGAGTTGGTGAGAAGGTCTCGTCGCTTCTTCGTCCATTAGATAAATTCACTCTCTTTTCTCTACAAAATTGCACAAAGGCTAGTGTAACGCTTATTTTGACGCAATAAAACCCAAAACTGACAATTGGCACGATTCCTTCAAATCTAAAGCAGCCGCCAATTGAAAATCAGTAAATATTTTTATCTGCCGCTACATTTTAAGCACACCCCGGCATAATCATTTTGAAGGTAATTCTAATGGAAGTGAGTCTAATATGACTAAAAAGATAAAAGGTAAAACAGAGTGTTTGTAGAAAAGAGTCTGTCCATTAACAACTGCCAAACATTCAACGGCAGTTATCTCATTTTGCAGGAACTGATTGACGGCATCTTCAACCTGGGCCCGAAACAGTTCTTTTAAAGCCGAATCGTCATCTGCTAGTAGCGCGGTAATGATATTTTTGATAGAATCGTCCATGGGGAAAGCCTCCGTATTCTGATTGGTTTTAGCAGTTCAATCATACGGGGAGGGCTTTCCCTTTTTCAATTCCTCCTTTAAATTTACACAAACAATTTTACACTCCCTCATTAATTTGTTGTAAACCAAATTTAGACATCCCTTTACCTGATCTATGAATCCATCGCTTACCTGGATAAATCAAAGATACACATTCTCCTAAATTATCACTTAATTCTTGAAAATATTGAAAAATATTGGCTACTCGTTTTTGACCATTATTAGTTTCTTTTTTTGCAACCACTTCTTGATACGGTGGATTACCTATTACTACATCAAATTTCATATTTCCAAACAACCTTTTAATCTTTTCCGCTTCATCTTTAGGACTTACTTTGGCATCTTCAACAATATGATCAACGAATGCAATATTAGTATCCATATCCAAGTAGCCAGCCAATGTTCTTTGGGTAATTGCCTTAGCCATAGGTGTTTTAGCTACAACAAAGATATTTTCTCGCAAAACACGCTGCCATATCATCAATTGATCTTCAAAGCTAAACTTGCCACCACTTTGTTCGATCATATCCATGTATTCCTGATAATAGATCGAAAGCGCTGCATATAGCGAGTAAAGTCCTGTTTTGGAATTGATTTCTAAAATATGTGCATCGGGATTAAAGACTTGATCAGTATATTTCGTTTTACGCCATGTTCTGATCTTTTTGCCTTTCTTAGTTGTATATTGGTAGCTTTCATCATAGAAATTATAGCCTCCAATTGTCTTGCCCAAATGCATATTAACTACCCGCCATGGCGTCAAAACTGTTTCCTTGTCTGGATTACGGAATGTACCAAAAATTAAAGCCAGCTTTTCAGCTCTATCTATTGGATCAAGCCTATCTAGCTCCTTAGTTTTACGACGAATAATCCGTCCTGCTTCAATAAAGACATCCGGATCATAATACTTAATGAACTTCTTGAATAGCTCTTTACTTACACCCTTTGGCATGAATTCTTCCCAGGATAATGCATCAACTTTATCAATAAATTTATGAATATCAACGTCCTGATTAATATCAACCTTCATGCCGTAGATCATCATTGGAATTCGGATTGAAATTGAACGTAAGATTGAGATCATCGTCTTACGCTGTTTCTTCAAGGCCTTCATTTTTTCTAATGCCGCTTCTTCTTCATGAGTCCGTTCTTTTTTAGGCTTTTTCTTAGCACGGTTAGCAGTATCGTACTCCTCATCACTTAAACCTTGATCGTTAACATCAATCTCTGTTTTTTTCTTCTCAGCTTTAGTTGTTCCTATCTTAGCCTTCAAATCATTAAAATCTTGCAAATCGACGTCATCTAGCATTAACAACTCATCGCTGTATAGTGAATCATCATCAAATCCTGACTGAACTGCTTTCTCGGCGTAGACACGTTTGATCTTAGCTAATAAATTATCAACGTTATACGGCTCCATACTCTGACCTTTTTCACCAATAATTGGCAAGAAGTTCAGGAGCTGTGCCATTTTTTCTTTCTGTACACCAGTAGTTCGTTTACCAACGCCAGTATCTAATTGAGAAGCTGCTGCCATAACGGTTAGAGCACGATCTGGCGCAAAATCAAAGATATAGCAGTTCGTTTTTTGACCAAAAGTTGGGCTTGAATAGGCACTCTGCGCGCGAAAGGCTGCTTGTAGATATTGCATCGCACTATTAGTATTCGACAGGAACAATACCCCTGTCCAAGGCTTGATTGTAACGCCAGTCGTCATTTTGCGAACGGTCAACGTAATAGTCTTAGTCTTGGCCGGATCAGGCATCATTGCGTCTTTAACTTTATCAATATCGCTTTCTGAGGCCACTCCATTATCATCACCATTACGAACAACATTAATGATTTGATATTCCATACCAAATACTGGATCTTGCTTCATCAGGTCTTCCAACGCATTAGCTTCTTTTACACCTGGCAGAATCCACAGGGTATGCCTTAATCGATTTCGAAATTCCTTAGTTGAAAATGGATAATTGGTTTTACTATCAGGAGTCGTGATATTACGCAGGAATTGCTTAACTTTTGACTCATAAACAAATTTACCTTGTTCATCAACACGGAAGAACTCTTTAAAATTGAATGACTGCTTGTCCTCATTCATGAACTGGGCTTCTTTAAAATCACGGCTCATTTCAAAAGTGTACATAGACACTTCTGGCAAGCCTGCATACGGGTTAGGCTCATTAGGATGATTAATGCTCCAATCATGCTTAGCTTGCTGCTCCATCACATAATCCCACGTATACACTTGATCCTCTTCATATTGATCAAGGATATTAAATGGTGTCCCTGATAATTCAAGCAATTTTGTGTGACCTTCTGTAACAACCTCATTAGTAACTCTCTGAGCCAAATCAGTTTGTGTACCTTCACGAGCCTCATCAACAATTACTAAGTCCCACTCATTATCAAAGATCTCATGATTTTTATCGCCTTGTTTACCGCCGACTTCTTCTGAGCCTCGTAAGTCTTGTAAACTAGCAAAATATACATATGGCTTACCTGACTTCAACAGATAGCTAATGTCTTCACCCGTATTTTTGGATCCGTAAAGATAACCAGCATCAGGCATACTAATTTTCTTAAAATCCTCAAACCATCCTTCATCAACTACCGGCCGATGAGTCATGATCAAGACATGCTGATACTTTTCTTCTTTGACTAGTTGCAGGGCGGTTAGGGTCTTGCCAAACCGTATCTTAGCATTTCAGAGCATCTTATCATGCTTTTTGAAGGCCTGCTTAGTTTTTTTGATGGCTTCCTTTTGTTCAGGCCGTAGTTTAATTTGGAACTCTTCATTTTTCAAAGGGACGTTAATTGATTTACGGCCTTCTTTAACAGCCTGAATGGCCTTCTTAGCAGTTTCTACATCAGCTTCAAACCATTCATTTCCCTCAAGTTTTTTTGATTTTTTTACTCCTGATCGTTCCAAAACATCATGAACATCATAATCATGAAACCAAGTATGATCCTTTTTACGATAAGCTAATTCAGCCCATTGAACCGTAAAAGGTACACCTGAAGTTCTCATATATTGCTTAACACGTTGATTAGCTACATTTCGCAGATCATCACTATTAGGGCGACTATCAATTTCAAGGTCATCAGTTGTAGTTTCTCCAACTTTTTCAGCACCTTTGTAGCGATCCCATTTACCGGTTTGAACATAGATTACCTTACGATCAGCGGTTGTTTTAAAAAGTTCTTGCTTAGGTTCAAAGAATTCTGATTCTGGTTTTTCATCCATGTATAAACCACCAAAACATCGAACATTTTCTTTAATGCCGTCAAGGCTTCACTCTTACTATATTTATGCAAAGTATGTGCTGCACTGTTCCCAGATCCCTTCAAGTCATATAAATCCTGAAGAACTTCACGCGGAGCCAGACCTTGTTTATCAATCTCGCGCAAACAATCGTTAAAAGTGCTGCGATCTCCAATGGAAACGTAATTCAGGTCTAACAATTGACGAGCAACATTTTCCGCAATTTTCCGAAGTGATTCTAACTCATTGCTAAACTTTCCCATCGCATACAAATCTTCAGCATCTTTCGCTGTGTCAAATAAGATTCGTGTGTCTGGTTCGCTAACCAAAAACTGAAAATTACTTTTCATAACTATTCCCCTCGTTAAGTAAAATACAATTTTATTATACAAGATGGGAGCGTGCTTAAAGGGTGTCTGATATGAAGAAAGGTGGACTTTTTGAAAAAAGTTCACCTTTTTCTATTTTAATTTTTGGGACAAGGACGTTTAGTTTTCACGAACAGTCGCTTGTTATCTTCATCAACCAGTTGCTGTAAAGCCTGATGAGTTTTGTATTCGGTCGAACCAAACTCAAACATCGATTCAAGATCGTTTAAGCCACCTGTCTCAATTAAAACTTTCGTTGCAATCATTTGCAGATAATAAAGCTCATTTATGCGATTGAGTAGCTGCATAATATCTTTGTGCAACTTATGATTTTCTTTGCGCAGCTTCTCAATTGTTTCATTTTCTTCTTTTGAACTGTTCAATTCAGATGCAATTTGATTGTACGTTTTTTTAGAATTACCACGCTGCTTTTCGATCAAGAAATTAGTGTAGTCAGTCAGCAGCATATTGATCAAGGCATTGCGATTATTTGGCAATGTTTTTATCAAGTACGGTTTTGCTTCCCACAGGGCTAGTAAGTAATTCAAATTTGATTTTGTTTTTTCATAAAAGCGCGTTGAAAAATGACTTTCAAAATCCATTATCAATCTCCCCTTTTATTTTTTGAAATCACCATCGAGATCATCTGGATCATACACGCCGGTCAGTTCTTCAAAAAACATCCTAATATAATTCTTGGTTGTCTCTGAATCACCAGCCAACTTTTTCAGATTTTCTGAAATTGCGGCGAGATTTTCGTTCTGCGTTTCCTTGTTCGGTGATCTGATCGTGAAAATAATCTTCCACAATCAACTCCAACATTTCAGTTTTAGTAAGGTTATTTTGTCCTGCTTCAACCGAAATTTTTTCATAAACTGACGCATCAATTTTGATTGCGATCTTTGAAGATGCCATGACACACTCCTTCTACGTTTCATTTAGGTTAAAGAGCATAAGGGGGATCTACCACCGACAAGTCGGCGGCCCACCAGTGGCGGGGATCCAGGTAGTAGTACTAATTTTCTCGCCAGTAGGCTGCTTTATCACAAAATGATCATGCAATCATCACAGTGTGTGGGGTGGTATATCACACCCATTTTTATATAATATGACGGCGAAAATCTGTAAGGCCGTTAAAATCGATAATATGTTTAGGGTTACTAGGGATCAGTCGGCTAATCAGTTTGACGTTGTACATTGTTTGCAGTTCGTCAACTGTATTGTTGGTCGTGACAATTGTGAATTTCTTGCCAAAACGTGCATTGTTGATGTCATACATCAGCTCCTGCATGGTTTTGTGTACCGGCCGAATCGTGCCTTTCATACCGCCTTCGGTGCCGAAATCATCAAGGACGAGTACGTCAGCTGCCTTGGCAAATTTAACAACTTGTTGAAGTCGATTACATGCTTGGATGTCGCTACTCATTGAATGATATACAAGCTCAAGCATTTCGTCAGTCGCCAGAAAAAACACATCAACATAGCGCCGGTACTTATCAGTAAAACCATCTGAGTGCTTAACATAACCCCACCGGTAGCCATGGTATCTGATATAGTCAATCATCGCTATTGCCAAACTTGTTTTTCCAGTTCCAGGCGAGCCTTCTAACATGACATTGAACGGCTTGTCGTCAGGTGTCAGCATTAGCTCTGCCAACTGTTGAGATTTTTGTTTCATATTCTCAGCGTAGTGCTTGTTAATTTGCTTAGCAGAATCCCATTTGCTAAAATCAAAAGTAATCGGAGTTTGACCAGACCACAAACTTTGCTCATAAACATGGTCGAACTTCTGACGCTTAAGCTGCTGATTCCACGCGCCAACGTACTTATCATTGTTCGCTTTCATATAGGCATCAACGGCTTCTCTATCACCCAGGTCAACCGGTAACGGCTGACCTTTTTCTTTTGCGATTTTTCTGAGATTTTCTGAAATTGATGCTGCCATTTCGGCGGTGCTGTACATTCCCAAAGTACCTGCTCCTTTCTATACGCTAAAATCGCTAAAGTGCATCACTGATTGGTATTGCCGTTCCTGCAAGATAGTCGAGTCGGTATTGAGTATTACCTTCCCAGTCGACAGGTTGCATGTAGTAAGACTTCTGTTGTGGACTAAGACTGTTTACTCCATCAACGGCAGTATTGATCTCGTCCTGTGTCCATTTGCCGTCAACCAGTTTTTGAGCGAATCCACCATCGTTTTGTGGCTGCTGTTGCGGTTGCTGGTATCCTCGGCTGTTGGTAGTTGAATAGTCATCATCAAAGCGACCGTTAAACCATGTTGAGCCGTTCATTGGATGTAGCCATTGATTAGCTGACAGATATGCTTTGTATTCGTTCAGCTTTCGCAGCAGATAATCATCAGTGTTGTCTTTGGACTTCTTCCTCCAAACTTTGTAGTGCCGAAAGGCATCTTTCTTACCTTGCTTCATGGGATAGAGATTCCATAGTTTGCTGAAGGACTCAAACAAATCAGCGTCAGCTGAGACAGCGTTAGCCTGTTTGTTTGTTGATTCTTTGTCATTTGAATTCTTTGTAATGTAGTTATTTTGTAGCGTTGTCTCCCCCCGTATAGATTTTTCCGACACAGGTAGCCCCTGTGTTGTATTTTCCGAAACAGGTGAAGGATTTTCCACTTTAGATTTTGGATTATCATTCAGGATCCAAATGGAACTGCCTAATCGTCCGTTACTAAGCCGTTCCCGTTCGCTTTTCAAATAACCATACTTTTTTAATTCTACCAGACCTGATCTCAATGAATCTCTGCCATCAGTAGCATGTTTGGCTACTTCGGTTTCATAAAAGTTCCAATCATCTGGCATCGACCAAAGATATGTGAAGATACCACGTGCCTTCCAACTCAGCCTATTGTCTTGAACTGCATTATTACTGATAATTGTAAATTTATTATTATATTTCTTAATCATACGTGTCATTGTCATACTCTCCTTTCACGCCAATCTCAATCTCAAAATGCACAACCAATGCCGACTAGCCATGCTTTCTACTCTAAATTTCGTGATTATTTAACCAAATAATCAGTTTTTCGCGCGAAAATCGATAAACGCTATCAATCTTGATAAAAGGAAGATGCTCGGTTTTAATCCATTTATCAAGGGTACTTCGACTACACCCAAGAAATTTAGCAGCCATTTTTTTATCCATATATGGCGGAAAGTCATCTATTTGAGATTTATTCGCAATCTTTGCCACTGATTCAGCCAAGGCCTGGTCAAAAAAATCATCTGGAAGATTAATTGTCAGTTGCATCTTTGCATCTCCTCTTATCCTTTCAAAAAGTTAGAAACAATAAAATCATTAACTTTATCAATTGTTTTTTGCGAAACAGAATTTGATTTAAAAATCCGGTTTAGCGTAAATCTACTAATACCAATATCTTGAGACATTGCCATTATGGTTAGATCATTTTCTCCTTTTATTCTTTTAAACGCTTTCACTTGCTTTTTCGTCAGTTTCAAAAAAATCACCTCCTTTCATCAAAATGTTGCATATAACTTTTTGTTGCTATAATAATATAGCAATTTTTATGTTGCTTCAACCAAAAAAGTTGCCTATGCTATAATATATTGATACAATATAAATTAGTTTGAAGGTTGAAATATAATGAATAGAATTAGACAAGTAAGATTTAAAAAGGGAATTACTCAAGCTGAACTCGCCAATGCCATTGGTATGTCTAGGCAAGGCTTGGCATATTATGAAAATAATCAACGTGAGCCAAAGCTTGAGACATGGCAAAAACTAGCTGACTATTTAGGTGTTTCAGTTCCATATCTCCAAGGATTTTCTGACTCACTTGCAAATGGCGCATCACGCAATTCTAATGGTTTTGGTTCTTTTAATTTTAGTGAAGAAGCTAATGAGGCTAAAATTAATGATCAGAGTCTTATAGATATGCTGTATATGATTTATAAACAAAATAACGGATATTCTGGACCTGACTTTATCCGCAAAATGGCAAATTTAACTCAACAACAAAAAAGACAATTACTAGAGAAGTTCAATAACTTTTTTAAAGATGAAATTACCCAAGATCTAGATAAATAGCTTTTTAGTTACTCTTTCAAAACGTACAACCAATGCCGACTAGCCGTGCGTACATGGAGGAGAAAAATGGCGTTTTATCAAAAATATCAACTTAAAAACGGCAAAATAAAATGGCTTGTAATGTATCGAAATAGTCTTGGCAAGCAGTATAAAAAAAGGGGCTTCCGTACTAAGAAGGAAGCCCAGTTATATGTTGCAAATATTAAAGTTGAACGTGCAAGAGGCCGTGAAATTAACCATAATATGACCTATCGCGAAGTCTATGAAGAATTTTTCATTGGCCCGTATACTGCCAGTCGTGAGGAATCAACGGTTGTTAGATTTACCAGGGATTTCCGTTGTTATATCTTACCGACTCTTGGCGATCGACCTATTAAAAAGATTACGACTGCCGAATGCCAAGCTGCGGTAATGGAATGGTCCAAGCACCGTAAAAACGTTGCTAAGCTAGGGCAGCAAGCAGCTATGATTTTCCGTGAAGCACTTGCCCAGCATTTAATTTACGAAAATCCAATGGCTAATGGTCTGATCAAATACCCTCGTGTAAAGCCAAGTCATCGACCAAAGAGCTTTACCAAATCTGAATTTCAGACCTTCATTAAAACCCTAAAATCTGACTATCAGACCAAACTGCCACGAGCTTTTGCCTTTTTATGGCTGTTAGCTTTCACTGGTTGCCGTAAGTCTGAAGTTGCCGCATTAAAATGGCAAGATATAAATCTCGATGATGGCTATATCTATATTCATCATTCAGTAACCCGTAATCTACAGAACGGTTTAAAAATTGGTAAAACTAAAACCAGCTCCTCAGTGCGACACATACCAATTGACAAGCAAACTATTAAGGTACTTAGTGAATGGTACACTCATCAAAAGCAGGAAATGGAAATTCTTGGACTAGACTTTAAGAACAAAAAACAATTGCTGTTCACTAATATCAATGGTGGACTGTTAACGCTAAGCAAACCTGGCAAATGGATGCATCAATTAGAAAAGGATCATAATCTACCGTACGTCACGCCCCACGGCCTCCGACATACTTATGGAACACTGCTTTTGGAAGCTGGAACACCTATTACTGATGTTTCCAAGTTATTAGGCCACAGCAATGTCGCTACAACGATGCAAGTTTATATTGACTTACACCCGGTAACCAGTCACCAAGCGGTCAATACTCTAGCTGCATTAGCTAATGACTAATTTTGTTACCTTTTTTGTTACCTAAAAACTATTCAGAATTTGAGATCCCTTTTATATCAATGTATCAGGCGCTTTTTTCGGGCAATCCATGCTTTTCCCACTTGCCCCATTAGTAAAAATCATAAGGCATCATTACCACTCAAAATACTGTTATGTCAGCCTTTTGAATTACCATTTCATAGCCTGCCTGTTGGTAAATAAAATCTTTTGTTGCCTTTATGTTACCCTTACAATTATCTTAAACGGTATTGGTTATATATCTCATTTAAAGAAAACATCGCTAATCATTAATTAATTTGATTAGCGATGTTTTTTGTCTCATAAACGTTCATCTAAAAAATCTCTTTTTAGTCTATTTAGCAAAAAAAGTTTAAGATTTTATTAAGATATAGTTTTGTGTTACAAAACTATTGCATTTTTTAATAAAAGTAACAATAATGAAACATATAGACAATGCTTTTGATGGGATCACAAAATGTTGCCACTCTTTATCATTTCGTTGATTCTTTCTTTATCTGTAGTTGGTCAAATCTTTTGGCAATAAAATCCCCGCCGCTAAGTCCCATAGCTTAACGGCAAGAAGCATCGCCTTTCCTTATCAACAAAAACGGCATCCGTCAAATGGCGAATGTCGTTTTTGTTATCTGAAGAAACAGCTGGTCCCTGACAAACCGGTTCTTAAAGCATTATAATCAGCGCTGCCTTTCTTTTGCGATCCTGCAAAAAAGCTCGCAAAAGCATGACGTACGGCTTTAGCGAGCTTGATTGACTTAATAGTTGTCTTCTTGACGCTGAATATTGATCTTCAGCTTTTCTTCATAGGCTGCCATGATTTCATCTTCAGTAAAGCCAAAATCAACCAGCCCCAGCTTTAAGAACAGATGCCAGGCATGACGGAAATCTTCTTGCCGATGATTGAAGTAGCTGCCATATAAGAAGTTTTTAATTGCCAGATATTCCTTATTCCAATCTGGTACCTTTTCAGCCGGTTTGCCATTTTTGATCCGGGTCAGCATTTGCTCATCCAACACGATCAGATGCGTCCACTGCTTTTTGGCACTAAACAGCAAAAAGAAATTCAGCGCGTCAACGTATTCTTCTAATACCGTCTGATGATGCGTCCGGCCGGGAAGCTGCTTTCCTTGATGTTCCTTCCACACTTTGAACCATTCCGCGGCATTGGCAATTTCTGCCAGCTCAACGTCCAAGGCAGTAAAAACGTTTTGTACGCGAGCTTCGGCGCCAAGTTGAATATCATGATCCTCATCCAGCTGCCAGTCAAATTCAATTGATTCGTGCAGCAACTTAGTAATATCTAACAAACTAATCTTCCTTTTCTTCTGCTTCTTTTGTTTCAACCAAATCAGCAGTCGGCTGTTCGATTTGACTGGCGGGCTGATCAGGCGTCGTCATCGTCAGATTTTCCGGCTCATCAGCAGCAAAAATCATTGCATCGGTCCGGACTGCTAAAAATTCACGGTTGTCAAGATACCATTCGCGAATCAGCGGATAGTGCAGCAAGACATCAAAAAATGAAACGCGCTCCTCGCTGTCTAATACCCGAAAGCTCCATTCCTGGCTGTAGTCATCCGGATCAAAAGCCAATTGCAGACGGACGTTTTGATCCAGCCGCAATTCGGCACCATTGTTTTGCGGCAGGCTCAGCAGCATATAGTCGGTATCCGTGGTCTTGACAAACAAGCGATCGATAATCGTCAGCGGCAGATCTGGTTTTTGCAGACGGAACCGTGCGCCATTGCCAGTTTCTAAGATGCCCAGGTCAATCACGAAGTCCAGCTGTTTTTCCAGCAGCAGAGCAAACTTGATCATTGGCTGCACCACGGCTTGCAGATCCAGATCACTAAATTTCTGCGTCTGACGCACGATGAAAAAGTCAACCAGTGCCCGATTGCTGAACTTCAGAATCTGGTGCTTCAAATTCAGATAAAACAGTGGCTCATGATGATGCTGCTCGGCAAAGAAGGCCCCGCCATTACGCGGATCAATCTCAAAAGTAAATCGCTCTTGATCTTCCATTGGCGAAATCTTGGCCAACAGCTGATGGTGAATATCATTTTCTTCGATTGTCAAGCCAGACTCATTGTTTAATTCCAGCATCCGCGCCATTAAAAGCAGATAGTAGTCGGCCAGCTGATAGTGCTGTGGGAACTTGACAAATGCATTTTCCAGGCTGAGCCCTTCCAATTTTTCCGTTGCCGCGAGCAGTTCTTTCGGATCCTTAGTCGAAGTCAGCTGATTAAGCAGAGCCACATAGCGTTGACCAACTTCCAGGCCTTGGGCGATCGAATCACTGAGCGAGCGAACGCGATCGGCCGCCGTTGAGATCATTTGATTATTGCTCATCTGCGCTCACCCCCGCTTGCTTGCCGCCTAGGCTCTTAAGATAGCTGGCATACAGATTCCGATTGGCCAGTTCAAAGTCCTCAAACGTGCCAAACGTATCAACAATACTCTTTTGTTCGTAGCTCAAGATTGTGTTTTCCTTGGACAGATCCAGGACTACGCGCTCATTTTCTTTGATCGTATCAGCAGCAGTTCGCGATTCTTGTTCTTCATCTTCCAACTTGCTGATCTGTTCAACGATTACCTGCCGTGCTTCACGGTTTTTATTGGATTCAAACAAACCGCTGTGCGCACTGGCATCCTTAAGCTGACTCTGCAGTTCGGCTCGCTTTTGCTCACGTTCCTGACGATTATCGATCAGTTTTTGCAGACGATCGTTTTCACTGGAGATCTGTTCGATGCGATCGCTGTTATAGCGCTTGTTTTGCTTGCTCAGCTCAAACGCGCGCGCCAGCTTTTGGTATTCTTCCTGATCAAAGGCAAAGCGGATATTCAGCACGTCTAATTCGCCAAACCGCCGCCGATCCCACCAATTCCCAAAATAGATGCGGTAGTGACCAGTCTGGTATTCCTCGTAGTAAAAGAATGGATAGGCCTTGCCCAAATATTGAATCAGGTTGGCACTCAAAAAATTGCTCAACTGATCAGCCAGATCATCGACCAGGTTCATTACGCCCTGTTCATTCGGCTGCTGCTCGCGATGCTCGATTTCAGCAGCATAGCGTTGATTGTCCAGCAATTGATATACCTTGCAGTCATCATGATGATCGACCGCGGTTTCCAATTCTTGCAGATACTTGATCTTAGTAGCAATTTGTTTATTGATTGCTTGGCTTACATCAAGCGCACCATTTGTCTGTTCAACATTTGCCATAGCTTTAACTCCTTAATTTAATACTGATTTAATCTTAGCGGATTTTTGACAACTTTTAAAGCGATTAATCCAGGTAGTTGCAAAATCTTTACCATTGGCGATAACGGTTGCAAATTTATCCAGAATGACTATAATATAGTTGTTCGAGTATTACACATATGTGGACTACTTGAATGTCAAGAAAAGAGGCGAAACTATTATGGCACGTAAGTTGAGTAAGCAAGAACGAAAAGAAATGGCCCGCAAGGCTATGGAAAAGCGTGGCAACAAAAAGCCTAGTGGTTCAGGCTTCGCTAAGCTGGATGCAGATGCCAAAAAGCTCAGTGAATAGTTTTTGTCACGATTCTGATTTAAAAAACGCAGCGTCACTTGCAACGCTACGTTTTTTTCATCGCTAAAATAAAAAGACCTGCAGCTTGGCAGGCCTTTTTGGCAAAACACAAATTAGTATTGGAGCATGTACTTGTCACGTTCCCAGTCAGAAACGTGTTGACGGTAACCGTCGTATTCACGCGTCTTGGCTTCAAAGAAGTTCTTGTAGAGGTGTTCGCCCATCGATTCACGAACGACTTCATCAGCACGCAGGCTCTTCAAAGCGTTGTGCAGGTTGGATGGCAGATCCTCAATGCCCTTGGCTTCACGTTCTTCTGGCGTCATCATGTAGATGTTTTCCGTAACTTCCTTCATTGGCGTCAGGTTGTTGCGCAGACCGTCCAGACCGGCTTCCAAAATAGCAGCAATTGCCAGGTATGGGTTAGCCGTGCAGTCAACGGAACGCATTTCAACTCGCGTTCCCATCTTGCGGTCGTCTGGAATCCGAATCAATGGTGAACGGTTAGATGCAGACCATGCAACGTAAACCGGTGCTTCATAGCCTGGTACCAGACGCTTGTAAGAGTTAACGGTTGGGTTGCAGATTGCCGTCAGTGCGCGCGCGTGCTTCAAGATACCAGCCAGGAAGTGGTAGGCCGTGTCAGACAATTGCAGTTCGCCTTTTTCATCGTAGAAGGCGTTGTTGCCGTCCTTGTCAAACAGTGACATGTTGGTGTGCATCCCAGAGCCGTTGATGCCGGACAATGGCTTTGGCATAAACGTAGCGTGCAGACCATGCTTTTTAGCAACTGACTTAACAACAAACTTGAACGTTTGAATGTTGTCGGCAGCTTCCAGAGCATTAGCGTACTTAAAGTCGACTTCGTGTTGGCCAGGAGCAACTTCATGGTGCGCAGCCTCAACGTCAAAGCCCATCTTTTCCAGTGCCAAAACGATGTCGCGACGGCAGTTTTCACCAGCATCGGCAGGCTCCATGTCAAAGTAGTTTTCGTTGTCGTTTACTTCAGTCGTTGGATTGCCCTTTTCATCAGTCTTGAACAAGAAGAATTCTGGTTCCGGACCAATGTTGAATGAAGTAAAGCCTGCCTTCTTCATGTCGTCTAAAACGCGGATCAAGTTGTTGCGTGGGTCACCAGCAAATGGCGTACCATCAGTCATGTGCACGCTGCAGATCACGCGGGCTACCTTGCCGTGTTCCTCACCCCAAGGAAAGACCAGCCAAGTTGACATGTCAGGGTAGAGGTACATGTCACTTTCATTGATGCGGACAAAGCCGTCAATTGAAGAGCCATCAAACATCATCTTGTTGTTCATCAGCTTGTCTAATTGGCTGACAGGCAGGTCCACGCTCTTAGTCGTACCAAACAGATCTGAGAACATTACCCGCAGAAAATGAACGTTTTCCTTTTCAACCAATTCATGAACTTCTTCTTTAGTGAATACGTGTTTTGCCATTTTATTCCATTCCTTCCACGATTGCTACTTCACAACTAGTTTCAGATGGCTAGACCAATTAAGGGATTGGTCATTGCTAATGCTTATGTTCAGCCTTCCCTCTGATTACTTTAATAGCCTACCAATTGAAGGAGAATAAGTCAATTTTTGATAGGGCTTTCACAGTCGATCGCGTTGATTAATTAGTTTGACTAACGTTTAACTTTAATTTTTTAACCAGTTTTTAACGACGGCTTCAATTTCATTAGTCGTATTCCGACCGCTAACCAGATCATACCATTGAATGTTCATCTTATTTCTAAACCAGGTCAGTTGACGCTTGGCATAGTGACGGGAATCCTGCTTAATTTTAGCTACCGCATCGTCAAGCGTTGTCTCACCCTTAAAGTACGAAAACAGCTCACGATAGCCGATTCCCTTGCCAGACTGATAGTTTTCGCCGCCCTGTTCATACAGCCAGCGTGCCTCATCTATCAGACCATTTTTAATCATCAAGTCGACCCGCTGATTGATTCGTTCATATAAAACCGAACGTTCTGTCGTCAAGCCGATCAGCAAAAAATCATTTGCCGTTTTAGTCTGAGTCTGCTGCGAAAAAAGATGACCGGTTTTTTCAATGACCTCTAAAGCTCGAATGATGCGTCGCAAATTACCCGTTGGAATCTGAGCAGCCGCCTGAGGATCTTTCTGCTGCAGCTGCTGCCAAACGTATTCAGAACCATTCTGCTCTGCAATTTTATGCCAGTAGTCACGGATTCTTTGTGATTCTTCATCAAAATGATCCGCGCCCAATGCCAGATTTTCCGTCAGCGTCTGCAGGTAAAATCCGGTTCCGCCAACGATCATCGGCAAATGCCCTTTATGTTCAATCTGTTCAATCTGTTCGTTGGCCAGTTTTTGAAACTCAGCAGCCGAGAATCTTTGGTTGAGGTCGCGAATATTGATCAAATGATGCGGTACGCCCTCCATTTCCGCTGGCGTAATCTTGGCCGTGCCGATATCCAAATGGCGATAGATCTGCATCGAATCGCCTGAAATCACCTCGCCGTTTAAATGATGAGCTAATTGAATCGACAGCGCGGTCTTGCCGACTGCAGTAGGACCAACGATCGCAATTGCTTTAGTCAAATTTAACACTTCCTTGTCTTAAATTACTGGTAAATCAATCAAAAATCGGTCATAATAAAGCCAAATGACATAAAGGGGGCTACTCTTTTGAAAAAATTTACACGTGGTTTTATCCTGGGAACCTTAACGACGCTCGGTGCCGTAGCAGGCAGCGTAGCAACTTTCCACAAGACGGTCGTTAAGCCCATCGAAGAAGAAGAAAATCGTTTTGATGAGAACCGTCGCGCTGCTACTCGCAAGGGACGCTCTTCTCACCAACTGTAATTCTCTTAAGATTATAAAAAAGGCTGTTGCAAGCTTGCAACAGCCTTTTGTTATCTAGTCAGCGTATTTGGCTTTCTTCGTCTTGCCGTGCCATTCCGCGTAGCCGCCCTTTAAGATGTAGAGCTTGCGGTAGCCTTTTTTGGCCAAGAAAGTCACGGCCTGCGTACTCAGCTGCATGCCGTCATCATAAAGATAAACCGGCAGATCCGGCCGCAGTTCGCCATACTGCTGCTTGAGATAGATGTATGGAAGACTGCGGGCGCCCAAAATGTGCCCTTTATCAAAAGCATCCTTTTGCCGCAGATCAATCACCTGCGCCTTACGCATGCCCTCACGGAAGGCATCTTCATCCAGCACCGTGGCATAATGCTTGCGCCGATAAGCACTGATCCCAGCACTTACTCCCCAGCCAATCAAAATTGCCAATACGATGATGTCAAAAATCAACCATCCCGAACTCATTCCCAGTACCACAACAATTTCCTCCAAACATGCTTGTTTTAATTTAAGAAAGGCAATTCATCACGTATTAAACGTGCTTCCTTGCCTTTTAATAGCTTTCAAATAAATAGTTTATTTTTCATCAGCGATAAAGTCAAGCGCCAATGAAGCAGCCCCGATCACGCCGGCATCGTTGCCCAGCTGAGCCAGTTTAAGCTGCGTGGAAGTCCGTACCGTTGGGAAGGCGAACTTTTGGAAGTTTTGCTGAACGCGCTTAAGCAGGAATTCACCAGCTGCGGAAACCCCACCGCCGATCACCACCGTTTCAGGGTTCAGCGTGTTGCTGATGTTGGCACATGCCAGCCCCAGGTAGTACGTAACCTTCTTAACGACTTCGTTTGCCAAAAAGTCGTTTTCCTTAGCCAGGTCAAAGACGATCTTGGCCGTAATCTCGTCGCCATTGTCGATCATGGCCTTCAAACGGCTGTTGCCTTCGTATTCTTCAGCAGCATCCTGAGCCAGGTGAACGATCCCGGTAGCCGAAGCGTATTGTTCCAGACAGCCGTGGTTGCCGCAGGTACATTCATAGCCGTTTGGTTCAACGATAATGTGGCCAACTTCACCACCAGCACCATTGACACCATGAACCAGCTTGCCGTTAGCGATGATCCCACCGCCGACGCCAGTTCCCAGCGTAATGAATACCACATCGTCACACTCATGGCCAGCACCC
>OGGI01001242.1_pt1 | contig 19089 bp, 11 predicted proteins | sample 1571051 | NCBI WGS metagenome assembly OGGI01 (sample SAMEA2582075, study PRJEB24529) | metagenome | biome: Human gut stool | place: China | collected 2011 | reverse complement strand
TTCCAGAGATTGTGGAGTGTCACTACACCACAGGTGAGTATGACCTCTTCTTGAAGATTTACGCATACAACAACCATCACCTTATGTCTGTCATTCACGACAAGCTGATGCCACTTGGTCTATCACGCAGCGAGAGTTCAATCTCTTACAATGCTGTTATCGACCGCACCTTACCTATTGAAGGTATGAAGGTTGCTGATGTCGTTCTGGATGATGAAGAAGAGGACGAGGAGTAAAAACATTTCTACCTATAATTAATAGCGTAGAATAACCAAGAATCCTTCTATAAAGGATGAAACATACAAAGAAGCCCACACAGTCGATGTGTGGGTTTCTTCGTTTTCATGCTTTCCTCACCTATTCAACCAATGTATCTCTCCATTTCATGAGCCCTTATCATGTTACTTTTTACACATCATCGAGTGTGAAAAATATTGACACAGAAGTCAGTAAAAAGCCTCTTTTTTATACTCAAAACAACCAAAAACTACACGCTTGTAACTTACTATTAACCAAATAGTTGCATAATAGCATTTCTAAAGATGTTTAACAAGGGTTCAAAAGGGCGTTAGTTAGACCTCAAAAGAGCATCTTTTGCAAGGCTATTGGGCGTTAATTGCAAGCCAAAAGAGCATGTGTTGGATTTGAAGTGTGCGAAAAAATGTGACAAAACAAAGAAAAAGGGGAAGAAGAAGTAGCCCCTCCCCCTTACCCCTCCCCCAAGGGAAGGGGAGTAGATAGCGAGATACCCCAGTGAGTCTTTGAACTTTGAGGTTTGAACATTGAACTCTTAAACCTTTGACCTTTGAGGTTTGAACATTCAACTTTATGATTTGAATAGTGAGCTTTAAACTTTACCTTTGTCGGTAATCATAATTATAGATTATGAATTATGAATTCTGAATTATATCAGTAATCATAATTATAGATTATGAATTATGAATTCTGAATTATATCAGTAATCATAATTATGGATTTTGAATTATGAATTCTGAATTAAAGCAGTTTCATTTTCCAATGCTCTGCTCATACTCCAGAATCTTAGTGTGCAAAGCGGCATAGGCGTCTGTGTACTGGTCGCGACACTGCTGATATTTCTGTTGAGCATCAAGGAGGTTGTTCATTGTTACCGTACCAGCATGGTAGAAGTTACGATTCAGGCGGAGGTTTTCCTCGCTCTGTTCGATGCTTTTCTTTGCTAACACAAGCTGCTTGTAGGCATTGTCAACGTCGTTCCAATTCTTTTGCATACGGATTTCGAGTAGTTGAGCGTTGTCTGTCAGCTGCTGACGAGCATTCTCTTCCGCCAATTTCTTGCGCTTTACAGCATACGAACCGCTCCACCACTGTGAGATAGGAATGGTGACGGTGGCAAAGACTGCGCCGAAGTTATTCTTTATTCCACTACCCATATTCATATAGTTGTAACCTACTCCCACACCAACTGTTGGCAGACGCTTGCCCTCCTCCATCTTACGTTGTAGACTGGTTGCGTCAACATTCTTTTGTAACAGTTGATATTCTGATGTTGCAGCTACGGCTGTGGAGTGGTCAACCTTGATCATTGGATAGGCAGGGAGAGCGGAAGCATCTATAGTAGTACTAACGTCTATGTCGCCCTCAGCACCAATATACTGTGCCAGTGCCATACGTGCAAGCTTCAGACCGTTCTCTAATTTCAGTTTGTTACTCTCAATCTCATTCTGCTTTAACTGCACTTCCAAGAGGTCGTTACGCATCCCGACACCTGCCTTTACAGCAGCATCAGCATCTTTCTCCAAGTTCTTTAACATCTCACCAACTGTCTCAAGGGTCTTCTGTTTTTCCTTTAAAGAGATAATTTGCCAGTAATATTGTTCGGCAGTTAATTCTACAGTATTGGCAGAAACACGCTTTTGCAGTTCGCTAACCTCTACACCCACCTTTGCTAATTTGTTACCATTGACGATTTGTCCACCAGCAAAGACAGGCTGAACAGCTGTAACACCAGCTATAACACCTTTATCAATCATTCCGTAGGAGATGTTTGAAGGGAGCATTGAAGCAACGCTGCTTGGTATAGCTACCGCAAGTGAAGAAGATAGAAGGTCGGCCACTTTGATATCACCCTTAATGAGTTCTGTTGTCGATTTGAAGCCCATTCCCACCGCACTGACCTGTGGGAAGTAAAGCGTCTGTGCCTCCTTCTTCTGTTCACGTGCCTGAAGAATGGAATTATCAGCTGTTCGGATGTTTATGTTATGTGCTAAAGCACGTTCCTTAACTTGTTGTAAAGTGAGAGTTTCTTGTGCATTTGCAGTGAGACCCAATAGGAGTGAAAGGGTCATTAATATATTTCTTTTCATTGTTTCTTTTCTTTTGAAAGTTACTTAATAAATGGGTGGGAACAGGTTCCCACCCATCTTTGTTATTGTTCCTCCAATGCAAGACTTGCTGTGCGCTTATTGGTTGAGCCACTCATGGTCAGCCAATAGGCAATAGGGAGGATCGTAAGGATAAATATCATCGTAATCATTGTACCGAAGAAGATGACATTACCCATCGGAGCCCACAGTCCTGAACCACCCAGCACCATTGGGACAACACCCATTGAAGCAGCTGCAGAGGTAAGGAAGATAGGACGCATTCTGCGCTTAGCACTCAGTTGGATAGCCTCATGAGCAGTCAGATGTTCTGTTTCACGAAGTTCCTCTGCGTAATCATACATGATAATTGCATTGCGGACAAGGATACCCATTAGGGAGATAACACCAAGGTAGCACGTCATAGAGAACTCGCTTCCAGGTATCAAGACACCCATTGCGGTGCCGAAGAGAACCAGCGACAGAGAGACGAGCAGCAGGAAGGCAGTGCTTATCTTGCGGAAGTGGCCCAGCATCAGGAAGAAGATAACGAAGACACTGATAATTAATCCGTTCAGAATCTGTGGATTTGCCTCATTTGCCTGTTCATATTCACCGCCCCATTCCATAGATATTCCTTGTGGAAGACGGTCTTGTGTCAGTTCTTTCTGGAGTTCTGTGGTTACCTTCATAACGTTTACTCCGTCTACAACATCAGCCATAATGGTGATAGTACGCTTACCATTTCGGTGTGCAATCTGACCATCTTCCCATTGTGGGCTAACCTTTGCAATCTGTCGAAGCGGTACGGCCTTCAGTCCTGCAGCTATAGGAATAGGCTCATTAGCGATATCAGAAGCCGTTGCATTATCTGCTTTGCTACTCTTCAAGGTCACTGGAATGCCATAATCTCCGTCCCAAATTGTTGTAACTGGGATGCCACCGCTGTTGTATCGGGTAGCCATCGTGAGTTCAACGAGAGCATTGCTCACACCAAGACGATTTGCCTTCTCCTCATCTAAATGGATATTTGTCGTCAGCAAAGGCTCGTTCACATCATTACGAGCAAGGATAAGCTGGTCGTTAGAGCGGAGGACAGAGGTGATACTATCAGCTGTATGCTTCAGTTGTTTCCAGTCATCTCCCGACAAACGTATCTCAACAGAATTGCCTTCTGCACTATAGCTGAGTTGCTTGAAGCGTACATAAGCCCCTGGGAAAGCATTGACATACTTCATTCGATAATCCTTCAGTACAGCTTCTGTAGCCTTATTATTCTCCGTGTTGACAATAAACTGTGCATAGTTTTTGCCTCCGAATTGTGGAGCATAGGTCGTCTGGAAGCGTGGAGAAGAAGTGCCTTTGAACGAAGCAATCGAAACAACACGTTTGTCTTTTCGTAAGATATGCTCTAAGGAGTCGGCTACAGCCTCTGTTCTCTCCAATGATGTACCTGTAGGAAGGTATATTTCCACTGCAAACTGGTTGCGTTCAGCTGTCGGCATCATCTTCTGTGGGAGTACAGTCATCAATGCTCCACCCGCCACAACAGATACTACACCGCCTGCAATAACTGCGTAAGGATGACGGAAACAGAAGTCAATAATCTTATCGAAGTACTTCTGCATCAGGTTGAGGAACGAGAACTTTGGTTCTCCGTTCTCATCTACTTTCTCCTTGATTGGCTCACGGATGAAGTAGAATTGCAAGAATGGAGTCAGCAATTCAGCAACGAGAAGTGAAACCAGAAGTACAATCAAGATACCCCAAGGGAAGTAGAGGAGGAAGTCATGGAACATACCTGTCATCGTCAACAGCAGTGGGAAGAAGGTGATAGAGATGGCTAACGTTGCAGTGAAGATAGACTTGAAGAAGTGACTTGCACTCTTGATACTCGCATTCCATCGACTCATACCCTCTGCCATCAGCTCCATATAGTTGTCGATAATCACGATTGAGTTATCTACTATCATTCCCAAAGTAACAATCAATGCGGCAAGCGACACCGTGTTCAACTCAATTCCGAAGGCATAGAACAGTCCTAAGGATATGAAGATAGAGATTGGAATGGTGCTGGCTGCCACGAGTGCAACGCGCATAGGCATCAACAAGATTACGACGATGACAACAGCAAGGACAGCAATAACCAATTCTTTGAGGAAGGAAACAACAGAATCGTTGACAACCTGACTCTGGTCAGTGATGGTGAACATCGTCACCTCTTTTGGAAGGGTCTGTTGGAACTCCTCTAACTGTTCTTTGATTGCAGTGCCCATCTCGGTAATACTGCGTCCTTTCTTCATCTCTACACTCAGCACAATACACTTCTTGCCATTGTTGGTCACATAGCTTGTCGGTGCTGGATATTCATGTTTTACAGTCGCTACATCCTTTACACGCACTATATTTCCATCTGGTCCAGCATAGACAATCATCTGTTCAACATCGTTCACCATATTCAGTGAGCGACTTACATGGATAGGAGCTTCGTACTTAGTAGTAGCTTGTGAACCGGCTGTCGTGTTGAATCCCTTTGCCATCAAGGCTGAAGTCATTACAGACTGACCAATACCATAGTTTGCAAGTTTTCGTGTATCAACATAGACACTAATCTGTTCTTGCTGACCACCATAGACATTCAGTCTGCCGACACTTTCTATATTGCGTAGGCGTTCTTTGAGGTCATCCATATAATCATTCAGTTCGCGATAAGTCTTTTCATCGCTTTCCATCGTGATAAGGAGTGCAGATGCATCTCCGAAATCATCTTGAACCTGCACGGCAAGAACACCAGAAGGCAGCGACATCTTGAACTGCTGTACACCTAACTTGAAGCGACTCCAGAAATTCTCTTTGTCCGCTCCATTGACATCGTCATTGAGTTCTACCTGTATGATGGTCAATCCATTACGAGTATATGACTTTGTCTTAGCCTTCTTCACCTCTTTATAAGTGAAGATATAGTCCTCCAATGGCTTCGTCACCTGCTCTTCCATCTCGCTGACCGTTGCACCAGGATAGACAGCAGCGACAACACCTTGTCGAACGGTAAAGTTAGGGAACTCATTCTTGTTCATCTTGCCCAACGCATAGACGCCGAAGGCAACCAAGACTGCTGTTATGAGAATGACAATTTGCCTATAATGCATCGCCCATTCTACTATATTTCGTTTCTTTGTCATTGTTTCTTCTTTCGTTTGAAGTTAAAGAATTCTGCTAAAGAGTTTAGGAAGAAAGGACTTACTGTACCTTCATTCCGTTGCTAACCTTCTGCTGTCCTTCGATAATAACCTTATCCTTAGATGATAGTCCACCTACAATCTGAACATTGTCGCCCACGCTCTCTCCGAGTGTGACATTTGTCTTACGAGCAACACCATTGACTACAGTCCATACGAAAGGGCGATTGTCAATGTCTATTTGGATGATATTAGCTGGTAGGGTGATAGCCGATGCGGTTGAAGAAGACTGCACATATACGTCGCAGACCATCCCAGGAAGCAGCTTTCGGTTGGCATTGTCGGCTACAGCCTTCACCTCATACGAACGAGTGATAGGGTCGGCAGCTACGCCTTTCTCGGTAACTCGTGCTGTAAAGATCTGTCCTGAGAGTGACGAAACGGTGAAGCGGAACTCCTGCCCAACGTGTATCTTGGCGATATCATCTTCTGGAACGTTAATCTTTACCTTCACTTGTCGGATATTAACGAGCATTGCTACAGGCTGACCCGGTGCTACGTTCTGTCCGACTTCAGTAAGTTTCCTTGAGATATAACCTGTTGATGGCGCATAAAGACGTGTGTCGTGAAGATTCTTCAAAGAGATGTTCTTTTGTGCTTTAGCACTCTGTACAGCAGCTTCTGCCTGACTTACCTGCTGTCTTACTAAGTTGACAGCGTCTTGTGCCTGCTGATACTGTGTCTGAACCTCCACCCATTTGATTTCTGGTAGTGAACCATTATCATGCAATTGTTTCATACGCTTATAGGCATCGAGTGCTTGTGCTGCTGATTTCTCAGCCTGTGCAAGTCCTGCACGCGCCTGACCTACAACTGCTTGTGCTTGTCCTACAGTTGCCGATGAGGCTGAAACGAGGTTGCCAAGTGTTGTAGCATCAAGAACGGCGACGAGCTGTCCGGAGCCTACCGCTTGTCCCTCTGCCACGTTAAGTTGCTTTACTGTTCCTCCGACTGGGAAACTAAGGCTTACACCTCCGTTCTCTTCAATTGTTCCCGAATAGTTTTCAGCTCCATATAAAGAGGTAGAGGAAGCCTCAATTGTCTTAACCTTAACAACGTTTTCACGCTCTTGTTTCTGCTTGCTACACGATACTGTAAGTAAAGAGAGTGCAGACAAAGCAATCATCATTTTTGTCTTTATCATATCATTCTAATGTTTGATTTCTATGTGCAAAGTTAGATATGTTGTAGCATTATTAAACACCCGATAAGGGAACTATAATGCTCTATTCTACAATATATAGCGAAATAAAACATTATATTTCCTAAATAAAACATTTCTTTTGGTCAAAATGATGTAATTTTGCATTCAGAAAGGAATAATTGAATAGATAAAATAGAAAGCAATGAGACAAAAAGAAACAAAAAATACAGCATCTCTTCTTACTCAATGCGATGATAAATTGGAATTAACACCCAATTTTGTAGACGAAGACTTGATATTAATTGATAATATCAAACTATTAGGTGTTCCAAATGCTGTATATACCAATATGAACTTATTAGTGCTTTGTAAAAAAGGGAAGGCACAACTATCTGTTAACGGAGAAAGCTACGAAATATCCACTGATGATACCTTTATCTGTCCGCCGGAGATGACATTAGAGAGCGTGCTGGTTTCTCCTGACTTTGAATACCAGGCACTTTGTATTACAAATCGGTTATTGCAGATAGCACTACGAGATTATATTAATGTGTGGAATCAGTTGGTTTATATCCAAAAGATGCGTGTGATAAAGATGGAAGAAAGCGATAATGGAATACGAATAAACAGTACATTACTTCTTAAAGCATGGATAGAGCGTGAAGTACATAATGATGTTGAAGCAAAATATAGGGCAGAAATCATTAAAGGACTTATTAGTACAATGCTTCTTGGCATGTGTTATTGTCTTCATAGACAAATAGATGAGAATGTAGAATCTAAACAGAATGTCTCTCTCTTTAATCGTTTTCTTGAACTCTTACAGACAACGGAGGCAAAACATCAGACGGTGGATTATTACGCTTCACAACTATGTATCTCTGCTAAATATCTCACAATTATAAGTAAGAAGAATTCTGGTAAGACGGCTAACGAGTGGATACAGGAATACAAACTTTCTGCTATCACCAACTATTTACGTACAACGGATTGGAGTATAAAAGAGATTAGTAACCTGCTGGGGTTCCCTAACACGAGCTTCTTTGGCAAATATGTTAAGGATCATCTTGGCTGTAGTCCACTTGAATATCGGAAAAAACAGAGGAGTAAGTAGTCAAGTTTATGGGTTGACAAGTAAACAAAAGAAAGATAAATAAGAAACAAAGAAAAGAAAGAACTAATACACTTTTTAGGATACTGCCTGACATTTCCACAAAGCTACGAACTTAAGAGGTACCTTTATCGCTCCCAAGTTCTGAAGTCCATAGAAAAAGTAGGTTTCTCCGTTAAATGCATAGATTATTAATAGAATGAGATTAATCCATATAAATGGTATAATTACCCTCAATTAGATGGTTTTACAAACGGGGGATAAACTACATGATAAATGTAATTAGGGGCGATGGCTATCTGTCTTCTACAAACAACTTATTCCCATACCATTATTTTTTTGTAAGCTATTTTCATGCAATTCAAAACCAACACATGCTCTTTTGGTTTCTAAAAGATGCCCAATTGACTTGCAATAGGTGCCCTTTTGGGGTCTAATTAACGCCCTTTTGGAGTCCAATTAAGCACCTTTTACTTTACCACTTTATAACTAATTGACTTCCTTATGGTTACAAGCCTGCTCCTTGTATATGTTTTTGTCGTTATTTATAGAGCTTCTACTTGAAGATATGTAATAATTTTTCAAAAACATATCTGTAGATTTTCAAAGTCTTAAAATGAAAAGTTCCCAATTTCAGAGATCCATAGAAAAAGTCCTCACAAGCATAAACATACTTGCGAGGACTTTTCAATAAAATATCTTTTAAGCTGTAAGACAACTCACGAGCAACTTCATTACTAATTGAGAACTTGAGTTATCGTCGATTGAGATACAACTATTATTCCTTGATATTTGGCTCTTCCAAACCGAGGTTGCGCTTCTTATCAACTACCTTCAAAGTAAGACCAATAATAAGAGCAATCACACCCAAACCAGCAAGCATAACCAATGGAGCTGTATAGTTGAGCTGTGTTGGATCAGTAACACCTACGTTTGTCTTATCAAGTACCTTACCAATAAGGAGTGGGAACAACCACAAACCGATATTCTGAATCCAGAAGATAAGTGCGTAAGCAGAGCCGATAATCTTTGCATCTACGAGCTTTGGAACACTTGGCCACAATGAAGCTGGTACGAGTGAGAAAGAAGCACCGAGAACAAGGATGGTTACATAAGCAACGATAACACCGCCTACCTGACTTGACTTGAACTGTGGAAGAACAAAGGCAAAAGTGAGGTGACAAACAATCAGAAGCAATGAACCTAAAACGAGCATAGAGGCTGCCTTACCCTTATGGTCAACATAACTACCAAGGATAGGTGTAATACCTACTGCGAGCAGTGGGAATACAGCGAAGATAGACTCAGCAGACTGGCGCATATAACCCATGTAGCAGTAAGCAACAAGGAAGAATATAGACAAGAAGAGCATAAGATTCTTCAAAGCCTTATTCTTCATGAAGTTGAACATGAATGCAGTAGCAGCAACAACGAGCATGATAACGTACTGAACGATTGTCACACTTGATGAAGCCCAGTATGAGTTTGCTGGAAGTTCATGGAAGGTAAGGTTACACTGAAGCATATTTACAGCGTACTTCTGGAATGGGAAGATAGCTGAGTAGTAAAGTACACAGAGCAATGCTACGAGCCAGAAGCCCATACTTGACAGAATCTTACCGAGGTCGCTAATCTTAAATGGATCGTCTTTCTCCTCTGCCTCACCTGTCTGTGAGTCGAGCTTCTTATCCATGAAGAAGTAAACGATGAACATCATCAATGCAATACAGATAAGTACTACACCGAAAGCTACAGAACGAGAAACATTAATATCGCCACCAAGTTTAGCAAAGAATGGTGAGAAAATCATACAGGTAGCAACGCCAAGACGAGCCAAAGCCATCTCTGAACCCATTGCCAATGCCATCTCACGACCCTTGAACCACTTTACAATACCACGAGAAACAGTGATACCTGCCATCTCAACGCCACAACCAAATATCATGAAACCACAAGCTGCAACCTTTGCAGATGCTGGCATTCCCTGATAGAAAGGAGATACGCCCAACTGCTCGAAGACTGGAATGTGGTTGAGGTTATTGGTAAACCATACGTCAAGTGCACTACCAGCAAAGCTGTCACTGATGGCATAGTACTTGATTAAAGCACCAGCTAACATCACTGCACCAGACAAGATAGCAGTGAAACGAACGCCCATCTTATCGAGGATGATACCTGCGAAGATAAGGAAGAACACGAAGACATTAAGGAATGTCTCTGAACCCTGCATAGTACCGAATGCGGTTGAGTCCCAACCTCTCTGCTCCTGCATCAACTCCTTGATTGGAGAAAGAATATCTACAAAGATGTAGGCACAGAACATTGCCAGGGATAAAAGGAGGAGAGCCGTCCAGCGCATCGCTGCTGAATCTCTCAATGATGTTTGAATTTTATCAGTCATGATGAATTTATTAGTTAACAAGTTTACGAGAGGACAAGTTGACAAGTTTGACAAGTTGACAAGTAAACAAGTTGTTTGTTAGATTATAAGTTGAAAGTGAACGAGTGAACATGTTGACGAGTGAACGAGTGGATACTATCAAGCAACTTGTCTACTTGTAAACTCGTCAACACGTTAACTTGCAAAAGCTACTTCTTCAGCCAGCGGTCGAGCCAATTAAAGAATGTACGCTGCCAGAGAACACTGTTTTGTGGTTTCAATACCCAGTGGTTCTCATCAGGATAGAGAAGTAACTCAGCAGGGATACCACGCAGACGAGCTGCATTGAAAGCACCCATTCCTTGATTAGCATTAATACGATAGTCTTTCTCGCCGTGGATACAAAGGATTGGAGTATCCCACTTATCAACATTCAAATGAGGACTGTTTGCGTAAGTACGCTTTGCAGCTTCGCTCTTGTCCTTATTCCAATATGCATCGTCATACTCCCAGTTGCTGAACCAAGCCTCCTCAGTATCTGTGTACATACTCTCAAGATTGAAAGCACCATCATGAGAAATGAAACACTTGAAGCGTTTGTTGTGAATGCCAGCAAGATAATAAACAGAGAAGCCACCAAATGAAGCACCAACAGCACCTAAGCGGTCTTTGTCTACAAATGATAGATTGTTAGCTGCATCGTCAATCGCTGAAAGGTAGTCGTTCATACACTGACCAGTCCAATCAGTACTAACTTCCTCGTTCCATGCACTACCAAAGCCTGGCAAGCCACGACGGTTTGGTGCAATGATGACATAGCCATTGGCTGCCATAATCTGGAAGTTCCAACGATAGCTCCAGAACTGAGAAACAGGACTTTGTGGTCCGCCTTCACAGAAGAGCAATGTAGGATATTTCTTATTTGGATCGAAGTGTGGAGGAGTAATTACCCATTCCATCATTTCCTTACCATCAGTTGTCTTTACCCAACGAGACTTTACATCACCCAAAGCTAACTGGTCATAGATGTGCTTATTCTCAAAGCTGAGCTGTGTCTGAACGCTTGCTTTCTCCTTCTTAGCAGGAGTTATAGCGAAGATTTCATTAGCTTGAGAAATACTCTGACGGATAGCAAGCAACTTCTTATCACCAAGGAGTAAGATACTTACATAATTATGATCGCCTTCTGTCAGCTGTTTCACCTCACCCTTAAGATTCGTCTGATAGACGTTCACTGTAGCATGCCATACACCAATGAAATAGAGGTCCTTTGAGTTAAGGCTCCATGTGTAGTCGTCTACATTTGAATCAAAGCTTTCAGCGACGTATGTCTTCTTGCCTGTTGCCAATTCATAGACACAGAGGCGGTTGCGATCACTCTCATAACCATCGTTCTTCATACTTTGCCATGCAATGTACTTGCCGTCAGGTGAGAACTTAGGGTTAACATCGTAACCTACATTCATATCGCCAGCCTGATGATTTACAGCCTGATTGCGCATACTCTTTGTAGCATCAATCTTTGGCTCAACATAGTCGGCTGGCTTGCAGAGATTCTTTGTTTGGCGAGTCTCCACATTATATATATATATGTCGGCATCGGTAGAGATGGCATATTGTGTGCCTTCTTTCTTACGGCAGGTATAAGCAATGAACTTAGAATCCTTGCTCCAATCAATCTGCTCAATACCACCAAATGGAGCCAACGGACTCTCGTAAGGTTCGCCTTCGAGTACATCAACACCTGCACCAACACCCTCAGGAGTAACATCTGCAACAAATGGATGTGCATTTGTTGTAACGTAATGGTCCCAGTGACGATAGTTCATATCGGTGATGACCATACCCGTAGCCTTTGGCAAGTCGCTTGGGTTCTGCTTGATAGTGCCATAGTAAGGGATACTCTTGATGAGAACAACACGCTTACGGTCTGGAGAGAAGCGGAAACCTTCGATGTCGATATCCGAATGTGTCAACTGCTTACGGTTAGTACCGTCTGCATTCATTGTCCACAGCTGTCCACCTGTAAGGAATGCCAAGGTGTTGTTGTCGAGCCATGCTGCATCGCCCTCACTCTTTGCAGAGGTAGTCAGCAGACGGTCGTTCTTACCATCGGCATCCATCACGCGTAGTACCTGGTGTCCTTTGTTTTCTTTGACACTGTAATAACCCACCTGATAGACAATTTTCTTGCCATCAGGTGAGGCTTGTGCAGCACCGATACGTCCCATAGCCCAAAGTGTCTCAGGAGTCATGAGGTCACTTGTCAGCGTAATGTTGCTACGTCCGATGTTCACATCCTGTGCTTGTGCAACGCTACCACTCATCATCAGAGCCGCAGTCATTGCCATGGTTAAGTTTTTGTTCATAGTTATAGACCTTTCTTTTTCTTATTTAGCTCATCTTGCTTGCGTCGAAGTTCTTCTTGCTGCTGCTTCTGTAACTCCTGTAAAGCCTGCATACGAGCGAAGAGTCCACTTCCCATATTGTTCTTAGGGTTGTTCTTTCGCTCTTCACGACGTGCTTCAAGGATAGCGAGAAGTTTCTCCTCATTGGTTGTCTTGCGCAATGCCCACATGATAGCAGCTGAGAAGAAGAGAGAGATAAAGTAATAGAAGTTCAGACCTGATGAATAGTCATTAAACATGAAGAAGAAGAACAATGGCATACCAAACATCATCCACTGCATCATCTTCATCTGATCAGCCTGCTGTCCCACCATCTGGTCTTTCTGCTGCTGCATGGTAAACCATGTGTAAAGCAAGTTTGCACCACAGAAGAGGATACAAGTCAATGAGATATGGTCACCAACAAGCCAAACATCATGATCCCATGAGAAGATTGGATCGAAAGTACTGAGGTCATGCATCCAAAGGAAGCTCTGACCACGAAGCTGAATAGCATTCGGTACGAAGTTGAACATCGCAATCCAGATTGGCATCTGTATCAACATAGGAAGACAGCCTGACAAAGGACTCACTCCATACTCTGAATACTTCTGCATCATAGCCTGTTGCTTCTGCATCTGGTCTTCTGGCTTATTGAATTGCTTCGTTGCTTCATCCAACTTTGGCTTCAACACACGCATCTTAGCAGAGCTCATATAGCTCTTCTTCACCATTGGGAAGGTAATAAGCTTTAATAATAAGGTAATGAGAATCAATACAACTCCCATTGGGAACACCTTACTCAACCAATCGAATACATAAAGAGTAAACCAACGGTTGATAATGCGGAACAATGGCCAGCCAAGATATACGAGGCGTTCCATATCAAGTTCCTTTGCAAACTTACTCTCTGTTTCAACAGACTGAAGCAGACGGAAGTCGTTAGGACCAAAGTAGAATTCGAACTCTGAAGGACGCTTACCTGTTGGGTCAAAGCCAGCCTTCATGTTAGCTTCATAGTGCTTGAGGTAATGAGAAGACTTCTCAAGTGGTGTACTCTTAAGCTTTGCACCAGTCGCAAAGTTATCCTTTGCAATCATCACAGCAGAGAAGAACTGGTTTTTGAAAGCTACCCAATCCATTGGGTCCTCTGTTGTCTCTTCCTTTTCAGAAGTCTCACTCAAGTAATCAGTACCCCCATCATGCTTCTTATAGGTAAGTGTTGCGTAGCGGTTCTCAAATGTGAAACCACGTTCCTGCTGCTTACAACGCTCCTGCCAGTTTATATCTATCTGGTTATAATTTGGAGCAAAGAGTCCACCCATACCCTCTGCCTGCAAAGACATATTGAGCAAATAGTCCTTACCAAGTGTATAGTTCAAGGTAAGTGTCTTACCCTCTCCTGCCACAGCAGTCAGCGTAACAGTAGAATCTGTCACATTTGAAGGAGTGAAGATAAGGTCTTTTGTCTCAATATTACTATTCTTTGCAGCCAACATAAAGTTAAGGCTCTGGTCGTCACCACTAAACAAAGTAACATTCTTCTGGTCCTGTGAACCATCCTTAACAGCTATATTATGACCGATATAGTTCTTGATAACAGCCTTCTTTACAACACCACCCTTGGTACTCAAAGTCAGCTCAACCTTACTATTTTTCAATATAATATCCTGCGCCTTGCCATTCAAAGCAGCATAAAATAGAGCTGTTGTATCAGTAGCCTGCGCAGCCTTCAGCTGTGCCTGCTTCTCAGCAGTAAGTTTCGCAGTCTGTGCTTTCTTAGCTGAAGCGATAGAATCCTTTACAAATTCAGCTCTCTGCTGTGCTACCTGTTCAGCTGATGGCTGCTGCCACCAAGCAAAACCAAAGAGGATCAGGGCAATAAGTACAAACCCTGTGATTGTTCTTTTATCCATTTATTTGTTTTTCTGATTTTCAATTGAAGTCTTTACGAAGTCGAGGAAGAGCGGATGTGGACCGAGTACAGTTGACTGATACTCTGGGTGGAACTGTGTTCCAATATACCACTTCAAACCTGGTATCTCAACGATTTCAACCAAGTCGCTCTCTGGATTGCGACCAACACACATCATACCATGCTTCTCAAACTCCTTTTCATAGTCGTTATTGAACTCATAACGATGGCGATGACGCTCCTGTATATGCTCTTGCTTATAGATATTAAAGGTATGTGAACCCTGACGCAGTACGCACTCATAGGCTCCAAGGCGCATCGTACCACCCATATTGGTGATATTCTTCTGCTCCTCCATAATATCAATCACATTGTGTGTAGTCTTCTCATCAATCTCTCGTGAGTTAGCATCCTTATACCCAAGGACATTACGAGCAAACTCAATCACCATCATCTGCATACCAAGACAGATACCGAAGGTTGGGATATCGTGTGTACGTGTATAGTGAGCAGCAACAATCTTACCCTCAATACCACGCTGACCAAAGCCCGGGCAAACCACAATACCATCCTGTCCCTTAAGTTTCTCAGCTACATTCTCCTCTGTCAGTTCCTCAGAATTGATAAAGGTAATAACTGTTTTACGGTCGTTATAGGTTCCAGCCTGCAACAATCCTTCACGAATACTCTTATAAGCATCCTGCAAGTCATATTTACCAACAAGTCCAATGTGTACTTCCTTAGTTGCTTTACGCTGACGATCAAGGAACTCCTTCCAAGGACCGAGCGCAGGTTTAGGACCAACTTCCTCACCGCACTTACGCAGAATAGCAGCATCCAAACCCTGCTCTAACATATTTACAGGAACATCATAGATACTTGGAAGATCCTCACTCTGTACAACACAGTCGAAATCAACATTACAGAAAGCAGCAACCTTCTTACGGATATCATCGTCAAGATGCTTTTCTGTACGCATCACGAGCACATCTGGCTGAATACCTACACTCTGCAATTCCTTTACGCTGTGCTGAGTTGGCTTTGTCTTCAACTCACCTGCAGCCTTAAGATAAGGAACATATGTCAGGTGAAGATTGATAGCACGCTTACCCAATTCCCACTTCAACTGGCGAATAGCCTCAAGGAATGGAGCTGACTCAATATCGCCAATAGTACCACCAATCTCAGTAATCACAAAGTCATAGTGATACTTCTGCCCCAAAAGCTTAATATTACGTTTGATTTCGTCCGTAATATGAGGAACAACCTGAATAGTCTTACCCAAGTAGTCGCCACGACGCTCCTTGTCAATAACGCTCTTATAGATACGTCCCGTAGTCATAGAGTTAGCTTTTGTGGTCTTAATACCTGTGAAGCGCTCATAGTGACCAAGGTCGAGGTCGGTCTCCATACCATCCTCTGTTACGTAGCACTCACCGTGCTCGTAAGGGTTCAGCGTACCTGGGTCAATGTTGATGTACGGATCAAATTTCTGAATGGTAATGTTGTAACCTCTTGCTTGAAGAAGCTTACCGATTGATGACGAGATAATTCCTTTACCAAGTGAAGAAACTACGCCGCCCGTAACGAAAATGTACTTTGTTTCAGCCACGATGTATGTATGTTTAATTATTATCTTCTAAAACGAAAATCGTTGGTTCTAAACTAAAATGCAAAGATACTAATTTTCCATGAATTAGGCGGGATATTAAGTAATAAAAATAGCATCAAATATTCCATTTAACTGCAACAAGTCCCAAACACAATGCTATCGTCAAGGATAACAGCGTGCCAGTCAGTACATATTCAGACTTGACACTGCCCGACGTAGCCTCACTAAAACGTAAGATAGACTTTGCAGCGATAAGAAATCCAATTGCCTCATACTGAGAAAGAACAACGAATAAAACTATCAAACATTTATTGCAAGCTTATTAACTTGTTTTGCAGGATTGCAAGTGTATTCACTTGTTTTGACTTATTACAAGCGGATTCGCTTGTTTTAAGACAAGCATTCACTTGCTTATTCATCTGAACAATTACAGATACTCCTATTGCGTAAAGATAAACATTTTCCTTTAATTAAGTCATAAATCACTAAAAAAAGATAGAATACAAAGGGTATCTACCGTCTATCACGCTTTCAACTCCTCCTTATTTAGTTCATATTAACTCACTAACTCTTACCATACCATAGTAAGAATTGTAAGTATTGTAGGCTAATAATCAATTTTAGTTTAAAGCTTTTCTTGCCCAATGATAGGAATTCATACACACACAAAACAGGGGTTCGCTTAAAAAAGAATCGTAGTAGACAATTACATAAAACTTTAAAGAAACTTAAAATCCTCTTTACTGCCGCATTATTGTAAAACTAAAGTTCTATTTTTGCAAACCAATTTGAGGCTAACATATAGACAACATACGTTAGGATTCAAAAGGAAAGATGCTCGAGTGGTTGAAGAGGCACGCCTGGAAAGCGTGTATACCCCTAAAGGGTATCGGGGGTTCGAATCCCCCTCTCTCCGCTAATAGGCTTTAAAAGGTCTTCACAAGAGTCTTCATTTTAGCCTTCAAAAATTAGATAATCGTTGTAAAATCAAGGTTTTACAACGATTTTTCTTTGTATATACCTTTATCGCCTGACGGCATAACCCTATGTTTTGACAATCATCATTCGGTCAATTTCTGCTACATAAACTGCTACACAAAAATTGTAGCAGCAAAAAATGTAGCAGTGACGGGATTTTGAATACCATATTGACGGCATTAATTCTTTCTTTTTCAGAGTGTTATATATTAACTTTGCAGCCGAGTGCTACACAAAAGAATGATGCATTATGAGAACAACTTTCAAGGTGTCCTTCTACCTACGCTCAAACTATGAGAACAAAGAAGGAAAGTCGCCTGTAATGCTCCGTGTATTCCTTAACGGAGAGATGGCAAATTTCGGATCTACGAAAATCTTCGTGGACAAGACAGTATGGAACAATGCCACAAGTCGGCTCAAAGGTCGGACGGCTGAAGCTTTATCCGCCAATGCCGCATTGGACTCTATTTCTGCTACACTGAATAACATCTATCACAAATTTGAGGACGACTCCTCCATATCATTGGAGAAAATCCGATCTTATTTTGTGGGAAAAGACAGGGAGTATACAACTTTTCTCCCGGTATTTGACAAGTTCAACGAAGATGTCAGACAGCGTGTCGGACACACCATCAGCAAAGATAGTTTGCAAAAGTACAGTGTTTTGAGAAGACATTTCTCAGAGTTCCTTATCCATAAATATGGAAGGAAGGATATAGGACTCACAGAGTTCACACCATCCGTGGTACAGGATTTTGAGTTGTATCTGAGCACGGTGGCAGGCTGCGCTTACAACACGTCTGTCAAGAAAATGAAGGCACTCAAGACCGTAACCATCTATGCGCAAAAACGTGGTTATCTTCTTCACGACCCCTTCCTCAATCATCGTTTTCACTTGGAGCCAGTTAATCGTGGTTTTCTCACGGATGAGGAAATTATGAAGATAGCCAACAAGGATCTTGCTATTCAACGCTTGGAGTTAGTAAGGGATGTTTTCATCTTTTCATGTTTCACAGGTCTAGCATATATTGATGTTTCCAATCTCACACCGGACAATATCGTAACACTTGATGATAAGCAGTGGATTATGACCAAGAGGCAGAAAACAAGCGTGGAAACCAATGTATTGCTTCTCGATATTCCCAGAAGTATCATAGCCAAGTACAGTCATAAGACCTATCGGGACGGCAAATTGTTTCCTATATTAACGAATCAGAAAACCAACGCATATTTGAAAGAAATAGCCGACCTTTGCGGTGTCAAGAAGAACCTGACATTCCATCTTGCCCGGCATACATTTGCCACTATGTCGCTAAGTAAGGGCGTTCCAATGGAAAGCGTGTCGAAGATGTTGGGACATACCAACATTAAAACTACACAAATTTATGCCCGCATTACCAATAAGAAAATAGAACACGATATGGAACAGTTGGCTGGCAAGTTAGACAAGTTCAAAGTTGCTATGGGCATCAACTCAAAATAATGTACAACCCTAAACCAAGAAAATTATGACAACAACAAAGAAAGAGCTTTCTTACTTCCGTTTAAAGTTGGAAGCGTATCTTGGAGAGCATTTTCCAGAGAGAGTGAATGAAAATACGTTTGTAACTGCTCGCGCAGACGAAGCATTGGCAGCTTACTGCGATGCTATAGCACAAGGGTTTTCTTACCCAGAAGCAGAGGTAATGGCAAGCGAAGTTCTGTATCAAGGACTGCATTTCTCCAAGTACGACACCCTTGTTTCAGTTTTAGAGAATGAGTTCGAGAAAGAACTCCCTTCTCCTCTTCCTGAAAGACTAACACCAATGCTTTTGAAGAATAAGGCTGTGCAAAGCGTTTTCGATAAGTATGAACTGACAGACGACTTTGGCTCAATTCCAGAGTATGAGAAACTCTACACCGAACTGACAGGGACAATCGTTCTGATCATTGAGGTCAATGGTCTGCCAACGATAGGCGGTGAGAACATGACTTGATGTAA